>WNFC01006496.1_pt1 | contig 12855 bp, 15 predicted proteins | sample 5400541 | NCBI WGS metagenome assembly WNFC01 (sample SAMN13153342, study PRJNA577476) | soil metagenome | isolation source: 120 cm saprolite under Douglas fir tree site 2 hole 2 replicate 1 | place: USA:California | collected 2015-04-18
CCGCCGTGGCAGCGTGGGCGCAACAACGACGCGATCCAGCGCGGCCTCGAGTTCACAGTTCCGCCAGCGGACGTGCTCGCTGACTTCCACGGAAGTCTCGATCACCCGGAACTCGTACTCTACGCCTCCGGCAACTACTTCTTCGCCATGGGACCCTTGGTGACGGCGTTCGGCGATGCGTATCCGCAATATCGTGGTCGCGTGTTTTACGAGACGCTTCCGCCCGGGCTGTTGCTTAAGCAGATGGACGCCGGCGGCACCATCACCTCCGGGAACATGACGTGGACGGTAAAGCCGGACGTCTATCTTGCCGAGCTTGCCGCGAGCAACGACCTCGTGCAGAGCGGCCGACTTGTGGCTCCGGTGGTCACCTTCGCAACCAATGATCTGACGATCATGGTCCCGGCCACAAACCCCGCTCGCATTGGCGGATTGGCGGACCTCGGCCGCCCCGGCCTTGCGCTCGCCATGCCGAACCCTGAGTTCGAGGGAGTCGCGAGACAGATTCGCGCGTCCCTGGTGAAGGCCGGCGGCGAAGCGCTGGCCGAGATGGTCTATGGCAAGAAGGTGCGGGACGGAGAGACCGTGCTTACGCGTATCCATCACCGCCAGACGCCGCTCTTCCTGATGCAGCATCTCGTCGAGGCGGGGGTAACCTGGAAATCAGAGGCGATCTTCCAGGAGGAGATCGCTAACCCGATCGGTCACGTTGATATCCCGGCAGAGTTCAACACGCTCGCCAACTACACCGCCGCGATGGTCGCCGACGCACCCCATCCCCTGGCGGCACGGGCATGGCTGGATTTCATCGGCTCGGACGGGGCTTTCAAGATTCTTGAGCATTATGGCTTCAGGCGCTTCGCAGCAAAGCCGCAATAAATCTCTACGCTCTCGTCGGCGGGATTGAGCACCGGCTGGCCATCCGCGCTTTTCCATTCACCCGCGATGAAAAGTTGCAATTCTGGATATGTTGGCATTGTGGGGTCTCACTCCCGCGCGACGGCTTCAACGCTTCAAGTAGAACGATGCATTTTTGATGCTCGGGGCACAAGCGGCCTCTCTCATACGAATTTGGCGCGCTGCTTTGCCAAACGCCTCATCGAGGGTCGCTGAAAGCAGGGGTGACGCATCTTTGGGACCAACGCCATATGGAAAACACCACACGTTGATCCCCAGTCATTTGGCTCTCTCCGCTCCGCCGAAGCCCGTCTCTTCGCGCCAAGCTCGACCATGGACACGCTATATGTTAACATATATAACGATGTGTCCAGTTGGAGCGATATGCTTCGAGGTATAGGCGGTTCATGCACCCCCGATCGAAATGATAGAGGGACCGCGCGATTGGAGAGCGCATCGGCTCGGACTGCCGGAGTCGATCGCGGTGGGCACGGCGGTTCAAGGAGGTCCGATTGAGCACCCATCAAGAGGCGTCCGGCCAGAGTCGGCCGTTTGTGGTTCACGTCGTAGGCGACATTGAGCAGAGCGGCGAGGCAATCGGGCTGCGGATCGAGCGCAGTGAGCAAGGTCCGGTCGACCTCTGCCTTCGCACTGAAGATGTGAAATACCTCGTTAGCCTTCTTCTTAACCTGGGTTGCGAGGCAAAGCGTCGGCAGTCGTCTCCCAGGCCCGACGCGCCGCCGACCGAAGCCATTCCGCTGCCGCTGGACGCCATCAACGTCGGCCAGAGCGATGACGATCAGCCATTTCTTTTGCTTGAAGTGGGAATTGCGTCGCTGATGTTCATGGTGTCGCCGGCATGTTTGGAGCAGGTTGGCCAAACGATGCTGACGTTGAGCGCCAAATCATCTTCAGCACTATCCTGATTGCGAGGAGGGGCCGTCGGACGCTGGGTTGGAGGCCAAAGATCAGTGCTTCACGTATCGCCGACCTGAAAGTCTCCAGCCTGGGGCGGCGCAATCGGTGTGAACAGCGTTCGGTCCGGCTTAAGGTCGAGCAACGGCGTCTCGTCGATGCAATCAAGGCCGCGCACATAGTCTCCGGTCGTGAGTTACGGTGATCTGCGATTGGGCCGTGTGCGTCTTCGCTCGCTGGCAAGGCTTGTACCACATGGCGCAGGATTGCAAACAACGGCGCGCTCGCTGTGTTCCATCCACTATGCGCGTTTGGCCTCCAGCGCGACGCTCTTGAGGACGGCGCAGACGGGTGTTACTACCACGCCCGGGCTGTATATTACCGGATATAGTGAGGCGTCCAAAACTTCTAGCGCAGATCGGGCGTTGAGGCACGGTCGAAACTGAAGGTGAGGCCTTCATGGCATTGCAGTCGACGGAAGCGCCGTCACTTGCCGCACCACAAGCCTGTTTGGCGCACGACGGCTCGACACTGCTGTCGGTCGAAGAGGCGTGCTCTCGTATTATCGAGGCAATGCGACCGCTCAGCGTGCTGAGGATCGAACTTGGCGGCGCTCTGGGGCGCGCGCTTGCTGAAGACATTGTGGCCTTGCGTGCCCATCCACCGGCGGCAGTCGCGGCCATGGATGGCTATGCGATTCGTTCCGCGGACGCATTGAGCCTTCCCGTGAAACTGAGAAAAGTCGGTGCATCCAAAGCTGGAGCGAGATTCGAAGGCAAGGTTCTGGCCGGAAATTGTGTAAGGATTTTTACCGGCGCTACGCTCCCTGATGGTGCGGATACGATCGCATTGCAAGAGGATGCAAGTGAATTTGGTGACAACGTAGAAATCAGAAGGGTTCCGGAGCCAGGTCGGCACATCCGACCTGCCGGTACCAACTACTCAGCAGGGCAGCTCTGCCTCACGAAGGGCCGCGTATTGACGGCCCGTGACATCGGTGTGATCGCCTCATGCGGATATGCGCTCGCTCCGGTACGTCGCAAACCGCGCGTCGTCATCTTGGCTACCGGCGATGAACTGGTCGACCCTGGCGGATCTCCGGGGCCTGACCAAATTTTTGGCTCGAACAACGCAGCAATCGCCGCAGCGGTTGCGGCCTGGGGCGGCGAGCCTGTGGATCTCGGCATCGCGCCGGACCGGATCGAAGCCATTGCTGGAGCCATGAATGGCGCGATCGGCGTCGATCTACTCGTGACGACCGGCGGCGCTTCTGTCGGGGAGCATGACTTGGTGCGGAGTGCTCTTGCGACCCGGGGCTTTATGCCCGGCTTCTGGAAGGTAGCCATGCGGCCAGGTAAGCCGGTCATTTTCGGAATGATCGGAGAGATGCCCGTTCTCGGGATGTCCGGCAACCCGGTCTCGGCGCTCGTGTCCGCGTTGATGTTCCTGCGCCCTGCCATAAAGGCAATGCTGGGTCTGCCAGCAAAACAACCGATCTTCGAGCAGGCGGTACTTGGTGCGGCGATGCCGGAGAATCACATCCGAGAAGACTATGTTCGAGCTTGCATCGAGCGCGGTCCCGATGGAAAGCTCATTGCCGTTCCGTTCTCGACCCAGGACAGCGCGATGCTCGTAACGCTCTCAGCTGCCGATGGGCTCATTCGCCGTCGGCCCCACGCTCCGACCGCGCCAAAGGGAACAACGGTCGAGGTGATCGTATTCGACCACTTGGGTTGTCCTTTCTGATCCCGCGTGCGCGTGCTGTTACATTGGTGGATCACGCCCTATCGCGCCCTCGGTCCGCTGCCCCCCGATAGGCGGACGCAGGCGCTGCGGACCATTTGACACTGCCTATGATCTTGTCCGACAAGTCTGCGGATTTCTCGCCATGCGCTCCAATCTGCAAATCTGCGACGCCCTGCTATCTTGCACTACGCCTCGATAAACGCTGGCCGGTCTCAGAGCGACCCAACGGATGGACCTGGAAGAGAGAACAGACCTGGCGAGCCGCCCGATCACGCGGCTGTCTGGACTTCGCGCTCCACAAGCCGGCCAACATCGCGCATGGCGACGGCGAGATCGTAGTGAGCCTGCAGGTTGATCCAGAATTGCGGAGCGTTGCCGAAATAACGGCCGAGCCGCAGCGCGGTCTCAGCCGTGACCGAGCGTTTGCCGTTTAATATATCGACGATACGGCCTGATGGCACACGCAACGCCCGCGCCAATGCATTGGCCGAGAGCCGCCGTGCGTTCAGCTCGCGTCTCAGGATACGGCCGGGATGGATCGGAACCATTGCTGCTCCTCAGTGATAATCTACAATTTCTACCTCATAGGCATCGCCGCCTTTGAAGCGAAAGCAAATTCGCCACGGCCCATTGACCGCGATCGCCCATTGGCCTCTACGGTTGCCCTTGAGCTGGTGCAGCCCGACGCTCTTAAGCAGGCTGATGTGATCCAGTCGTTCGGCCGCGTTCAAGATTGCCAACAGCTCCAGCGCCGATTCGGTATCGAGACCGCGAAATCGGGACTTGCCGGACTCGACTAGTCGACGCGTTGTCGAATTGCCCCACGAGCGGATCACTCAGTGAGTCTACAACGCTTCACGTGGTACGTCAAGCGGATCGGCGGCCCTGGCCGCGAGCAAACGCTGACGCAGCAGCGGTTACGCTGTGGTGCCGTAGCGTGCTCTGGCGTAGCTGGCGCGCCACGGCCGATGAAGATGGGCAAATATTGCTTCGCCGTGGCGCTATGATGCCGCAACCTGCCGCGCGCACCAGTCGGTCATGCTCGACAGCCTTCGATTTCGCGCGACCTTCGCGGCGGTCTCGCGATATCGCAACACCGTCCGCTCCCTTCGATAACCACTGTACCGATCCATCCCAAGGCGACGAGATGCGCCAGGAGTGGACGCACGCTTCACCACGCGGAACCGCTCCACCAATTCGGACTTTCGTGGTCGGGTTGCGCCGCGTGAATATCAATGTAGGTTCGCCGCGATCTTGGTTTGGGCGTTGCAACAACCAAGCCGATGTAATTCTATCTTACCCTTCTTGACGGCCACCTGTCGCAATCCGCTTGGTTGGGCGATGAATCAGTATCTTTCCCTCGTCAGTCTCGTGGTCGCTGACTATGACGAAGCGATCACCTTCTTCACCCGCGCTCTGAATTTCGAGCTCTGCGAAGACGCACCGCTCGGCGGCGGCAAGCGCTGGGTGGTCGTGCGCCCGCCGGGCCGCAGCGGCTCCGGCTTGCTATTGGCGCGAGCGGACGGTCCGGCCCAAGCGGCGCGCATCGGTGACCAGACCGGAGGGCGGGTCTTCTTGTTCCTGGAAACGGATAATTTCGAGCGCGATCATGCGCGCATGACCGCCGCCGGCGTGCGGTTCGTTCAGGAGCCACGGCATGAGGCCTATGGCGTCGTGGCGGTTTTCGAGGATCTCTGTGGCAACCGCTGGGACCTGATCCAGCCTAAGTCGACACACGACTAAGAAATGAGGTCTTAGCCGATGACGCCGCGCCAAGTCGTAGAAGAATGGGTGCGCCGGTTTAACTCCGGTGACGCTGATAGGCTGGCCGAACCATACCACGAGGACGCCGTAAACCATCAGGTCGTTCAAGAGCCGATTGCGGGCAAGGTCGCCATCCGCGAGATGTTCCGGCGCGAGTTCGCGACAGCGGACATGACCTTGCATTCCCGAGTTCATTCATGAAGCGGGCGACGTAGCTATCCTTGAATGCATAGACCCGTTGGGGCTCAGAGGCTGCGGTTTTTTCACAGTGAAGGACAATCGCATCGTCTTCCGGCGCGGTTACTGCGAACTCTTATGTTATTGAAATTTCAATGTGATTCGACGCAGCCCAAAATCGGGCGCAGTTCAGCCTGGCTGACATAGCCTACGATAAAGAGGATGCTCGCATCCTCGCTCATTCTTTGGTCGAACTCACGATGCGGTGAAAGACCAACATCATCCGCCCAGCGCCGACACATGCTCCAAATCCTGCCGGCGCTGCTTCGAGCGCCGTTCGTAGCTGGCCTGGTTCTTGGTGGCCACCAGCGTGTGGGGGCTGCCGCGCCTTTCCGTCATGATGTCAAGGTCGCACGCCGCGCTCCGGACGCTTTGCTCGACATGGGTCCTCCGATCCTGGACCGCCTTCAGGCGCCATTGCTGTTGATCCGGCGCAACCAAGAACGCGCCCAGCCCACGTCAGTCGCCGCATGTGCATTTGAGAAGGTTAGTCCTGGTCCAGTCCCGTGGCGCCTGCAGCGGCAGGGCGATGCGCCTGCGCAGGTGGTCGAGAGACGCCTCTCGGAGACGCCCCACCGCCGGCCACGCCGTGCTTTCCACCTGCTTGGCAAACGCACGAGCGGCGGGGATCAGCACGTCGTCCGGCTCGTATGTCTTCGGCCAGGCCAGCAGGTGCTCGATCCCACGCGCCGCGAGCCCCGCATCGATCCGACTCGTCGCCGTCAGAAGATCGACAACGAAGCCCGGCGTCACGGGCGTTGGCCGAGTCCAAGTGCCGACCTCCTCTCGCCTCGTCGGGTCGCCCGGTAAGGCGTCTATCAAGGCTGCGGCGATCTGCTCCAGGTCGCCGGTCGCCGCCATCGGCGCCACGACGCAGCGCAGCAGCAGATCGCCGCAGGCGCCAAGATGGGCCGGAGCGTTACGCCTGACAATCCGGACCAGCAACTCCGTTGCGCGCGGGGCCGCAAGAAGGGCAGCGGCGCGCACGATCGCCCCGTTGTCGGACGCGGCATAATGGCCTTCGGCGGACAGTTCGGCGAGAAACGCATCGATGCGCTTCCCGTTCCCCAGCCGGACCTGCAAATCGAGCATCCGTCCGGCTTCGGCATCGTCGTCCGCCCGCCAAGACGAGCGCGACCAGGAGCGCAGCATATGCCCCGAAAGCTCATCGGCCTCACGCCACAACGGCGACTGGATCGATGCGTTGCTCGTCTCCCAGCGCGCCGTCAGTTGTTCGAGATGCGGCAGTGTCGCGCGGAGGCCAGCCTGGTTCAGCACCGCAAGACGCCGCACGCGCGGCCACAAGACAAGGCCGGCGCGGCGATAGGAGCGCTCGAAGGACGCGCCTTCGTTGCCCGTTGCCTCGTGAAAGTGCTGCTCGTCCGGCGTTAGATCCTCGAAGGCATCGGGCGGGCACAGTTCGTCCTCGGCGAATGGAAAATCGTCAAACCCGGCCTCGCCGCCATCCGGACGCCGCCACTCGGACAGGATCAGCGCCCGGTCGATGACCTCGGCAACCTCGAATTCTTCGCTATCCTCATCGACTCCGGCGGCGACGGCTGTAATAGCCGGTATGTTCGGCGCTGCCGCTCTCCTCGATCGACACGAGAGCGAGGTGGAGATCGCAATCCGCCTCTGCGGCGGCCTTCACCAGCACGGACCCCACGCCCGCATCGGCACCCTTGAGGGCGCTGAACGACAGCTCCGCCGGCGTATAGGCATGCTCCGACGGCAGGATCAGCTTATCAGGCTCGTCCTCAGCGCTCGCCCAGCTCCGCAGCAACTGCACCACCCGCCCGTGCTCTGCGCGATAGTCGGGCGCCTTCAGCGAGCGCCTCTTGCCGACGAAACGCAAATTATAGACAAGGGTCAGGCGACATCCCGTCTTAACAGGACGCACTTCATGCACGCAGTCGGCATAGAAGGCCGCGAAGCCGATCTCCGACGGTTCCTCCGGACGCGGGTCGAGCACCTCCTCCCGGCCAAGATGCTTTATGACCAATTCGCCGCCGCTATGGGTCGAGGGCAACACGAGCACCATCGTCGCGAACATACCCGGGGCCTTCTCGGTATCGCGGTGATCGACGAAGAAGCTGCCGGTATCGTAGGCAAGAAGCTTATAGAAGTCGGCCGCGACCGGCTCGCTCACGCCGAGCCCACGGGCTATGTCGGCGACGAGTCCGGCCAGGGTCTTCTCCCAGTGACGCCCTCCGATCCGAACCTTGGCGGAATCGATCTGCCAGGTTCTTCGGACCGCGCGATCAACCACCGTCTCCTCGCCCCGCCCATAGGGTGCTGCCTCGGCGATTTCGACGAGCCGCTCGGTCTGGACAGGCAGGATCGGAAAGGCGATCCTGCCCACGCCGTCGACATCGATCGTCGGCATGAAGATCTCCCGAGTTCCGCCGACGCAAAAGTCGCCCGGACGCTCAACCGAACGAAGACCGTTGAGCAACGTGGTACCGATCGACGACATGGTAACTCCCGCTAAGCTGGACAGGGTTTAATGAACGATCGTCAAGTCGATGCGCTGGGCCTTCAAGAAATGATACGCAGCGAACGCACGCGCGAGAAATCACGGTCATGGGTCACCAGGGCGGCCGCGTTGATTGCCAACGCGCTAGCCGCTTGAACAGCGTCTGTCAGCTTGAGGCGGAGCGACACCCGCAGTCTTGCAGCGCTTTCCGCGATGTCGACGTCAAGCGGGATCGGCTGCCACGATTCGAGGATCGCACGATAACGCCGCGCGAGTGCGTCATCAGCCGCCTGCAGGGGCCCGGTCAGCACCTCGGCGATGGTGATGGTCGTTACGGCGAAACGCAAGTGCCCAGTTCCATGAGCTTCGAAGAGCGGCTTGAAGCGCGGTCCGAATTTCGGGTGCCCCTCGAGGAAGTAGATGATGGGCGCCGAATCGATGAGCAACAGCGCATCCTCCGGAAGATCCGCGAAATCTAGCGGTTCCATTCGTCACGCAGCTTTCGAAGCGTGCGGGTACTATTTTTTCCCCATAGCCCACGACCGGATCCTGCGACGGGCATCAGCGGCTGCTGGCGAATGGCGGCGCCATACGCCTCGATCGGCACCAACGCTGCAACTGGACGGCCGTGCCTGGTAATGATCGTCGAACGGCCCTTCTCGGCCGCCTCGAGAAGATCCGGAAGCTGATTGCGAGCTTCTTCCGCGCCTTTGCGCAAGATGGGGTCCACCATGCTTGTCTCCGAAAACAACCGTACAGCACCGTACAGATTTAGTCAATTAGCATCCGGCCGCCAGCGCCTCTCGGACTTTCACTGGGCTCGCCGCACCGACGGCATATGTCCGGCCGCGAGCTTGATAGAAAGCGCAACAACGAAGGGCGGCGCGACGGCAGAGTGCATGACGGCAATCAAACCGGACCGATCTCGATGATTGGGCGGGAGAACGAAACACGGGCCACCGCCAAAGATCGATGGAGTCAGTTCTTCCCACCGGCATCCGCGGAGTTCGCTGTTTTGTTCTGAATGGTGGCAATTTGGCGCGCCACGGTCGATGAAGATGGGCACTACTGCTTCGCCGTGGCGCTATGATGTCGGAGCCTACCACACGCCAGAACCCGAGAATATGCGCCCGCCTGCGAATTGGCGCTGCGCCCACCGGCGGCAGTTTTCCGACTTCGCGGTCGTCTCGATGCTTCCTCAATGGACACGGCGCCGAGCCAAGATAGGGATCGGTGGTATGTCCGTTCGCGGGGGTAGACCGGAAGTTGACGGCCGGGCGCCAAAATGACGCGAGTGACCCGACTCGGACATTGGGTCGCAGCACCTGTCGCCTTTCTCACTCGCCGTCCTTCAGTAAAGTGCTAGGGTTTGGCTATTGCACGCTGGCAGTTTCCAATGGGGGACAGCATGAGGCGGCGGGATTTCATCACCATTCTCGGCGGTGCGGCGGCGACGCAAGTGATTAGGCCGGGCTCGCTGCCTGCCGCAACATCGCCCAAGCGTCCGATCATTGGCATTCCGGCGCTCCTTGGTCGGTCGAAAATAGGCGCAGCGTTCAGAGCAGTTTTTCTGAAGGGTCTACAGGACTTAGGTTACGTCGTGGACCGCGATCTCGACATACAGTTTCGCTTAGCTAACGGTGATTGGGATCGATGGCCAGCAGTCGTAGAAGAAGTCATTCAACTCAAGCCCGACGTCATCTTTGCGTATGCCACCGTGGACGCGGTTGGTGCGAGGAAGGCGACCTCGACGATCCCGATTGTCTGCGCGGCTCTCGCCGACGCCGTTCGTCTTGGCCTGATAGCGAGCGAGGCGCGACCGGGAGGCAACGTCACCGGAATAATGCCCTATGTTGCTGGATTGCCTGCGAAGCAAATCGAGCTCGCACGAGAAATAGTGCCGGGTGTGAGCACGGTCGGGCTGCTTACAAATTTGAAGGACCCAAAAGCACCACCCCAAGTCCCTGACCTTGAAGCCGCAGCTCAAGCCGTCGGTCTAAAGAGCGTGGCGGCGGATGTGAATCGCCCAGAAGATATCGAAGTTGCACTCCGCGAACTGGCAAACAAACGCGTCGACGTGGTGATCGTGCTGGAGACCAGCCTGCTCTTGGTCAACTGCGAAGAAATTGCCGCAGCGGCGTTAGCGATGAGGCTGCCAACGGTTTACGGATATCGTGAGCATGTGGTCGCAGGCGGATTGATCAGCTATGGGGTCGATTTGCGCTGGTGCTTTCATCGTTCCGCGTATTTTGTGCACAAAATATTGCGTGGTGCCGCCCCCGGTGATTTACCAATTGAGTTTCCCACTCAATTCCCGTTGTCGATCAATCTAAAAACGGCGAAAGAGCTGGGCCTCACCGTGCCGCCTTCGGTGCTCTCGCGCGCGGACGAGGTGATCGAGTAGGTCACTTTGCACGAAACAGACATGCCGACTGCAATGCGCGATGTCTCCTCTCGGGGGCAAAGCGGAAAACATATCCTCGCAGTGAGCTTATCCGGTTTTGACCCATCTGCGACATAAGCTGGTTTGAAATCCCGCAGCGCAGCAATCTCACGCCCCTGCCGAGGTGTGCTATCCTTTCGGTCGGAAGCACGGGAGTGCAGGCCCTGGCTCGATTCATGACCGCCGACGAGGTGGTCGAATGAAGCGTCGCGAGTTCGTCACTTTGATTGGGTGTCGCGGCGGCTTGGCCGATCGCGGCGCGGGCGCGGCGATCCGGCGCGATGCGGCGCATCGCCGTGGTGGGCGCGCTCGCCCCGGATGACGTCGAAATAGTCAAGCGCAGCGCGGCATTCGAGCAGGCCCTTGCTGCATTGGGTTGGACGAAGGACGACACCATTGCGATAGACTACCGTTGGATCGGCGCTAATCCAGCGCTCACGGAAAAAACTGCAGAAAAAACGGCAGTCGAGGTGGTCGCACTCGCGCCCGACGTCCTCCTCGCGTCCGGCAACGTTGTGATTGCGACACTGTCGAAGGCGACGGGTACCATTCCAATCGTGATGGTGCAGGTTATCGATCCAGTCGGGTCCGGCTATGTCGAGAGCATGGCGAGGCCAGGCGGTAATATCACAGGCTTCACACAGTTCGAATACAGCCTCGCTGGTAAGTGGCTCGACCTGCTGATGGAGATAGCGCCGCGCACTTCACGCGTCGCTGTTCTGCGCGACCCAACGCACGGCGCCGGGATCGGGCAGTTTGCGGTGATCCAGGCGATGGCGCCCGCACGGGGGGTGGAGCCCATTCCGATCAACCCTTCCGACGTTGCCGACATGGAGCGCCGGATAACGGCGTTCGCGAGCGTTCCCAACGGAGGAATGATTGCGACGGTGGGAGGCATCGCCGCGCACCGCGCGACAGTTATTGCCACAGCCAACACGAACCACTTACCGGCGACTTATCCCTATCGCTACTATGCCGCTGACGGTGGTCTCGTTTCCTATGGTCCCGATACGGTCGACCAATACCGACGTGCAGCCAGCTATATCGATCGCATCCTCAAAGGGGAGAAGCCGGCCAACCTGCCAGTGCAGGGGCCGACCAAATATGAACTGACCATCAACCTCAAAACAGCGAAGACGCAGGGGCTCACCGTGCCGCAATCGATCCTCTTCCGCGCCGATGAGGTGATCGAATGACCGCTGTTGGCACCTTAGAGACATGCCGACCGTATTGAGCAATGTCCGCTTTGAAGGGTAACCCGGAAGACATTTGCTCATACTGAGCTCTTCTCTGTTTGACCCATGTGCGACATCACCCCTCTGGCACCCCCGCCAAGCGCATGCCCTCATAGATGCGCTCGCGTTTGGCAAGGTAGGTTGGATTATCACTCGATGCGCCGAGGCGGAAGCGGCGAATGGTAAAGCTTGGATCGAGCGCAAGTCCTGCCTTCGCAGCGGCTCTCGCCTGATCCAGCGAGCCGAGCAGCGCTAGTGTTGCGGCGAGTCCAAAATGCGCTGTGGGATAATTTCGGTTGGCTTCGATGCTGCGGAGGAACCAGCCGACTGCTTCAGCATCAGCAGTGAGCTGCAACTTAGCGAAACCAACCATCATCAGCCAACTGAAGGCCAAGATATCGCGAGGAGAGAGGCGGAATGCTTCGTTGATATGGGCCTCAGTCTCCGCGCCGCGACCCATGTACATTTTTGCCTCACCGATGAGCGCGTGCCCGTCAGCCAAATTTCGATCCAACGCCAACGCTCGCTCGTACTCAGCAACGCCTTGAGCCACGCGGTTCGTTGTACTCCGGACTACCCCTAATGCCAAATGGGCCAAAGCGTGATTCGGCGCGTGGGACAGCGCCTTTGTCAACGTCGTCTCGGCTACTGCGAGGTGCGCGGCCCGATCGTCGGTCTGATACCCGCTGCCAACTACTATATCGACACAGGCCACAAAGACCATCGCGTCGATATTGTCGGGATCGAGCGCTAACGCCCGTTCGAAAAAGCCGCGCGCTTGCGCCATGTGTTCAGGCGTCCACCCCTTGTTCCACGAAGCTCTACCTCGGAAATTCAGGTCCATCGAATTGGGATGGAGCGAATGCTCTGCGCGCCGCGCCTCAACCTCAATGAGCTGGGCATTCAGCGTGTTAGCGAGCCGCGATACGATTTCGTCCTGCAGATCAAACAGATCTGCGACGGGTTTATCGAAACGCTCGGCCCAGAGGTGATTAGCGGTTTCGGCATCAACAAGCTGCACGTTCACCCGGAGCCTGTTTCCGCTACGCTGTACAGAGCCTTCGAGCACGTAGCGGACGTTCAACTCGCGCCCGACCTTCTTGAGGTCAGCCGCTTTGCCTTTGTAGGTGAATGCGGTGTGT
>WNFC01010934.1_pt1 | contig 12855 bp, 14 predicted proteins | sample 5400541 | NCBI WGS metagenome assembly WNFC01 (sample SAMN13153342, study PRJNA577476) | soil metagenome | isolation source: 120 cm saprolite under Douglas fir tree site 2 hole 2 replicate 1 | place: USA:California | collected 2015-04-18
CACTCCCGAACTCGCGCATCATGCTGCATCAGCCGTCCGGCGGCTTCCAGGGCCAAGCGACCGACATCATGCTTCATGCCCAGGAGATCCTGAATCTCAAGAAGCGTCTCAACGAGATCTACGTGAAGCACACCGGCCAACCGCTCAAGAAGATCGAGGACGCGCTCGAGCGCGACTACTTCCTGACTGGGGAAATGGCAATCGAGTGGGGCATTGTCGACAAGGTGATCAATAAGCGGCCGGAAGACCCGGCAGCGCTCAAGGTCGTCTAGGGTTCGACTGCCGGCAGCGGGCGCTGCGGCACGACGGCTCTGCCGCGGCTTGCTGTCGTCATATTTAGGCTGACCCTCGAAATCCGCGCGAAATGGGGCCATTCGTCGGATGCCGCACCACCATCGATACGCACGAATCTAGTTTTCGGAAGGGACAGGACTTGACGGCGCTGGAATTTATTTCATTTGGGGCGCATATTGGTTCTGAATACGGAGGCGCCCAACATGCCTCTAACAGGGCCAATTCCGGAAGGCAGGACGTTCTTTTGTCCTCATTGTGGAGCACTTTATTCGGTGACGTATTCGCGGCTTTCCAAGAGTGATAGCAACATCGCAAAATGTGTGGTCTGCCTGCAAATCATGACAAGTTGGGATTCAACCAAAGTTCCGATCTACAAGCTCGTTCAGCGGCCTGAAGATCCCTGACCGCCTCCGCAATCTAACGCGGTCGCTGCCCTGATGGAGGCTGTCGCTTCCGAAAACTCAGTCCATTTGACTCGCGATCAGCAGCGAATCAGAACATGATGGCCGCATGATTGCAATTGGCCTCTTTTCGTTCGCATGCTGTGCGACTGCTTCAAGTCGCAGCTCGAAGCCGAAATCCTGGTTCTGCGGCATCAGCTCAATGTCCTAAGGCCGCGCGCGCCACGTCGATTGCATTTGCGTTGGGCCGACCGTGCTCTGTTCATTTGGCTCTATCGTCGCTGTCCTCGCATACTTGACGCCATTAGGATCGTCAGGCCCGAGACTGTTGTGCGTTGGCATCGAACGGGTTTTGCCGCCTACTGGCGATGGAAATCCCGTCCGCTCGGGGGCCGACCGCAGATCGGCAAAGAGGTGCGCGATCTCATCCGAAGAATGAGTTTTGAGAACCGGCTGTGGGGCGCTCCCAAGATCCATGGCGAGTTGCTCATCCGCCGCCGTGCCTTGTGACCCAAGCGATCCATAACGGCTTAAGCCAGCGTCCAAGCTCGTCTTCCCAATCCGACGTCGTCCCCACCATGGTCGGCCCTCCAAAAGCCGACCACTCATGAATCATTGAAAAACTGATTCGGGAATCCCATCACGCCGACCATTTGCCAAAATCTGCCAAAGTAGTTGTGTGTACCGAAAACCTCGTCCGTGTTGATCTGATGAGAGAATCGCTAAACGGACCTTAATAAAGCTGTCCGACTGAGAGTTAGCGCCAGAAGCGCCCACTGGCGCCGATGACGACCACGAGCAAGCCGAGCGGCAGGTTGACGGCGATGATCTGGCGGATGCGGTTGAGGCTGGCGCCTGCGCGCGGCCAGTCCTCGGCATCGACGGCGCGTTTGAACGCGAGCCACGGTCCGTGGAACAGCCAGACGAACAGCACGATCATCAGCCAGCCGATCATCTGCATTAGGTGGACGTGCAGACCGGTACCGGCAAAGCCGCTGAAGGCCGTGAACACCATCCAATAGCCGCTGGCGAGCAGCAGCAGGATCGCCAACCACACCCAGGGAAAGAATTTCTGGAAGGTGCCCCGCATCAACCGCAGGCGTTCCGGCGGCTCGAGCGTGCCGAGCGCCGGTCGCAGGCAGACATAGATCGCGAACATGCCGCCGACCCAGACGACGGCGCCGAGTGTGTGAAGGGCGAGGGCGAGGGCGGTCATGAGGAGGGTTCCCGGTTCGAGGCACTACAGAGGTTACATGCCGGCCTATGCGAGCCCTGGCAAGCGGCGGCTCAGTCTGCAGGCAGTCCTCATCACATGGCCGCTCATAGCACCTACCGGCCACCCCTTAGGGGACCGACTCGGCGCTCACTAAGTCCCTTAACATTTCCAGCCTACGTGCGATGTGATTGTCAGTGATTGCCGCCTTCACCAGTTTGTCCTTCGACGGAACCGACAGGGCTGGCATTCCCCCCCCGAGCCGACGCGTATAGCCGCCGGGATCAACACGTTTCGATGGACGAGCTCCAGTCGCATGTAATGCCATACGCTCGACCGCGAGCGGCCGTGGCGACCCAATTCAATGTTGTTGAGATGCCGGGTAAAAGGGAATGTGGTTCGCCCGCGAGCTGGACCATAGAGTCACAAAAGCCCTGCGCCAGCATGGTCCTTGAAGATCTCTCGTCTCGCATAGCCAGGCAGGGTGCCAACTGAGCGATGGCGACTTACGTCGATCATTTTGAGGATGCTGGCGCCACGTTAGGAGGCGAAAATGCCGACAAAATTGTGCCCTAAATGCCACGGCCAAAGAACGATCTTATGTCTCGCATGTCATGGCACTGGCAAAGAAATTCCAGTAGGTAACTGCAAAGAATGCGGCGGAACTGGCCGGCGTATATGCGATGTTTGTAGTGGTACGGGCGAAGTCGAACGTTAGCCCGCCACATTCAAAGAGCCACTACCGCTGCCAACCAGATTGCAAAGCGATTTTGAAGCGCCGGACGGAGTTGTAATTACCCATCTGGCTGACGTTCCTCGATGCGTCGAGGCCGAAGCGGATTACGCGAAGGTGTCCTTCCCGAAAATCATATCCGCGCGTAGCGATGATGCCATCCGGACAAGAGCGGTGTAACGAATATGGTCCCAGATCTTTGGACGGATCGTCGTAGCGGCGCGTCCTTGCCCAACCCCAGGTGCGTGCGCGTCTCATTGTAATAGAGCGAATACAAAGTCAGCGTGCCCGGGATCGGGCCAATCCATCTCCAGCGCGATGGTAGCTGCAATCGGCACCGGCGATGCGTTTACTAAAGGCCGCGACTTCGCTGCTTGGCTGGGGCTAGTCCCCAGGCAAATCTCCACCGGCGACCGCACCATCCTCGGCAAGATATCGAAGCGCGGCAATCGTTACCTCCGCGTTCTGTTCGTTCAGGCCGCGTGGGTTGTGCTGGTCAAGCCAAAGGAGTTGGCATCGTCACGGGCTCAAGCCGTGGCTCGAAGCAGCCAAGAAGCGGCTGCATCACAACGTCCTCGCCATCGCGCTCGCCAACAAGCTCGCCCGCATTGCCTGGAGCGTCCTTGCTCACGGTCGAACATTCGAGGCGAGCAGGATCGATGAGGCCGCCGCCTAACCTGCGTGATCATTGAACGCAAGCAGGTCTAGGACCCGTTACCCGCCGAGGTCTGCGAGGGGATGAAACGAGATGGAGGATCGGTCTTCCCGGCGCGCGCGGACACTGGTGACCCAACTGGCCCACTCGAGGCCTATCCGGTAATGAGATCGCACGCGCGCTGATATCCATGATGGCCGGGAGCACGAAATGCTCCAATCAGAGGCCGGATACATTGATGCAAGACCGCACGTCCCCCAACTCGACGAAATCCTCTTGCAACGCACGGCCGGACCATACAGTTGGGTCATTTGCGACCGAGGCGGTCGAAGCCACACTACGGCGCATGTCCGCTTCGCCCCGAAAGCGACCGTCCGCTATCGAGATGCAGTTCGTCGCTGAGTGCCAATAGCTGCCAGACTCAAGATGAGCAACGGCTCAAATCGGCAACAGTTGGCAATGCGTCCTAAAATCTAGGCGAATTCGTTTTGGAACTTCTAGGAGCCCTGCAAGGACACATACGCTAGCCGAGTTTGTATGGTGCCTGACAACGGGGCTTAGGCATCCAAGGGTGCGCGCCATGCCCCCGAAGCGACAGACCGGTAACCTGCATCAGCCTGTAGCGATGAAATGGAGCTGACGGTGCTTATTCCACCGTTTGGAAGTCCATACGGGCTTAAGGTTTATACTTGCCCAAAGTGTGGGCGCTCAGAAGATTATCTCGTTACGTCGTCCTCGAAGGCGGCCTAATGGGCTTCTGGCAGCGTGACTGCCGAGCCAATCGCGGTCGCCAAACGAAAACGCATCCCGAAGGTCGAAGAATACGGGACGACATTCTTGTGTTAAACTTTTGCCCCCGGTCGAAGCGCCCCGAATCAAGAGTTTGTAAACTCAGAACACGGTTCAACAGACAGACCAGAGCTTGCACGTCAAGGGAGCCCAATCTGTGGCGTCCTGGAGTTTAGTCCTCGCGGGACTCGTCGTAGGCATCACCGTCTGCGTCGCAATCGGTTACATTGTGTTCCTTCAGCCAAACCCGGACTCGAACGTGCCCGATCTGCCGCCCAGCGATGCCGTGGTGAAAACGCCGCCTGACGAAACATCATCTACGCAGCACCTGAGTGAAACTGGAACTGTGATCAATCACAGTAAAAACGGGGCTGAACCTTGAATCGTTCTGAATCTACGGGGCTGCCGACCCCGCTGTGCTTCCAACCCAATGATAGCACGCCACGTTGGAGAAGGAGATCGCTGCACTGTGGGATTACGATCCGGCCAATGACCGGTTGGGGGTCAATCACGTCGGACCAACACGCCCGATGAGTTCGTGGGATGTCTGCTCACCTCCCATCGCTTCCGAACTTTGGTAGCGGTGGAACCTTCCATGTTCCGGCCCGTTGTGTGGCTGTATCAAGCCCAAGGAGGCAGTCCCAAATGATGAAGATCGGTTTCGCAGTGGCAGCAGCCGCGGCGGTGCTGATGACTGCTCCGTCGCTTGTCAGCACCACTCCGGCCAAGGCCCAAACCCTAAAGATGGCCCAAGGCGTCGATGTTCAGCTCGGGCGGGACCGCGACGACCGCGACCGTCGCCGGCGGAACGACTCAGACGTCACCATCGGCGTCGGCCCAGGCGGCGTCACCGTCGGCCCACGGCAAAATTGCCGCATGGTGACCACCACGGTCGAACGGGACGATGGTCGCACAATCACGCGCAAAGAGCGCCGTTGCGACTAAGCGGCGCGCGACAAGAAATAATAATTGTTCGAGCGTGGCCACCGTCAACTACCCGGAACCGCCGCCGCCATGGCGGTCGCGGGGGTCGGGCTATGCTGGCAAACTAACGAAAGGCAGAGGAACGCGAAGCCGCCGGTGGTGAAGTTCGCCGGCATTAAAGCGGAGTGATCCGGGCAATCCCGGCCGGATATTTCGTAACGCCCGTTTCGTTAGGCGAACGCTGTCGCTTCGACGCTCGTCGCCGATATCGTGTTAGCCAAAGGCATTAGGCACTACTAAGAAGCTCAGTAATTTTTCTCACCGACATACGCCCACCCGGTTCCCCAGCAGAGATTGCATCGCCGGTCACCTCGAAAGCCCAAACCGGAGCATGAGCCGCATCGCTTCCAGTCGCGAGGGCTCATAGTAATTCCGTAGGTACCGTTGCAGCGACGACCATCAACACGTCCGGTGCAGCGGTCATTTATGAAGCGGGGGTCTTCTATTGGTGCGCCGCACGCCGTGCAGATAGCTATAGGATGTGACGGCCAGCCCATATCGCCCTTCCTTCGCGGAGCGCTGGAGCGGGAACCCAATCGGCACATTATTGAGTCCGTTGAGCGTGACCCTGTCCCTATCGTAAATCTCATCCGTTGAGAAGCTGATCAAAATCAGTGCTAAGATGGTGAGCCACGGATAGCTGCCGCACCCGGCCCACGTGATGCAACTCCGCACTCAGGGTAACAGAATTGAACCATCGAAATTCGGCTCCAAACCTCGATTCTCAAACGGAGGCAGCATGCGACTCAATATTACAGCGATGTCGATGGCTTCCGGCCTTTTATGGGGCGCCTCCATACTCATCATTGCGGCAGCCAACTTGATCTGGCCGGGCTACGGGCAGGCGTTTCTTCAGCTGTGCGGGTCCATCTTCCCTGGTTACCGTCCAGGCACCGGCATGGGCTCGGTCGTTACCGGGACGATCTATGCGCTGGTGGATGGCGTCATCGGCGGAGCGATCTTTGGGTGGCTCTACAACCTTTTCGCGGCGCGTAAGGCGGAATAGCGCAAGGCGTGGGAATTCAAGTCCGGCTTTGATGTGGTGGACGGCGCCCGCTCCGGCATCGAAGTGCTGTAGGGTGATCGTTGTTAGACGAAATTGAGTCACATAGAGACACCTTCGCCCGTGGAGCGGATTTGTGATTCCGGGTACTAGACCTCTTCCTTCGACCGGCGTAGCCCAGCCAGATTACTATCGAGAAGAAGCCTTATCGGGAGTCATGGCAGTGCCCCCGACGACTTTACAGCAACGACGATGGCGATGACGAACACGAGGATAGGAGCGACGAAAACGACGGCCAGTGCGTCCCACACTCCGGCCGATAAGAACATTCCGACTACAGTCATGATCGTTACCGCGGCGACGCCAGCGAGAATGAGCCCTGGGTGGCCCGTTCGTGAAGCTCGCCACGAACCGGTTGCCGGGTCGAACACCGGTTTAAGCGGTGGTGGCCTTGGCGGCTCCTCGCCCCCGAAGAGGGAGGCTGGAAATTGTGCGGCATAGTGCCGGTGCCGACTTTTGGGCGGATGTAGGTGTTCATGGCGAGCGTTCGGGTCCGCCTCCACGACTTTGCGATACAAGTGCCAAGTCGAGTGACCGAGCACGGGCACCACCACGGCGAGGCCGACGAAGAACGGCAAGGAGCCGACCACTAGGAGGCCGGCCACGATCAATCCCCAAACCGCCATGGGCGCGGGATTGGCGGCGACGGCTCGCACCGAAGTCAGCACCGCTTCAACGGCGCCGACATCGCGATCGAGCAGCAACGGAAATGAAACCACGCTGATGATCAAGACCGCGAGCGCGAACAGGAAGCCGATGCCGTTGCCGACAATGATAAGCGTCCAGCCAGCGCGCGTGGTGAAGACTTCGCGAACGAAATTCGGAATCGAGGCCGCCGACTCGTGGCCGAAGGTTTCAATATAGATAGCCTCTGCAACGCCAAGCCAGATCACGAAGATCGCCAGCAGCAGAAAGCCGAGCGCGGCGATGGCGTCGCGAGACGGCGAGTGCAGCACGTCGAAAGCGTCCTGCCACGAAGGCTCGAGACCTTGCTCACGCTGCCGGCTCAATTCGTAGAATCCGATGGCGACGAATGGGCCAAGGAGCGCGAAGCCGGCCGCAAGGGGAAACAGCAGGGACAAGACGTCATATCCGAAGCTCACCCGCGCCAGAATCAGACCGACGATCGGATAGATCAGGCAGAGAAAGAACACGTGGGTGGGCATGGCCGAGAAATCGGACATTCCGCGTGCCAGCGCGTCCTTGAGGTCCATCACGCCGATGGTGCGGATCACCGGCGGACCGGTGGTCGACTCTGCCCCCATGAGAGCATGGACATACATCATGTTGGTGCCTCCCGGGAAAGAGGAGCACCGCGCTGCGTCTGTGGCCGCGACCCGAGCCCATATTAACGCAGCAAAGCCGGGACTCCTCGGATGACTCCCGAACTGGCGTGAATATTCGCGCTTTTCCGGCCTCGTAGCAAGACTGACGCGAGGTGTGGATGGCTACCAGCAGCTCGAGCAGCCCGAACGCTGGTCGAGGGGCTGATCTGGCTATTTTCACTGGCATCTGGACGCATTCCTTCTGTCGATTGCGCTTGAACGCGTGACAATCAAACGCTTCATGCTGGCGCGGGCGGCGGCTGCGGCCGTAGGTCCGCGAGCCGGCGGGGCAGGATCCCGAACTGCTACTCACGCCTGGAACGGTCGCAGTACCGCTCCGTTCGCAGCCGAATGCCAGTCCGAAGTGGACGAAACTTTCGTCGGTGGACTGGCGAAGAACAAGCACAAGGACAAGCGCGGCAAAGGCGGCGGAACTGGCGGCGTGGGTTCGGGCAAGACGCCTATCGTCGGCGCAGTCAAGCGCAAGGGCAACGTGATCGCTCGCGTTATTGAGAACGTCCGCGCCGATACGCTCTGTGATTTCGTGCGCGAGGCTGTGTCGCACAAAGTCAGCTTGCTCTGCACCGATCAATGGAAGGGCTACAGGAAACTCGACAAGGAATATCCGCACGCGACCATTGACCATTCCAAGGGCCAATACGTCATCGGCGCGGTCCACACTCAGACAATCGAAGGCTTCTGGTCCATCTTCAAGCGCGGCGTGATGGGCACGTTCCACAAAATGAGCGCCAAGTACATGCCGCTCTACGTCGCGGAATTCCAGTTCCGCTACAACAATCGGGAAAATGCGGACATCTTCGGAACGGCGATTGAGGGATGCTGAATAAAATCATGATCTTTTCAATTCAACAATTGCATTTCTTTTATCGGAGCCACGCCAGTTTATAAATAAATGGCGTTTTTCGGAAATTTCCTTGCCATCGCAAAAACCAACCACGCCAATCTCCAAACGATGAAGGCCGTCTCGTTGAAGATTTGGATACAGGTTACTTGGTGTTTGCACAGCAGAATCGAATTGTAGATTTCCGCTCGCATTAAATGTAGCAATGTTAATTCGTGCTGGCGGGTCCTTTGGATTTAGCTCTGTAACTAGTCCCGCCTTTGACCACGGAAGCGGATGTCGCTCATTGTGTTCCAAGGCAAACGGCGTAATTCCATCCGGGCTGTAATGAGAGCGCCAGTACCATGCTTTACATTGCGTCACTTGTTTCGATGCCGTCACCGAAACTTGGATGTACGTGAGGCCCGGGAAAGTATGAATTCCGACGCGATCTGTTTCTGAATCTCTCTCCAAAAACATGCGAACGATAGTGCGTGGCCATGGAAGTTTATGCTTTTGGGGTAAAAATGTGGCTACGACGAGCGCGCCAACTAAAAACCACGCAATTCGGCTAGAAACGACAAATGCCAATGCGCTCTCTATAGAAGGCGCGGCTGGAGCAATCTCGGGCCAAAAAATCGCACACGCCGCCAGTCCGGCCGATAGAACGAACATGCCCCGCACAAACCAGCGATGAGTCCAACCAGCTTGGGTCATCGCGATCCCCAACGCGCCAGCCGCCAGCGAACCGAAAAAGAGTTGAACTGATAAAAGATCGCTATCAGACATCGCAGCACCCTTCCCTCGGGGGATCGTACCCCAGAGAGAGGGCGATAGGGGTACGTTCCCCGGGAACATCGCCCAAATTAGGACTACCGGATAATGTTGTTGCTGGTTTTGGGCAGACTGGATAATGGGATGATCCGCATTTGGCAGCCCAATACGGGAGTAGCTTAGATGCCGTCCACCGATCCAATCCCCAGCGTGACTGCGGATCAGCTTACTCGGGCTTTGGGCGAGGCTGTTATTCGGATATGGAGCAATCTGCCTCAAGACGTGCAACTTCATCTATTTCAGGAGGCGGTGACGTCCCAGGGTGAATCCATAAGAGCGCAGCTTGCGGTCTTCCTGCGTGACAAGGATCCGCGCACTTCGGACCCATTAGGCAACCCTCGCGAAATGACGGAGCCGGACAGCCTTGGGGGTTAGCGCGATTGCCCGCCGCGTGAGTCTCGCGATATGCAACGGCGCCTGCGATCGCGGTCCTCTCCGCTACATACACGGTCGCGCCGTTGCCCCCCGCGATCAAGACCCGCCGGCGTTGACCCCGGTGGACCAGCGGCAAGCGCTCAAAGGGCGCCGTCGCCTTGACGGGCATCATCAAACGGGCCACTCGCAGCAAAGATCTTGAGTGGGGCGGGCGAGGTCATCGAGCGGGCGGTTTTTTCTGCCCGAGGATCATGCGGGAGTTCTGCCCCAGGGCGCGATTAAGTTCAGGTTCGTCCAGAACGTCCAATAGCCGATTGATCGTCGTGTTCGGCTGACCTTCGTCGGATAGGATGCGATTTACGGCGCGGAGCGCGAAGCAAAGAGCGGTGTCGTTGCCCCGCTTCAACGCCTGATGCACTTGTGGCGTGCGTACGAGGGCCCGGAGAGATTTGACTGCTTGAGCATCGGGAAGGTTGCTCGCTGGGGGCAAATTCGCCCACAGCATGCCCTGAGCCTCCCGCAAAGTCCGTTTGATTACGAGATCGTACTGCATGGGTAGAACATCGGCAATTAGCGTGAGTTAGACAGTACCCCCGTGTACCGAATGCATGGCCCGCCCCCGGTCTGCAAGTGGATTCGTGCGAGTTGGTCTCAAGCAAGTCTGCAGTAATGTATCCGGCCCCTGAGCATTCGCTCTGGCCATGATGGAGATCCGCGCGTCCTGGTCCTCATAAAATTCTCGGTCTGGCACGGCTGGCCATTTCGGGACTCAGGCTTGTTCCTTCCGCTCGCAGATGTGGTGGGATCCTCTATACTTCGCGGCCCTTGCCTCTGCCGCCGCTATTCAACTGGCTGCAGTTTGAACAGCCACATACCGGCGATCACGTGCAAGGACCGTCCAAGCAATCCGCGCCAGCTTGTTTGTCAGGGCTGCGGTCACGACGTTGCGATGTGCTCGCGCAAGCAGAGCCTTAACCCACCGGCCGAGCGGCGTATCTTTCTTGGCAAGACCCGGGAGAGCCGTGCGCGCACCGTGGATCAGCAGCATCCGCAGATAACCTTGCCGCGCTTGCTGATGCGCAGCAGCCTCGGTTTTCCACCTGTCGTCGCCTGACGCGGCACCAATCCCAACCAAACTGCCAAGTCACGGCCACAGCTGAACGTTTGAGCATTTCCCACCGCGGCCACAAGGGCGGTCGCCGTCAGCACGCCGATCCCAAGGATCCTCGTCAATCGTTTGGCAGCCTCCTCGTTGTGTACCCGTTCGGCGAGTTCATCGTTATACCCTTTGATCCGCTGGTGGATGCTTCGCCACTCCTCGCGTCCTCAATGAGCCGCCGAAGCCGCGGTCCAAGACCGTTGCGCTCGTCCGCCAATATCTCCGGCAAATACCGCTCGAGCTTGCGTCGCCCCTGCGGCACAGTGATGCCACGCTCCAGCATGAGCGCACGCAGCTGATTGATGAGCGCTGTCCGCTCTGCAACCAAGCGTCCGCGCACGCGATGCAGTGACGGGCTCGTCCGTTGGTAGGATGCGGCCCGATCATCTTTCACGCTGTTTGGATATAGTCGCGCAATGCCGCGGACTCTTGCTCCATTTCGCGCAGGCGGTGCTTGACGACGTCGCCGATCGAGATGATGCCGACCACCTGATCCTGCTCGACGACCGGAATGTGGCGGAACTTGCCCGTCGTCATCCGCTCCATGAGCGTGCCGACAGTCTCCGTCTGGTCGCATATGACGACATTGCGCGTCATCACCTGAGCAAGCGGTTGCGCGAGCACGTCGGCGCCCTGTTCGCCAAGCACCCGCACAATGTCGCGTTCGGATAGAATTCCAATCACCCGACGATCCGGACCGAGCACGAGAAGTGCGCCAATTCTATGCTTGGCAAGCGTTTTAACCGCGGTTTCGAGAGTAGCCGTGGGCTCGATTGAAATGACATCGCCGCCCTTGGCGGACAGAATAGTCTTGACGGTCATGGGTCGCCTCCCTCGATGGGCGTTCGTGTCGACCTAGCGCACCACCGATCGTTTTAATAATCAGCTATTTGGTGCCAAGTTCCTCCCTTTGAGCGCGCGGCGAACGCGCGAGCGCTTGGCCAACGCCTCATTTGGCATCACGGCGACTGGGCACGGCATTTACATAGCACAAACAGCTATCGGGCGGGATGCGGTTGCCGAAACTCTGAGTCGCCCTGCGGCATCGCGCGCCTCTGAGCGCACCGCAGCATGAAACAAAAACAGACAAGTTTACACAGTCTGCACAAGATGATAGCCGCCACGCGCAGGTATCACCACGAGCACCGCATTCGCAGCGCACGCGGAGAGCGGCGCCTTGAGCGCCGTGGCATTGCGAGCAGAGCGCAGCCGGCGATCGTATCAAGACTGATCGCTGGGGGGCGGCGCGTCCATGCCTCCATTCGGGCCGCCGCCCGTCGAGATCGGAATGGGATCGAATGCGGCGAATGCCAGGAGACCGGCAAGGAACCCGCCGATATGCGCCTGCCATGCAATCGTCTGCTCGACCCCAGCCATGCTGAGCGAGCCGAGCCCGAACAGCAAGTTGACGCCGAACCATACCAGCAGGAAGGCGAGCACGCGCGGATCTTGCAGGCTTGATGTCAGCGGCGCTGCAGGCAGCCGATAAGCCTCTTCGCGATCCCGCCACAGTGCGAGTGGGCCGCCGCGCTGGAATGCAAAGGAAACGGTACTCTAGGTCGGGGTCAGAATAGGTAGGGCGCAAGGAACCCTTGTGCCGTAGCGCTTCGGGGATTTAAGATATCCAACGTTGGCGTGAAGCGACTGGCCAAGACGCGCTAAGGCAAGTCGCGTCTGTTATGTCCGAGCCTACGGCGCGCGGCGGCAAACTCTGGCTGTTCCGCTGAGCATCCGTCCGGGTGACAACGGAAGACATCCATGCTCGCCGCAATTCGCATGACCTGCTCGCTCCTGAAGCTCAGGATCGGCGTTGCGGTCGCTGCGAGCGCGCTGGCCGGGATGGCGGCGGTTAAAGGCCCTGCCATCTCGGTCGCCCAAGCCTTGGCCTTGGCACTTGCGGTGCTTGGAGCATCAGGCGCTGCGGGTGCGTTCAACCACTACTACGAGCGCGACCTTGACCGGGAGATGCGGCGAACCCGGTCCCGCCCGTTCGCCAGCGGCGCGTTTCAGCCAAACCTGTGGTGGCCAATCTCGTTCCGTGCCTTGCTCGTCGCCTCGCTCGCGTTGGCCGCGGCAGCGAATGGGCTTGTGTCATCGCTCCTCGTTTTTCTCGGGTCCTTCACCTATGGCGTCGTCTACACGGTGTGGCTCAAGCGCCGAAGTGCCTGGAACATCGTGATCGGGGGCTT
>WNFC01006499.1_pt1 | contig 12852 bp, 13 predicted proteins | sample 5400541 | NCBI WGS metagenome assembly WNFC01 (sample SAMN13153342, study PRJNA577476) | soil metagenome | isolation source: 120 cm saprolite under Douglas fir tree site 2 hole 2 replicate 1 | place: USA:California | collected 2015-04-18
GCCGCCGCATCGCCGCCAGAACCTGACCATGCCACGGCCGGTAGAGATCGTCGTCCGTGACCAGATCGAGCAGCGGCTGCTGACCGGCCGGGTCCAGCAAGATCGCGCCGAGCAACGCCTGCTCCGCACGAATAGTTTCCGTCACAAATACTAGTGTACTTGGTAGATGTCGCGAACTCCAGGCCCGGCGAGTGCCTACTCGGCGGGGGCGGAGAGGTAGTCGTAGCGGTACGCGACGCGGGTGTCAGCGCGGGCGACCAGCTTGGCGTACTGGATGACCGCTCCGGCATCATCGAACTGGCGGCTGACAGCGACCAGGACCGGGGAGCCGCGCTTGATGGCGAACTGCCGGGCCTCGGCCGAGGTCGGCGGCCGGGCCGACAGCCAGTCCTCCCCCCAGGCCGGCCGGTACCCGCTGACCTCGCCGTCGAGCAAGGACTCGTCCAGCAGCTCCGGGCAGGACTGCGCCAGGCTCGCCGGGAACCAGGAGGTCAGCACGGCGGTCGTGGCGCCGTCCCGGACGGTGGCCTGGCGGCGGCGGATCACCTCGGCCAGCGGCTCGACGCCCAGCCAGCCCGCGATGTCGCGAGGAGCCTGCGCCAGCCCCGCCTCCAGGACTCGCGCTTGGTCACCGGCCTGGGCGGGGCTGCGGGAAGTCAGGGTGATCAGGACCGGGCCGCCGCTCGCCCGGTCGGCCGGGGGCCTGGGGGCGGTGATAACGGTGCCCGCCCCCGGCCTCGGCGCGGCCAAGCCGAGGGCTTGCAACCCGGTGGCGACCTTGGCCGCGGTGGCCACCGACACGCCGAACTCCGTGGCGATCGCCCGGCCCGAGGGCAGCATGTCGCCGTCGCGCAGCCGCCCGGCCGCGATCTGCTGCCGGTAATGCTCGATGATCTGCACGTACGGGGCGTCCCGCTCCAGCATCGTGATCATGTCCTCCCTGATGTCGCAGCGTACTAGCTGCTCAGCCAGTCTGGCCAGTCATCGGAGCACACGACGTGACGCGGTCTGTCACATAAAACTAGTATCTTGTATTGTGTCGCACATGGAGCCAGTCGCGTCAGGGAGGTGGCCAGTGACCAAGCACTGCCACGCAGCGCCGAGTCGGCAAGCAGGGGCCAGGGCAAGCGCGTCTTCCCGGAACCGCATGCTGTCCGGCCAGGGCCACGGCACGGTCCCGGTCGGGAGAGAAGGGCCGGTCCCGGTCGGGAGCGACAGCCTTCGCGTCGTGCCAGTGGCCGCCCTCTGGTCAGGTGACGGCACCCGGCTGCCGGTGCCCGAGCGCGACGGCACTGCCACCTGCAGCACTGGCGGTTCGGAGGCGGCCGGCGGGGCACACGCCAGGCGAGCCCCGGACCGGGCGCTGGGCTGGCTGCGTGGCGCGATGCTCGCCCTTGCCGTCCTCGCCGCGGCCGCGGCCGTCGTCAGCTGGGACGCCCAGTACGTCCTTGTCCGCTCGGTCAAGCACAACCCCGCCGTTGCCGCCCTGGAAGCAGGCATCCCTGACATCGGCGCGCTCATCTTCGCGACGCTGGGCATCGCCCTGGCATTGCACGGCAGGCGCGCGGTACGGGCGCGGGCGCTGAACGTCGCCTGCGTCGGGATCAGCCTTTCCATGAACGCCCTCGCCGCGACGCCGGGCTGGGCAGACCTGGCGATCTGGGTCATGCCGTCGGCCGTGTACGCCTTGGCGTCGGACACGCTGATCGGCGTCGTCCGCGCCTGGGGGATGACCCGGTCACGGCTCGGCGGTGACCTTGCCGCCGCCGATGACGAGGCGACCCCGATGGCGATCATCGGCGGCCTAGTCCTGTGGCTGATCCGCCTCGGCATCGCCCCGCTGTCGACTATCGCGGGGTTCCGCCGCTGGGTGCTCGACGAGTGCCCGGTCGCGCCGGGCCGCAAAGCCCCGGCCCGCCGCTCGGCCAGGCGCCGCGGCCAGGCCGCCCCCGCCCTCGCGTCCGCCAGGCCGGCTCCAGCCGGACAACGCACGGCCGCACCGGGCAAGCAGGCCCGGCTGCTCACCCTGGCCGGCCAGCGCCACGACCTCGCAAGCCTGCCGCTCAATCAGGTGTCAGGCATCGCCAACACGATCGGCGCCGAGGTGAACCTCGCGCCAGGCACCGCCCGCCGGGTCCTGCTCGCCCACGTCCGCGCACTACAGGCCAGCCGCGACGCCAGGCTCGATCACGGCCGCTCCCGCAGCCAGGAAGGAACGCCATGAGGTACATCGTCATCATCGCCATCACCGGCATCGCCGTCACCGGGCTGAGGTGGGCGTTCTTCCCCTGGATCCCCTGGCGCCAGCTCCCCCGGCACAGGGTCCGGCACCTGCGCGCCCGGCTGCGGCTACGGCTGCACCCAGGCCCAGGACACGCCACCGTCGCAGAGCTATGGCTGCGCTGGGGACGCCTGGCGGCGTTCGCGCGAGGCGGCCGGACCCGCCGGTCCCTGCCGTTCTGGCAGCGCGCCCTGTCCCCGGCGAGCGCCTACGCGATCCTGGTCGGCCGGGCGCACTACCGGCACGCCCTGCGCCTGCCGCTGGACGAGCACGCCGTCGTCACCAGCCCTCCACGCGCGGGCAAGACGGGCTGGCTCGCCCACGTCATCCTGCGCTACCCCGGGCCCGTCCTGTCGACCACCACCAAGCACGACGTCTTCCAGCTCACCTCCGGCGTGCGCGCCCGAGGCGGACCGGTGCACGTGTTCAACCCCCAAGGCGTCGGGGAAGTGCCGTCCACGTTCCGGTGGAACCCGATCGACGGCTGCGCCGACCCCGCCACCGCGATCCGCCGCGCAGACGCATTCGCCCAATCCGTCAGCCAGAAAGGCGTCGAAGACGCCTCGTTCTGGTCATCGAAGGCATCCGATTACCTGCGCGCCTACTTCCACGCCGCCGCCCTCGCCGAACTGGACCTGCGCGCCGTCGCTCGCTGGATCACGGCCACCGGGAACGTCGAGGCCGAGATAATCCTGGCCGGCGCGGGCACCGAGACCGGGTGGCAGTGGGCCAGCCAGCTCGCCGAGCTCCGCGGCGAGGCCAACAAGACCGCCCAGACGATCCGGATGACGATGAGCCGGGCTCTGGCGTTTCTCGCCGACCCCGCTCTCGCCGCCTCTGTCCTGCCCGCTCCCGGCGGCTCCCTCGACCTCGACGAGTTCCTGCGGCAGGCCGGCACGCTGTACCTGATCGCAGAAACCCGCGGCGGCGACGCGCCGGTCGCGCCGCTGTTTGCCTGCCTGGCCAGCGAGATCCACCACACCGCCGCCCTCACCGGCAGCCGGATGCCCGGCGGGCGGCTCGACCCGCCGCTGCTGATGGCGCTGGACGAGGTCACCCAGATCTGCCCCGTCCCCGTCCCGTCTTGGCTGGCAGACTCCGGCGGCAAGGGCATCCAGATCATCACGGTCGCCCATGGCGAAGCCCAGCTCCGCAACCGGTGGGGCACCGACGGCGCCCGGATCATCGGCGACACCTCCGGCGCGAAGATCTGGCTCCCCGGCATCTCCGACCCTGCCGCCTTAGACGGCGCGTCCGCGCTGTGCGGCACCGCGGCTATGCGCGAGCACGGCCAGGACCACCACAGCCGCCACCAGGTGATGACCCCGGACATGATCCGTCAGCTTCCGCCGGCCCGCGCCCTAGTCATCCGAGGCGGCTGCTCCCCCGTCATCGCCAAGCTCCCCATGGCCTGGCACGACCCGATCTACCGCCACGCCAGGCGCACCTGCCAGGCCATCGCCACCCTGGCACCCGCAACCGCACCAGAACCCGAACCGCGCCTGCCAGGCCCACGGCCACCAGGACTCACCCCCGGCGACCTCGGCGTCGGATTCACGCCCTTCCCCTCCAGCGGCACGCCCCAATGCGACCGCTACCCGTGGGACGACGCTGGTGACCCGTGGGACGAGGAGCCGGGAGTCGCATGACCAGCCCCGACAGCGACGCGATCGCCGCAGCCTTGATCCAGATCGCGGCGCACGCCGAGCGGATCGGCGACCTCGACACCCGCGAAGCCGGCCACCACCGGGAGATCGCCAGCCAGCTCACCGGCCTGGCCGCCCAGGCCGACACCGCCAGCACCCGGATCGCCGCCATCACTGGCACGCTGGCCCGCCACGCAGCCGTCGTGAACTCGCTCGGTGACCTGGACCGGCAGGTCGCCGCGCTTGCCCGCCAGCTCGCCGACCTCACCGGTACCGGCGAAGAACCGGACGGACGCGGCTACCAGCCAGCCGCAGCACGCCGCTGGTGGCACCTGACCGGATCTGACCGCGACGCTGCGATCAGCCTTCTCCGTGCCTGGATCGACCAGATCTACCAGCCCGGCTATGGCCACTTCGCCGCCATCCTTCCGCCCTGCTGGGAACACCACCCGGTCTGCCTGTACACGCTGGACTGGCTCAGCGAGCTGTGGTCCGTCCTCTACATCCAGCCCCGCCGCACGCACGGCGCTCTCGCCGCCCAGGCCGAATGGCAGACCCGACTGCTGCCCGCCGCCGCCAGCCAGATGGCCCGCGAGGCCAGCAGCTGCCAGCACCTGCCAGGATCGGTCCGCCGTCCGCCCGATGCCCGCGCCTCAGCCAGCCCATCCAGTCCGGGCGCCAGCCCTGGACGCATTAGCAGGCCGCCGGGCAGCCCGCCGCACGGCGGGCCGTGACGGGCCAGGACTAGCCGGCGGACTAGCCAGCAGCAGCCGAACCAGACTGCCTGGCGGACCTTCCAGCTAGCTGGCAACCCAACCAGGATTGACAATCAGGCGGCCCGGGCCGGTGCGCTAACACCGACCCGAGCCTTGATCCTCACCCTTTCGCAGAAGGGCGAAGACCCATGGCGAACCCTACCGATCCGCGCCCGGAACCGGTCCGGGCGGAGCTCGAAGACGGGCAGGTCGTCGAATCCGACGGCAGCACGGTCACAGACCCGGCCACCGGCAGCCAGGTCCCGGCCGTGCTGCTGCGGATGAGCCGCACCCGCGCTCACACCCTCGCCCACGTCCTGGACGAATGGTCCCGAACGGCATTCGTCTTCGCCACTCCCCGGTCGACCGAGGTGACCGAGCGGGCGCTGGCTTGGACACTGGAAGCCGTCACCGCCGCGGCAGGCGACCCGGATGCTGCGCGCTGCGCCCGCAGCCATCCCGGCACGCCGTCAGCCGAACAGCGCCTCGCAGCCGTCACCGTCCTGCGAGAGCGCGAGCAGCGCATCACCCCCGTCCAGCGGATCGCAGTCATCGACGCCGCCGCCCGCTGGCTCGCCGAGGACGCCGGCGAGGAACTCGCCCAGGCCCTGCTCCAAGCCGCCTGCGCCGACCCGGTAACCGCGAACTTCGCCTACCTCGCGCTGATCGCCCAGCCGGAGACCGCTCAGTGACGCAGCCCGTCCGGCACGTCTTCCCTGGCGTCCACGACCAGGTCAGCCGCACCCGTGCGTTCGTCAGGACCGTCGTGGGCCCCTGCCCCGTGGCCGACGACGCGATCCTGCTCACCTCCGAGTTGTGCACCAACGCGCTGCAGCACTCCGCGTCAGGCGACGGTGGCACGTTCGAGATCACCATCTACCACGCGCCCGGGTCGCTGCGGATCGAAGTCCGCGCCGACGGCTCCGCGACCATCCCCGTGCGCCGCAGCCTCGACGGCTGCCCCGAAGACGGCCGGGGCCTGGAAATCGTGGCCCTGATCGCCCACCGCTGGGGCCAGCACGGCGACGAATACGGCCGCGCCGTCTACTTCGAGTTCCGCTGGGCCAGCGACCACGCCCCTGACCACGCCGACCAGCCAGAGGCAATCACATGACCGAGCCACCAGCCGCTATCGACCAGAGCCAGCGCCTGGCCACCACCTCCGCCGCATCATCGGCACGAGATAGCGTTGCCTGCGCCGACCCGGGGATGGCCACGCTGCAAGCTGCCCTAGCAGCCGCCGAGCAGCTCCTCATCAGCACCGCCGGCATCATCAATCCCGGCACCCCAGCTACGGAACTGCTCAGTTGGCTGACCCGGTACCGGAGGTGCCTCGCCGCACTCGCCGCCGCCAGCCACCGCCCCGGCGACACACCTCACCCTGATCAGGGGCATCAATGACCGGCAACCCCGCCATCGCAGCATCAGGACCCGCGCCGGTTCACGCAGCACGGCTCGAACCCGACGCGACCGGCGTAGCCTAGGACGCCGTGATCGGCACGACCTCTTCCACGCCCGGCGTCCGGGTCGGACTGACCCTGGCCGCCCCTGGTCGCGACCACCGCGCATCGTCGGCCAGCTTAGCTGAACGGAACGCGACGGCCAGGGCGGATGATCCCGCGCGGATGAAGCTGAGCACGCCACCGGAGGCGGTGACCAAATCGAACCGGACGGCGAGGCCGCAGAAGCGGGCGCCAAGCGGACCTTGAGCACGAGTCGGGTCAAGGGCCGACGGAGTGGCACCGGCGTGCTTGAAGGTAATTTCTGTCTCTGACTCCACAGCCCGGATACGCTTCGGCCGTGGCACGATCCCGCGAGAGTCTATAGCTCGCCGCCTCTGCCGCCATGACGGCATTGGCGGTGGCCATGCTGGGCGCCAATGCCACGCTGGATGCTGTCCGCCCGAAGTATCCGTTCTGGACCTGCGGCCTCATGATCGGCGCCTACGTGGTGGCTTGCTGGCCGCTATCTTCTTCGTCGGCGCCGTGCGGCAGTGGCCAATCCCGCTGGCAGGCGATCGGCCGCATCGAGACGCGGTGGAAGATCTGGCGCCGCCGGAGCCTTCTGGGAATCCGGGGGTTGGTCCGGTCGTCACTGATCGGTGGCGTCATACCTCCGATGGCGGCCAGGTTCCCGCAGCCTGGAACCCGGCCAGGCGATCCCCGAACTAGCCGGGTGGATCAGGGAACTCGGTGCCGCGCGTGCAGAGTTCGCCGTCCAGCTCGCCGAGCGCCGTAGCCTGACCATCCCGCACCAGCATCCCGACTACTGTGACCTCGGTCAGGCCTTCCCGAGCCTGGCCGGCCCCAGGCGCGAGGCCATCCTCCAGCCCCCCCAGACTGCAGATCCCGCCCTCAGCCCGTATCCTCGCGCTGGCACACCAGCGCGAAGCCGAAATCGAGGCCGTGAACTGACAGCAGCCTGGAGTCGCGAGACCCATGCACCGGATGGCTCGCCCATCGTGATCGCTCTGCCAGAGGCGCATTATGTGACAAATAACGCAGTCCGCGCAAGCATCGTCTAACGGCTCCTTAGGAGCCTTCTGTAGCGCTCCAGTTCGCTGTGGTTGCTGACAAGGTCTTGCCAGAAGGCGGCCCAATACGGCGGGGAATCGGCAGAAGTCAGTTCCCCGAGGTAGCTGAGCGGCTCAATCCAGGCCTGGCCGCAACTCTCGTAGAGGGTCCGCAGGTGATCATCCAGAATCGGGTACGCCGGGCCGTCAGCGCATCGAGTCGGGGGAGTTCCCGCCGGGCCGGAAGATACCGACCGAGACCGACATCGTGCAACAGACCGCGGAGGTGCGGTCGACGGCAGGCGCGCGGCGCCACTTGCGCTGTCGCCATGCTTGCGTGTCAGGCCTAGCGAAGCGGTGCATCAGGGTTGATGCTCGGATTGCTGCTTAGCGATTCGGGGCCGTGTTGCCTCTGGGCTGACTTCCTGAGTCATAGTATGCCTTCGTGACAGACGAGACGCCTGAAGTCGCTTACTACTATCCGCCCCCGTATTGGTCATCCGGCGAAAGTTCGTGGGTAAAGTCTCTTTTGCTGTTCTTTGATCAGGTGGCAATTCTCCTACCTGAATATATGCATGGCCGTCACACTGCTGCGGACCCTACGCTCGCCGAGCCGCTCGAAGAACGAGGACTTCTGCGCGTGCTAGAGCCTAATGTATGGGTAGACCAGGCGATGGCGGAAAGGTTGGCAACCGTCGTCGTCGAGCTTCTGACAAGGGGTACGTTCAATAATTTGCGTGAAGCGACCTATTTCGCGGAGCTGTCGCAGTCTCGTCTTGGATATGGCGCCGACGTCGAGCTTGCTTCTTGGCTTGTCGAGGAACTCAAACAGCGTGGGCTAGCACGACCCTCTGAGGATGGCGTGTCCATCCCCTTGCACCCAATGCCACTTAGCCAAAGTTGATCAAGGCTGCTGCGTGTCTATACGGGGCGTTCGAACTGGTAGCCGGCAAGATCACGTCGCATGGGCGACAATGGCGTGGTGGAGGGCGGCCGGCTGACGGACCAGATCACCCTGGGGGTGCTGGCTGCCTCGGTTCCCAGGGACGCGGTGGACGACGCGGTCGCGGCTGCCGGGCGGCAGGCCCGGCGGCGGGACGGCAAGCTGCCGCCGCACGTGATGGTCTACTTCGCGATGGCGATGGCCCTGTTCGCCGACGAGGACTACGAGGAGGTCGCGGCGCGGCTGGCCGGGACCCTGGCCTCGTGGAAGTGCTGGGATTCCTCGTGGAGCGTGCCGACCTCGGGCGGGATCACCCAGGCCCGGCAGCGGCTCGGGTACGAGCCGCTGCAGGAGCTGTTCGGGAAGGTCGCGCAGCCGGCCGCGGACCTGCTGACCCGGGGCGCGTTCCTGGGCGGGCGGCGGCTGATGGCGATCGACGGGTTCGAGTGGGACGCTCCGGACACGCCGGAGAACGCCGCGGAGTTCGGCTACGCCGGCAAGGCGGCCGGGGACCCGGACCGCCCGGCTTTCCCGAAGGTGCGGGTCGTGACGGTCAGCGAGTGCGGGTCGCACGCCGTGGTGGACGCCGAGATCGGCGGGGTGGCCGGCAAGGGCGCCGGGGAGCAGGCCCTGGCCCGCAAGCTCTACCGCCGGCTGGACCCGGAGTGGCTGGTCATCGCCGACCGGAACTTCTACAACTGGGAAGACTGGCGCGCGGCCGCGGACAGCGGCGCGGAGCTGCTGTGGCGGGTCAAGTCCGACCTGCGGCTGCCGCTGATCGAGGCACTGCCGGACGGGTCGTACCTGTCGGTGCTGACCGGCCCGAAGATCACCGGCAAGGCCAGGGACCGGCTGGTCGCGGCGGCCAGGGCAGGCGAGGACCTGGACCCGGGCCGGGCCCGGTACGTGCGGGTAATCGAGTACGACATCCCCGACCGGGACGGCGCCGGCAAGGGCGAGCTCATCTGCCTGATCACCACCATCACCGGGTGGGGCCAGGCCCCGGCGGCGATCCTGGCGCAGGGCTATCACGAGCGCTGGGAGCACGAGACCGGCAACGACCAGCTCAAGACACACCTGCGCGGACCCGGCCGGGTGCTGCGGTCCAAGAGCCCGGACATGGTCCGCCAGGAGATCTACGGCTACCTGCTCGCCCATCACGCGGTCAGCGCCCTGATCTGCCAGGCCGCCACCGAGGCCGACATCGACCCGGACCGGGTCAAGTTCACCCGGACCGTCCGCGTCATCCGCCGGGCCATCGCCCCGGCGGCCTTTCCCCCCTGAGCCGCCGCAGGCCGCCCGCGCCGCGCTCATGGCCGAAATCACCCGCAGCCGGAACCTCAACCCGCCCCGCCGGCATCGCACCTATCCCAGGGTCGTCAAGCGCGCCCGGCACAACCATTACCGCGTCAAGCGCCCAGGCGACCGGGGCACCCGCCACGCCGGGCCGCCCACGATCGCGCTGGTCAACCTGCCTCCGGCCGCATGATCAACTTTGGCTAAGTGGCATTGCCCTTGCACCCCACAGTGCGCACTGCGATCCTCGTAATTCTTGGCCAACTTGCAAGGCTGCGTGGGATTGAGAGTGGATTTTTGATTCATCCCACGACAAGTAACCGTGGAGCGGTTCAGGACCTGCTCCACTTGCTCGCGCGTGAGCAGCTTCCGTCGGCCGCCCATATCGTCGCATTTGACTTGGAGCCTGTCACCATTGATCTGGAGACAGTGCCGCTGGACGAGGTTCTGGCGTACCGAGAGGAGCACCAAGCGGCTCACCAGGCGTATATGAGAGATGTTAGGCGATTCGCGAATGATCTCTCCGGCATTCCTAACGAGGACGATCGCGAGAAGCAGATCCTGGTCCGCCGTGAAGAGCTTTCCAGCGCTTCCCGCGAGCTGCAAAGAAATGCCCGCCTGGCATTCGGAAAGAATTTCGCGGCCTGGTCGTTGGGACTTGGAGGATCTTGGTGGTCGCTGGCGCATGGCGATCCGATTGGTCTGGCGCTTGCAGCGCTCCCGGTTGCTGCTGCCGCAATGCCCGACAAGCAGACCGTTAGCGCGTACTCATACCTGTTCCAGGTCCAACATCAGCTGGCCTGGCGCTAGTGTGCTGATTTACGTCGATCTCAGCTCGGTCACATGATGAGGCTGTCCTCTTGCGCCACAGCAGTGATCTTGGCGCGGTCTGCGCTAGGCAGCCTGGCAGACGCCTGGCGCGGCGAGGGATAGACCGGCGGGGCGCTCATGACAGCCAGCCCCGCGTGAGCCACGAGCCGGTGTCGGCGTCCAGGTGCGCCGCGGCCGAAGGCGAGAAGGCCGCCGCCCAAGCGATGGGCCTGCTGTCTGGACGGCTGGCGAGCCCATCATGAGAAGGCGCTCTTGCTCGACTTGGCGACGACGCCGACCGGGTCCTGCGCCCGCCGTGTAAACACAGTCATTTGCTGACCGCTCTGGCGCCAGCCGGGCAAGCTGTCACGAGGTTTCACGCGGCGCAGGGACCGTGCGATGGGGAGTACCAGGCCGAGGTCAGCCTGGCTCCGCGCACCGAACGACCGTGTGTCCACTGCCTCGTACCTGCGCCGCTAGCGCGCCAGGGCAGCCGCACGGGTGCCAGCTCACGATCACCCGGCCCGGGCCCCAGAGATGCCCGGCCTGGCACTGCGCAGGGTAGGTCCGCCCGCCGGGCAGGTCACGTCCGCTCACACCTGCTAGTGGAACACATGAGCGAATAGGCCTCGGCCAACAGGACAGTTCGTTGCGGGCAACCCGCGACCGGGACACCCTTGCCTTAGTGCTGCGGCCGTAGATCGTGATCTCGCGGTGCGGGCTGGTCGCGTGAAGGCCTGGCTGGGGAAATAGTGTCTCCGGCCCGCCCGCGAGCCTATGTCATTGTCAGACGAGGATTTCTGCCGCGGCTTCTGGCTCTGCGAGGCTTGTTGCGGTGGCGTGCTTGCGGATGAACTCCCGTGCCGGCCGCTGCCCGATGACCGCCTTGCACCCGCCTCTACCGCGCCGGAGCCGACGAACGTGCCCAGGTCCTTGAACCGGGTGCAGTGCATCCGGTGGGCGTTGCTGGCGAAGTAGTGCAGGGCTTGTCCCGGTCGCCGCCCTTGCTGCCCGGCAAGATCACGATCTACGGCTAGAGTATTAGGCGACTCTGTGGACCTCCCAGAGCAGGGGCAAGAGCCAAAGCTGAGATTGCAGCGTCATAGCCATGTCCAAATACTCTGCCAGTTCCTCCGGCGTTATGTGGATGGTCACATTCTCGGCCTTTACTCTTTTGCTGCGCGTGAAGAAGTCGCCGTCAACTGGCCGAGAGTGCGCAATATCATTGCGGAACCTAGCAAGTTTTCTCAGGTTCGGAACTATGTCGCAGTAGGGCTTCCGGCATATCAGCCCTGGATGCTCATCCTGAAGAATGTCTCGCAGCAGCTTGAGCTGCTCCTCGTATCCCATCCCCGACAGTTCGCTGGACTCAAGATGGATGCATTCCTCGTCCGAGGAGCCAAACCACCGCGCCAGAAAGTAGGCAACCAGCGTCTGACAGGCCTCATGCCGGGCCACGACCACCTCAGGAATAGGCTCCATGCCCAACTTTTCCGCTAGCTCATCCACCGCACCAGATCCAGGACGGCCGCCAACCTTAAACTGGTCGGCTCCTGTGCACTGCATAGGATTGTGACCATTCGCCCGACAGGCACAGGAGCAACCTGCCGGGAATGCTACGAATACCGTTGCCTCCCGAGTGCCCACTACCAAAGGCTTACCAGAAGGATCCCGATGCACGACTCTCAGAGGCGGCCCTGAAGGCGTCCCACTCTTGCTAAATCCCCCGGCCGCACGCCTGATCTTGTTCAGGTATGACCGCTCGGCCGGAAGGGCCAGCGCCTGGCGGCACGGTTCGCAGACGTACCGATAACTCACGACATCTCCTCTGCCAACCTCAACCTACTCCCGCTGTGGCCCCGCTCCAGGAACCCACGCGGGAAGGGATTCCTGGTGTGCGAGCCCAGCGACCGTCGCGGCGTGTGGCTCGGCGTCGGAGTGTGCCCGCGGTGCCAGCCCGGTGTGGCCCTGCGGCGGACGGCGATGCCCGACCGTCGCCGCCGCTGGTGTCGCGGCGGATCTTGCGGCCGAAGATGATCTCGACGCTGGCGGGGCGGCCGATGTCGAGGTTGTCGGCGATCAGGACCTCGAAGAACGCCCGGGGCCCGGCGGGGCGCGTCGAAGACGATGGTGCGGGACACCTCGACCTGGCGCATGGAGATCTCCCACCAGTACCCGGCCCGCTCGTCGTCGCGGGTCAGCGGCATGGGCAGGCGGTGCTGGATCACCTGGTAGCCGCGGTCCCCGGCCAGCAGGTCCGCGATCACGCCGCCGAGCATCGTGATCTCGGCGCTGAGCTCCGCGGCGAGCTGCCGCAGCGAGGTCACCTTCCCGGCATAGGGCTGCGGCATTCCCAGTCCGTCCCCGGCATAGGGCTGCGGCATTCCCAGTCCGTCCAGCCACGCCGACCCGGCCCGGCCGAAGATGTCGGTGCAGGTCACCGGGACGCCGAGCTTGGCCAGCACGCCGTGCACCTAATCCTTGCAGCTTGGTCCGCAGCCGCACGAGCTTGATCCTTTATGCCGAGGCCCGGATTATGCCGGGGTGGCAGGCCGGCGTGCAGGTGGCGGGTGGTGCCCGGCTGGGAAACCTCGGCAAAATCCGGCGGA
>WNFC01006503.1_pt1 | contig 12850 bp, 13 predicted proteins | sample 5400541 | NCBI WGS metagenome assembly WNFC01 (sample SAMN13153342, study PRJNA577476) | soil metagenome | isolation source: 120 cm saprolite under Douglas fir tree site 2 hole 2 replicate 1 | place: USA:California | collected 2015-04-18
GTGCGACGGTACCGATGCATGTGGCCGCCGGGCATCAAGGTCACGCCGGCTGCCCGAGCCGCTCCGACCATCGCCTGGCACTCTGCGACGGTCATGCCCATCGGCTTTTCAATCAGGATGTGTTTGCCGGCTTGCGCCGCTCGAATCGCCTGCGGCGCGTGCATCGGGTTCGGTGACGCGATAATGACGGCGTCGATCTCGTCCGATTCGAGCACACGATCGACCTCGGCCGTCGGGAGCGCTGGTACTCCATGCCGTGCAGCAACGTTCGCTGCTTGATGGCCTCCCGCGATGACGACTAGTTGCGCCTCGGGAACATAGCGGATCGCCTCGGCGAAAGTCGAACCGGCGAATCCGGAACCAATTACCGCACAGCGCAACGTGTCTTGCATGCCCACCTCGCCGCCGCACAAAATGTGCATTGTCGCCAAACCGACGCAGTGTAGAGTCGCATTTTCATTTCAGTCAAGTGACGAGTCCACGCTGATTGCCAGTTCGTTGAGTGGAATCTGGGCGGGAGTTCCGCTCGCGCCGGAGCCCCGTATCACATGCCTTGACACCAGGATGAGTCGGTGGACGTTCCTGCGCTCTGGCTGGCGCACTTAACTGGGGGCTATGCCGAAATGATGGGTGAGCGCATACCCTCATAGGCATGACCGGGACGGCGGCCCGAGCGGCGCCAGTCGAGCTTTTACGACACTTGCGCCGAGCGCGCGACTACATCGACGGCCACTACGTGACTGCCCTGGAACTCGACCAGCTGGCGCGGGTCGCCGGCGTCTCAAAGTTCCACTTCGCCCGCAGCTTCAAGGCAACCTACGGCGAGACGCCGATCCGCTACCTGACCCGCCGCCGCGTCGAGCGTGCCCAGGATCTGCTGCGTGCCGCCAACCTGACCGTGACTGAGGTCTGTCTGCTGGTCGGCTTCGCCAGCCTCGGGTCGTTCTCGGCGCGCTTCACGCAGGTGGTTGGCGAAAGCCCAACCGCGTATCGCAACCGCTGGGCGGCGCGGGGCGGCCCACACGTCCCCGGCTGTTACTTGTTCATGCGCGGGGTGCTTGACCCGAGCGGCACCACCGGACCGCTGGCCGGCAAAGCCGATCGAGCAATCTGAGAGAAGCGCCCGCGGCCGACGCGGCGTACGGTGTCCGCATGATCACAAATGTTTCACTAGTCGCCGTCTACTGCCTCGACCAGGACGTGGCGCGGGACTTTTACGTCGATGTCCTGGGCTTCCAGCCGCGCGCCGACGTCACCGCGGGTGAAGGATTTCGCTGGGTCACCGTCTGCCACCCGGGCCACCCCGAGCTCGAGCTCTCGTTGACCTTGCCCGGGCCACCGCTCGATGCCGAAGGCGCGGCCTTCGTCCGCCGCCAGCTCGAGCAGGGCCAGATGGGCGGTCTCGGGCTGAGGGTCGACGACTGCCGCAGGACCTACGAGGAACTCAAGGCCAAGGGTGTGACGTTCCTCCAGGAGCCCGCCGCCCGGCCGTACGGCGTGGAGGCCGTCATGCGGGACGCTTCCGGCAACTGGCTGGTGCTCATCGAGCCCACGGAGTTCACGCCCGAGGACCTCACCCCCGCAGCCGACCGCGAGCTTTCCGAGTGAGCAAGATCGTGATCTCAGATCAGGACAGAACCTGACCTGAATTGGGGTTAGGCTGTTGACGTATCGAGCAGCCACAAACGCCCTAGCACCCTGGTGGCCGCCATGTCCGACAGAGCAGTTGAGCGCGACCGCCGCCGCTCACAAGTCACTTTCTCGAGGAGAGGTATGCGCAACCGACAGGCAAGCGTTGTCTTCGTACTGATCACGCTGTTCATCGACATACTGGGCATGGGCCTGGTCATTCCGATTCTGCCCAGGCTAGTCCAGAGCATGCTGGGCGGCGCCATCAGCGACGCGTCGTTCGTGTTCGGGCTGCTCGTCTCGATCTATTCGGTCATGCAGTTCTTCTGCGCGCCGATTCTGGGTGCGCTGTCGGACCGCTTCGGACGGCGACCGGTCATTCTGCTGGCGCTGGCCGGACTCGGCTTCGACTACGTCTTACTCAGCGTGGCGCCGACGATCTGGTGGCTCGTCCTGGGCCGCATCGTCGCCGGCATCTTTGGGGCTACCTTCACGCCCGCCGGGGCGTACATCGCCGACGTCAGTCCGCCGGAGAAGCGCGCGGCGAACTTCGGACTGATTGGCGTCGCCTTTGGTCTCGGCTTCATCGCCGGCCCAGCGCTCGGCGGGCTTCTCGGCGAGACGAACCTGCGGCTGCCATTCATCGTGTGTGCCGGACTGACCTTTGTGAATTTCCTGTTCGGTCTGCTGGTCATGCCCGAGTCGCTCCGACCTGAGAACCGCCGCGCCATCAACTGGTCGCAGATGAATCCTCTTGGCGCACTGCGGGCGGTGTGGCGGTACCGCGGTGTCGCGGCGATGGTGCCGATCTTCGCCGCCGCCCAGCTCGCCCAGCAGGGACTCCAGAGTGTCTGGGTCCCGTACACCACGTATCGCTATGGCTGGAGCGTGGCCCAGGTCGGTGCGTCGCTGGCTGTTGTGGGCCTGCTGTTCGCGGTTTCGCAGGGGGCCCTGGTGCGGCCAGTGGTCGCACGATTTGGTGAGCTGCGCACCCTGACCGGCGCGCTTGTGGTTGCCGTAATTGGCATGCTGCTTTTCGGTCTGGCCAGCCAGGGCTGGATGATGTACGCCGTCACTGCGCTGTACTGCCTTGGACTCGGTCTACTCAATCCAGCGGTCCAGGGACTCATGTCGCGGGCGGTGGCGGCCAATGAACAGGGCCTCCTCCAGGGCGCGATGGCCAGCGTGATGACCGGGACCGCTATCTTCGGTCCACCCATCACCAACGGCCTCTTTGCGCTGGCGATCAGTGAAACCGCGCCGCTGACGGTGCCGGGTGCGCCATTCTTCCTGGGCAGCATCCTGTGCTTGGCGGCGCTCTGGCTCGCCTCGCGCCAATTCGCTGAGAAGAACGTCATCACCGACTCGCCAGCGGCGTCGGAAGTCGCGGCTCAGGCGCCCGTACTCTGATTGTCAGGGCCAGCGGGAGTACACCTCCCCTCGAGCGCGGTCGTTGCCGCCGCGGCCATCTCTCGCAGAATGCGACGGCGCCTTAGCGGCAGGGATGCGTCATGGAGTGGCCGCTGAGCCTGTGGAAATAGTCGCGGTCGTCTCGGCTCCCCCACCGCCCGCGCCGATCACTGTCGGTCCACTGGTGGTGGCGCCCAAGGCGACCGCTGTAAAGGTCCACCCCGCGTTACCCGCCGTGCTCCAATCGCCGAGGGTATCCGGCACACCTGTAATAGCTCGGGTCCAGACGGTGCCCTGACCATCCTGGCGCTGCAGGGTCCAGCCGCTCGGCGCCGCAATGGTATTTGAGGTGTTGATGTAGACCGCCACCAAGTCGCCTGCGTGCAGGCCGGCTGGAGTGGCGAGCGTCGCCGTCGAGCCGCCATTCACACCATGGACATGGGTGGCGGGCGTGGTGCCGCGCACGCTCATGCCTGAGCCCTGGACCAGCAACAGGGAGCCGCCCGAGGCATTCTGCTCGCTGGCATTGGTGATCGTCGGGCCAGTCACGATCGCACTGAAACTCGTCGGCGCGGCGGCGTACGCCACCGCAATCGGGCGGGCACCCGTCGAGCCGCTCCAATTGACTGCGAGCTGGTAAGGCGGTTGCACCGACCAGACACCGGGCTGCTGGCTAGCCTCGGCGAAGGCCACGGCCAGTTCGCCGACGCTCGTCGCGGGCGGTTGCGGTGTGGTTGTCGGTGTGCGGGTTGCCGTCGGTTGGGGGCCGCTCGTCGGGCCGGCTGGTGCGCCCGAGCAACTGGCCGCCGACCACGAGTTCCCGCAATCAGCCACCTGAGTGGATGACGGATCCGCGTTATCGATTGCCAGGCCTTGACTCCCGTAGTTCGTCGCAGTGTTGTTTGTCACTCTGACCGGCCCGCGCACGTACGACAGGTAGACAGCGCCCGCGGCATGGTCGATGGTGTTGCCGTCGATCGTCACGTCGGACATCACGCCATCAGGATCAAACCACATAGTGATTGCCTGAGCGTCAGCCAGGTTTCGGAGGGTGTTGCCCCGCACGACCATACCGTGCATATTGGTGTCCGGACTGCGGCCCTGAAAGTCGATCCCGCCACCCCAGGCCGGACCGACGTGTCCCTCTCCATCCACCGTGTTATCGATCAGCTGAACGTCATTGCTGCGCATCACCCGGATCGGGGTGTAGTAGGAGTTGTATAGCTGGTTCTGCCAGATCACTGAACCGTCGCCGTTGCGATAGATGTCGATCGGCGCGAGGTATTCCTGCGGCCAATCCTGGCCGACGTTGTGGAATACGTTCTTCCAGTAAAACAAGCGTGTGTTGAGGTGACCTTCGGAGCGGAAGCCGCCAACACTGTTGCCGGCTCCAGACGGCGGGCTGGTCATCTCGACGCGGTTGTTTACGAACCAGACGTCGCCGTCCGAGGGCAGCAGGTGGTCGACGTTGACGGCTCGAGTGTCCTGGTTCAGCGACGGCCCGTGCAGGCGGAAGTCATGGAACCAACTGTCGCGGATGATGCTGGTGTAGGTCGTCGAGGGCAGCGAGATAGCCTGCTGGACCGTGCGCGTGGCTTCGACGTTCTGGACAAGCAACCGGTCCGCCTGGACCTCGATGGCCGACGCGTCCCAGGCACCGACCCCATTCATGTTGCCGTCCAGCGTGAGGGACTCGACCTGGAACTGAGCGACGACCTGCGGAATGGCCCGCAGCATCGAGGCCGTCGCCCCATCCGCATGCTTGAGGATCGTTATTCCCTGTCCGGCTCCAAGCAAGCGGATACGCGCCCCGGCCGCAAGCTCGACCGAGTCGAGCACGTAGATGCCTGAAGGAAAGTACACGGTCCCGCCGTTTCCCGCGTTGATAGCTGACTGGACCGCGGCTGTGTCATTCGTCGCTCCATCGCCCCGAGCGCCGTACTCGCGGACGTTAACTGTCCGGCCGGACAGGTCTGCGAATTGACCAAGCTCGTAGTTGAGGAGCGAAGGAACATCCAGCCGGGGCCAGGTGCGGGTGGCTGACACGATGGGTGTCGATGGCGCTGCCGTCACGACTGGCACCGGCGCACTGACACCGCGCGCAAGTGCGAGCAGAGACATCAGGAGAAAGGAACATCGCAACACGCGAGATTTCAACCGAGGCGAAAAGGGCATGATCGAGCTACACTCCAAAGGCACCCTCATGGCCGTTGATAGACGTTCGCCTTAGCGAGTGGCCAAAGGGTCTGTTTTGAGCGTTGGTGTCACGCGCCCGGTCGCTGTTGGACTACCGATCGAGTTGCGTCAACGCCACATTCATCCAGCTTTTGATACAGAATGGAAAAGAGTTCGTAACGAATAAACCACAATCGGTAAGGTACAGTTCCGAACTTCGGTACTGTAGTGAAGCCCCGAAGGTACCGAGATATTAATCAGAAGTACTTGTCGTGGTGATGCACCGCGGCGTATGGCGGGGTTGCTTCGCGGTCGGGCCGGTACGCCGCGATGCCGGCAGGCACGATTGGCTCACAACATGTGGCGAGCACGCCCTACGCCACTCTGGCACGTAACGCGGCACTCAGATTCACCGTTGATGTGGCGTGATGCAGCCCCTCGTGTCCCGCGAGTTCGCCGCATTGGTCTAGCGCTGCTCGTGCGCTCCGTGTGCGGCGCTCCGCTCTACGCTCGGTGCTCCAGTGGTGAGGCTCGCGCACGCCAACGAGCTTCGGGTTCGGCTCGGCCCCATCAGCCATGCCGACAAGCGCATGCTTGGTCTGGTGGCCCTCGGCCTCTCGAATCGCCAGATTGGCGAGCGGGTGGGCATGACGCAGGAGATCGTCAACCATCGCCTGCACCTGCTGTTCCCGAAGATTGGTGTCAAGGACCGAACTGCTGCTGCCCTCCGCGCCCATGAGCTTGGCCTGGTGCCGGACCAGGGCGAGGCTGAGCCGGTGGCCGCTTCCGTCCCACCTGATGCCGTCACTCTCCTGACTGCCCAGGATCGGCGCACCCTCGGATTGGTTGCCGAGGGCCTCTCAAACAAGGAGATTGGCCGGGCGCTGAACCTGGCCGAGAGCACGATCAAGAACCGCCTGTCGGCGATCTTCCGAAAACTCGCGGTGCCTGATCGGACTCAGGCGGCACTCATCGCCGTTCGGCTAGGAGTTGTCCGCGTTAACGAGGACGGGCGCCCGAACCGTCGCAAGCTCCAAAAACCAGCGTAAGCACGCTGCGCACCCGCATTCAGAGCTAAAGATATACCACGACGTATCCCAGTTGGGTGACGCCAGCGGAGTTGGCCAGCCGTATGCTCAGCTGCGACTCCAGTGCGCGCACTGATTGCTGTCTTGCTGCTGCTCGCGAGCTCTATGCTCGCTGGGACACCTGTTTGGCCAATGCCCGCCTTCGGTGCCAACACAGCCATCGGCGCGAACGGAGTGCCGAACTTCAGTCACATCTTCGTCCTGGTCATGGAGAATAAGGAGCGGGGCGACATTATTGGCAACAGCGCAGCTCCCTACATCAACCAGTTGGCGACTACCTACTCCCAGGGCGCAAACAACCACGGCGTTTCGCACCCCAGCCTGCCCAACTATCTGGCCATGATCAGTGGCGACACATGGGGATCACCACGGACTGCAGTCCGACGGACCCAGCCTGCTCGTTCGATGTTCCAAGCCTGCCAGACCAGATCGAGGCCGCGGGCAAGACCTGGAAGGGCTACATGGAGTCCATGCCGGCCCCCTGCTCCCTGAGCGGCACCACCTTATACGACATAGGCCATGACCCGTTGTGTACTTTCTGCCGATCAAGAACAACACGAGCCGGTGCAACAGCCACGTGGTCAATCTCGACCAGCTCGACGTTGATCTGGCCGCCGGGATGGTCCCGAATTTCGTGTTCATCACGCCCAATGCGTGCCACGATATGCACAACTGTGACGTCTCTGGCGGGGACCAGTGGCTGTCCGGGTACCTGCCGCGGATCCTGAACGCCCCGGCCTATCAGCAGGACGGCGTGCTGTTCCTGATCTGGGACGAGGGCACTACCGATGCGAACACCATTCCGTTCGTGCTCATCTCGCCACTGGGGCGGCGTGGCTTCGTTTCCAACCTGTTCGAGAACCATTACAACATGCTGCGCACGATCGAGGACGCGTGGGGTCTGGCCCCGCTTCGAAATGCCGGTGTGGCCAACCCTATGGGCAGTACTTCACTACCGCGATTGGGACCCCGACGCCAACGCCCAGCCCGACCAACACGCCGACGCTGACACCGACGAGCAGCACGACGGCGAGCCCCACGCCAACGCCCAGCCCGACCAACACGCCGACAAGCGGGTCGCGAGGAGTGCTGGCGGTGTCCTTCGCGGAGGCGAGCCAGCAGCCTGGTGCCTGGTCCGTGCCAGCCCCATATCGGTTTGCGGTGAACTGGGATGGAGCCGAGGGCTCGCGGCCGGTGGCGGTCGCCTACGCGCCGGCCGCCCCAGGCACCACCGTCACGGGTCCGACGATCACCAACGCCAGCGAGCAGTATGCCTCGGGCGGCTCGCTGGTGCTGCTGCAGGGTTCCGCTCTGAGCGTGCGCGGGACCACGCCGGCCACCTATGTTCATGGGGTGAACGGCGGCTCGGCGGCGACGCTCGCTACTCCAACGGGCCTGCTAGCGGGCGACCTGGTAGTGGTTTACGTCGACACCGCAAACGTTCCCATGACTCCCCCAGCCGGGTGGACCCTGCGGCGCCAGGACGGGCAAGGCACCGTCTGGACACAGGGCGTTGCCAGTGTGCCGTCCGACCTCGGCACGTGGAGCACTTCTGACACACACGGATGGACCTACACGGCGATGGCATTCGCAGCGACGGAGGGTAGTCCGACCGTAGCGGGAGTCGGTGGTGGCGGCACGCAGTCCACGAGCGCCGTCTTCACCGGCTCGGCAATCGCACCGTAATTTAGACACAAGGAGCCCAGCACCTGGCGATGGAAGCGGAGCGGCGCGCATACGTGCGAGCCATGGCAGAGCGTCACCGGCAGGAGCTTGCCGCGCATGGCCCGTCACTTCCTGCCGTAGGGTGGTCGCCGGAATCGCTACGGAAACGGTTCGAAGTCCTGTCAGGAGTTGGCCTGATGACGAACGCCCGTGTGCTTGACGTCGGCTGTGGCTTCGGAGATTTCCTCGCGTTCTTGCGGGAGGTGGGTCAAGTTCCTGCTTATTACGCAGGTATTGATGTCGTAACTGAATTCATCGATGAAGCTAGGCGGCGACATCCTGACGCTTGCTTCCAGGTGGCAGATCTTGTCGATTTGTCGGGCGAGAACACATACGACTACTGCCTGGCATCCGGGATCTTCTATCTTCCAAGCTCGGACTGGCAGAACTACGTACGAGAAACAGCGCTCAAGATGTTCGAGTTGAGTGATAAAGGTAGTGCTATAAACTTTCTCAGTAGTTTTAGCCGTCGGCCTGATGCGACGTCTTATTACGCCGATCCTGGAGTCGTGCTGAGCCTTCTAGGTCAGTATGTATGCCGTCGTCTTGTTTTGCGGCATGATTATCTGCCGAATGATTTCACGGTCTACCTCTACAAAGAACAATGATCGGTAAATCGGCTGATCGAGAGCACGAGTCCTCGAGGCCGGCGAACAGCTCAGCCGTAGTTAGCTGGCCGCTCTCGCGGTGGCTGCTGGGACGCCCAAGCGGCCAGTTCCGCGCGAGTGCCGAACCCCAGCTTGCGCACGATGCGTTTTACATGGAGGTTGGCCGTCCCGTCGCTGATCACTAGCTCGGCCGCGATCTCCCGGCTTGTCATGTGGCCGCACGCCAGCACACCGAGCACCTCGCGCTCGCGATGCGTCAGGCGGAAGCGTGGATCGGGCTTCTCGACGACGGACAGCGCTGCACGCCCCAGTGGAGGCGTCCTCCAGCGACGTCGCCGCCCCCGTTGCTGTACCCAGTCTCGCAGCGCCCGATAGACCTCCGGGCGGCGCCAGCGGAGGTCATCTGCGAGTAGCCGCCGTACCTCCGGAGCCAGGATCAGGCCGCGCTCCGTGGGGCGCATTACTGACAGGTGGCACATGCGCTCGAACACTGCCGCAGCGTCGGCCCGGCCAGAAATGGCAGCGAGAGTGGCCTCATCGCATCGGTGGACCACGGCGCACGCGGCGAGCAGCAGTCGGAGCTCTGGCTCGTCCACTTCACTGAGCACGCGCTCGACGATCGATCGAATGATCAGATGCAATTCGGGGGTTGGCTGGCCGTGGGCACCGACGTGTAGCACCTGCGTGGCTGACATGGACAGCAGTAGCGGATAGCCGCCGGTGCTATGCAGGATGTGCTCCTGGAGAGAAGGGTCGGTCACGCCGGACCGGCGCAGAAATAGACGACTGTCGGCCAATGACAGTCCCCCCAACGGTAAGGAGCGGATCAGCCTGTGCCAGCCACTCTCGCTTGCCCACGTCCGGCTCAGCGGCTGGCGTCCAGCAATGACGACCTTTACTCGTCCTTAGCCGCGGCAAGAACTTCTGCCAGAGATCCCGGGCCAATCCGGCCATCTCCTCGAAGTGGTCCAGCAAGATCAGCCGGCGTGTCTCGTTCAATTGAGCACACAGCCCTGGCTCGCGCGACCCACCCAGCACATTGAGAAGGGCATCGGGTCCAGTTGGAAAAACGCGAGCATCGACCAGCCGAGCCGGGACACCCAGCTCGGTGGCGGCGCGATAGAACGCTCGCATGAGGGCGCTCTTGCCGATGCCGCTCGCACCGCTGATGTTCAGCAACTCGGGCTCCGAGCGGTCCGCCCAGAGCCAGTCGCCAAAGGTGGCCAGCCCGCGCTCGCGCCCGACGAACAATTCGCGATCGAGCCGGCCCACGGCCTCACCGTAGGTGAGCATGAACCCAGGCCTGTTGTACGACGATACCGCCCAGGTGTCAATTCGTAACGTCTGGGCCTTGACCAGCGCCCGACGTGGCACACATAATCGGCTATCCCTGGCTAAGCGGCGAGGGTGATACGAGCTCGACCGAGCAGGGGTGGCGGGGTAACGTGTGGAATTCCGTTACTATCTCATCCGACTGCGCGCCTGGATGTTGGTGCTGGTCGGCGGCGGCTTGCTCTCGGCGGCGGGCGGCTACCTGGTGGCGCTCCAGATTCCGCCCATCTACGAATCGCGCGCCACGCTGCTGGTGAACGTATCGCCGGCTGGGGGCATCCCGACCTACAGCGACATCACAGTTAGCCAGCAGCTGGTGAAAACGTACGCGGTCATGGCGGTTCAGCCCGTCGTACTGGGGCCGGTCGCCCAACAGTTGGGCTTGCAGCTGAACGCCCAGGCGCTGGAACGCGCGGTCACGGTCCAGCCGGTGCGCGACACGCAATTGCTTACGGTGGTTGCCAGGTGGTCGCGCGCCGAACAGACGCGAGATCTCGCCAACACCGTGGCGGCGGTATTTACAGACCAGCAAAACCAGCGGATGGCGCTCGGCGGCCAGCCCGGCGTGATCAGCCTGGTGCAACCGGCGCTGCTCCCTGAGCAGCCAACGGAGCCGCGGATTCCTGTGCTGCTAGCCTTGTTTGCCGCGTCGGCGTGGTCATGACTGTGGGCGTACTACTGGTCTGGGACTACCTCGACGACCGTGTCAAAACGCCCGAGCAACTGCACCGAGCGGCTGCCCTGCCGGCCCTCGGGGCGGTGATGCGGCTCTCGCCCAATGTCGGCGTGCAGCCGCCCGCGCTGCTCATCAGCCCACGGCCGGCATACAGCCCGGCGAACGAAGCTTACCGTTTGGTGCGCACCAACCTGGACCTGGCTTCTTTGGACCAGCCGTGGCGCTCGTTGCTCGCCACCAGTGCTCAGATTGGGGAGGGGAAGTCGACCACAGCAGCCAACCTGGCTCTGGTCCTGGCTCATGCCGGGCGGCAGGTGATCGCTGTCGACACGGATCTCCGCAGCGCCGGGTTGCATCGACTCTTCGGGCTGGAGAACGGTCGCGGACTGGGAGATCTGCTGGTGGACTCCGGCGTTAATCGCCTGCCAGCTGCCGTCGATGGCTATTTGCAGCCTGGTCCGATGACGAACCTGCGGGTGCTGACCAGCGGCAGCACGCCGCCCAATCCCACCGAGCTGCTTCAGTCATCTACTTTCTTGTGTGTGCTCGACCAGCTCATGCAGCGGGCGGACGTGGTGGTGCTTGACGGGCCGTCAACGCTGGGTAGCGCCGACGCGCTGGTCCTGGCGCAGGCGGCCGACGCCACGCTCCTTGTGGTGGACACGCAACGGGCCCGCGCGACTGTGATCTGTCATGCCGTGGCGGCGCTCCGTCAGACCGGTACCCATCTCGTCGGAGGTGTCCTGAACAGGCGCGGCCGAGGGGAGCCAGTGGTATTCAGTCCAGCGCTGACCAGCTGACCAGACGCATCGCGGCCCAGTCGGTCGCACTCGGGCGTCCGAAGTCCCCCGTCAGTGGGCTCGAGGGCGCAGCATCAGCATGATGGTGCGGCCAATAATCCGAAGGTCTCCCATGAAGTCGTGCAGGCGCGCGTATTCAAGATCGATCGCCAACTTGCGGGGCAGGATGTCTCGAACATAAACGCCTTCTGGATCGCCGGAGGCGAGGATGGCCTCCTCGTCGAAGAAGGCCAGCTGAGACGGACCAGTCAGGCCAGGACAGACCGAGAGTACGAGCTGCTGATCGGGCGCGTACAGGGCCACGAAGCGGGGATCTTCGGGACGCGGGTCGACGAGCCGCATGTCTCCCCGTAGCACGTTCCAGAGTTGCGGCAGCTCATCGAACTTGGTCCGCCGGAGGAGCCGCCCCATGTGTGTCACGCGCGGGTCCCCAGCCCCGGTAACGCGCGGGCCTCGTCCAGCCGCGCCGACGATCATGGTGCGGAATTTGTAGAGGGTGAACGGGCGGCCACACAGCCCGATGCGGGTCGCGCGATGCAGAACCGGGCCAGGAGAGTCCACTCGGATTGCCACAGCGACCACGAGCAGCACCGGCAGTATGAGAGCGAGGAGCAAGCCTGCCAGTGTCAGGTCGACGAGCCGCTCGGCGTGCCTGGGGGGCATCAGGTCGCTACCGGCGATTGGCCGCGATGATTTGCCGGACCGCGGTGATGACGTCCTCCACATCCTGATCGCTCATCCGCGAGTAGATCGGCATGGAGACGGCGCGCTGGTACTCCGCATAGGCGATGGGGAAAAATCTTCGGCTGTGTAGGCGTAGGTGGTGCGGTAATACGGATGCAGGTGCAGCGGAATAAAATGGACGCTGACGCATACGTTGGCGGCTCCAAGCAACCGGATGAACTCGGCCCGGTCGCACCGGAGTCGACTCAGGTGCAACCGCAGGATGTAGAGGTGCCATGCTGTCGTTCGGTCGGGACGGATGGTTGGCGGCTCGACCTCCGGCATGTCGGCGAAGGCGAAGGTGTACTGGCAGCGATGGCGACCCGGCGTTGGTACATCTCCTCCAAACGTCCGAGTTGGGCCAGGCCGAGCGCGGCGGCGATGTCCGTCATGTTGTACTTGAACCCGGGCGCAATTACCTCGTAGTACCAGGACCCGTCGGCCGTGTAGCGCTTCCAGGCGTCTTTGCTAATCCCGTGCAGCGCCATCGAGGCGGCCCGCTCCGCCCAGGCAGCGCAGTCAGTGACCAGCATTCCGCCTTCGCCGGTGGTAAGTGTCTTGGTAGCGTAGAAGCTGAACGCGGTAAGATCCGCCCAACTGCCCACCGAACGCCCGCCGAGGGCACTCGGGAGTGCGTGGGCGGCGTCATCGACGAGCAGGAACTTGTGGCTTTCGGCCAGCCAC
>WNFC01006505.1_pt1 | contig 12850 bp, 9 predicted proteins | sample 5400541 | NCBI WGS metagenome assembly WNFC01 (sample SAMN13153342, study PRJNA577476) | soil metagenome | isolation source: 120 cm saprolite under Douglas fir tree site 2 hole 2 replicate 1 | place: USA:California | collected 2015-04-18
ACACGATGCTCCAGACGCACGAAGACCAAGCGGCGCTAGTTTTGTAGCGTCGGCCTTTAGGCCGATACTGTGGATTCACGCACGTGCCCGCCTGAAGGCGGGCGCTACAGAGAGCAATCTGGATTTTGGTGGTTTTGAAGAAAGATGGCTTCCACCCTAACGCGCGAACAACACATCGAGTTGTATTACTACATGCGGCTCAACCGCGAGCTTGAAGAACAGATGGTGCGTCTCTTCCGGCAGAACAAGATCGTTGGTGGGCTGTATTCGAGTTTTGGCCAGGAAGCGATCTCTGTGGGGACCGCGTATGCACTGGGTCCCGGCGACTGGATCGCGCCGATGATCCGCAACATCGGGGCGCTGCTGGTGCGCGGTTTCAAGCCGCGCGACATTCTGACGCAGCACATGGCGCGCTACACTTCGCCGACGCTGGGCAAGGACGGCACCAGCCATTTCGGCGACCTTAAATTGCGGCACGTGGTCTCGCCGATTTCCATGCTGGGTGACCTGATCCCGGTCATGACGGGCATCGCCATGGCGGGCAGGTATCTCGGCCAGAAGATCGTGACGATGACGTGGATCGGCGATGGCGGGACCTCCACCGGGGTGTTCCACGAAGGATTGAACCTCGCGGCCGTGCAGAGAGCCCCGCTCGTGCTGATCGTGGAAAATAATCAGTGGGCTTATTCGACGCCGGTCGAGCGCCAGGTGCCGCTGCGGGACCTCGCCGACCGCGCCAAAGCCTATGGCATCGAGAGCGCCATCGTGGACGGCAATGATGCCGTGGCGGTCGAACGCACGACGCGGGAGGCGGTCGCTCAGGCCCGCGCGGGCCATGGCCCGGTGCTGATCGAAGCGAAAACGATGCGCATGCGCGGGCACGCGCAGCACGATGCGGCGGAATACGTCCCGAAGGAGATGCTCGAAGCGTGGAAGAAGCGCGACCCGCTCGACCAGTACGAAAAGTTTCTGAATGAGAACAAACTCTGGGACGCGAAAACAAAGAAGGAAATCGATGCGCGCATCGCGCGTGAGATTCAGGCGGACGTCGAATTTGCCGAAAACTCGCCGTTCCCTCCGCCGGAGCTGGCAGGGCAGGGAGTGTACTGCGAGGGCTGCCACACGGTCGAGGCCGATTGGAAACGGCCGAAGGAAGAATTGATGCCTCCGCGCTCGAGTGTGAAGCCGGAATGGCCCATGAAACATATTGCACGGACAGAAGGACCGCCGAGACCGGCGGCGAAGATCGCATCCTCCCGGAACGGCGAGCAAGCAGGAAACGGCTCGCCGTCCTCTGCGGCGAGCAAGGCAGCGGACAAATCGAAGCCTGAAAAGAAGCCCGCCCGAGCCGCGGTTCGCGCAAAGGTGAGACGGTAACCATGGCCGAAACGACCTATCTCGAAGCCATCCGCCAGGCACTCTTCGAAGAAATGGACCGTGACCCGGCCGTCGTGCTGATCGGTGAAGACGTCGGCGTTTACGGCGGCGCGTTCAAGGTTTCGGAGGGGCTTCTTGCGCGGTTCGGATGGGAGCGCGTGATTGAAACGCCGATCAGCGAGTCCGCGATCGTGGGCGCGGCGGTGGGCATGGGCTATGCCGGGCTGCGGCCGGTGGCGGAGATGCAATTCATCGACTTCATCGCGTGCTGCTTCAACCAGATCACGAATTTCGCGGCGAAATCGCACTACCGCTGGGGCGCCCCGGTGCCGCTGGTGCTGCGCGGGCCGTGCGGCGGCGGAGTGCACGGCGGACCGTTTCATTCGGCGAATCCGGAAATGTATTTCGTGCATACGCCCGGCCTCAAAGTGGTCTGCCCGGCGACGGCCTACGACGCGAAGGGTCTGTTGAAATCGGCCATCCGCGACAATAATCCGGTGCTGTTTTTCGAGCACAAATTCCTGTACCGGCGGATCAAGGAGAATTTGCCGGAGAGCGACTTCACCGTGCCGATCGGAAAAGCCGTGGTGCGGCGCGAGGGGCGCGACCTCACGATTGTGAGCTACGCGGCCATGCTGCACACGTCGCTCGAAGCCGCGGCGGAACTGGAAAAAGAAGGCATAGACGCCGAGGTGATTGACTTGCGCACGCTCTTGCCGCTCGACCGCGAGACGATTCTAGCCTCCGTCCGGAAGACCAACAAGCTGCTGGTCGTGCACGAAGACACGCGCACCGGCGGCATCGCGGGCGAAATCGCGGCCGTGGTCACCGAGAGCGCCTTCGAGGATCTCGACGGGCCGATCCGGCGCGTGACTTCGCTCGATACGCCCGTGCCATACGCGCCGCAGCTCGAGGAATATTTTCTGCCCAGCGCCGCGAAGGTTATTGCCGCGGCGCGGGAACTGGCACACTATTAATGAGTGATGGGTGACTCGTGACCAGTGACTGGTGAGGAGTCGAGGGTTGACAGTTCACGGTCGAAAGTTCGAACGCGAAGGAATCGCGCGCTGAGATGGATCTTGGCTCTCGACTTTTAACTGTCGACTCTTAACTTTCGACTCGCGACTTTGGGATTCGGGGCAGTCATCTACATAGAACGGAAAGAGGAAAGCCATGGCCGTTGACGTCATCATGCCCCAGATGGGCGAAAGCATCTTTGAAGGCACCATCACCAAGTGGCTCAAGAAGCCGGGCGACCGCATCGAACGCGATGAGCCGCTGTTCGAAATCTCGACCGATAAAGTGGACGCGGAGATCCCCGCGCCTTCCGCCGGCGTGCTTAAGGAAATCAAGGTCACCGAGGGGCAGACCGTGCCGATCCAGACCGTGGTCGCCGTGATTGAGGCAGTTGGAGCATCGGCTGGCGCACCCACCGCCGGTCCTGCACCATCTCCAGTCCAGGCCGCCACCCCAGCCCCCTCTGCACAACGAACCGAAACGTCCAAGGCCGTTGCTCCCGCGCCGCCTGCACCCGCCGCTGCTCCAGCGGCTTCTGCAACACCGGCTGCGGCGGCTCCCGCGGCACGAGCTGCGGCGGGTGCCGCTTCCTCGGGCCGCGGCAACGGCAAGGAAATTCGCAGTTCTCCCCTGGTTCGGCGTCTCGCGAAAGAGAACCAAGTGGATCTGGCGGGAATCGAAGGCAGCGGCGCCGGCGGGCGCATCAGCAAGAAAGATATTCTGGCCGCCATGGAATCGGCGAGCGCGCGGTCTTCGGCGCCCGCAACCGCGTCAGCACCGTCAACGGCAGGTCCCTCGGCAGCCTCTTCGGGATCTCCGACTGTCCCTCCGGGCCCCGGCGGCGCCATGGCGCACCCGGCGCTGGAAAACGCCGTTCCCCGCGAGCGCATTTATTTCGGCGGGTACGAAGCCCAGCCGATGAGCGCGATGCGCCAGCGCATCGCCGAACACATGGTGGCTTCCAAGCGTGTTTCTCCTCATGTCTATTCGATCGATGAGGCCGACATGACGCGCATCGCCAGGATCCGCGAGCGTTCGAAAGGGGCATTCGAAGCCAAGTACGGCACGAAGCTGACGTACATGCCGTTTTTCGTGCGCGCCTGCGTCGAAGGGCTGCGCGCTTATCCTACCGTCAACGCGTCGGCGGACGGCACGACGATGGTGCTGCACCGCGAAATCAACGTGGGCATCGCCGTGGCGCTCGATTGGGGGCTGATCGTGCCCGTGCTCAAAAATTCCGAGGAAAAGAATTTCCTGGGCCTGGCGCGCGGCATCAACGATCTCGCCGAGCGCGCCCGCGCGAAAAAGCTCAAGCCCGAAGAAGTGCAGGAGGGAACGTTCTCGATCACCAACCCGGGGGTCTACGGCGGGCTGATGGGACTTCCGGTGATCAACCAGCCGAACGTCGCGATCCTGGGCATCGGCGCGATCCAAAAGCGGCCCATGGTGATCGATGACGCGATTGCGGTGCGTTCGATGGTGTATTTGACGCTGTCCTACGACCACCGCGTCGTGGACGGCGCGATCGCGCACCAGTTCGTCGGCAAAGTGAAGTCGTACCTCGAGGAGTGGAATGAGGAAATTCTGTAGGGCGTGACTTGTGATTCGTGATTCGTGTCCAGCCGGGAGATTGCAGGGGCTCAGCAAAGTTGAAAGTTCACAGTTAAGAGTTGAGAGTCAAGATCCACCCCAGCGCGCGCTCCCTTCCCATTTGAACTTTCGACTGTCAACGGTCGACTCTCAACTCTTCACGAATCACCTTTCACACCCGCTCAGGCGAAGCGAATCACCAGTCACCGGTCACCAGTCACGCCTCACGCCGCAGCGCCGGCGCCACCTCGTGCGCCCACTTGCGCAGTTCGGCGAGCGGCACGACGCGAATGCCGTTGTCCCCGAGCACGCCCGTGACGAACTGGTCGCGGACGTTGCCGCGCGCGGGCTCGCGTTCGGTGACGGCGAGAAATTCCGCGTGGCCGACCCGTTCACGAATGGCGTCCGCGGTGAACGCCAGCAGTTTGGCCTGGCCGGGATCGCGCCCGAGCGGCACCGAATGCACGAAGCCGCGGGTGCCGTTGCGGCGGTACGAAAAATCAAGGCGCATGGGATCGCCGGCATAGGTGAACTCGGCCACGCGCACGCCCCGGTCCATCAGACGCAGAATCTTTTCGCTCCGGAAGTAGTCCGCGGCCTGCGCGCGCAGATCGCTCCGCGTGCGTATTTCCGCCGCGCCGCGCCGGCTTTCGCGCGCGGGCTCCACCTGCTCCCGGAAGATGCGCTCGAGCTCGGCGCCGGGATCGCGGGCTAGCAGGCCCTTGCGGGGAGAAAGCTGCACGGCGTTGGAAAGCGTTTCGTCGAATTTTTCGAGAATCGCCCCGGCGTCCATTTCGCGGCCGGCGAATTGGCGGTCAAACTCCGCGGGAAGGCGCAGCAGCAAATCCTCGTCCGCCGCCGGGTGCAGGCGCCTGAGGCGCGCCAGATCAGCGCTGTCTTCGAGCCAGCGCTGGCGCACGCGCCCCGAGGAAGGATCGAGCAGCAGGACGCCGATATTGACCCACTCGTCGCGGATGAGGTTGGGCTGGTAGCGCACCACGTGATACGCGCAAGGTTGCAGGGCTTCTTCAGGCATGTCGCACCTTCCAGTTGGGGAACGGGTCGCGGCCGGAATTCCGGGCCGACAGGATCAGTTCACGCACGCGATTGCGGCGGGCGTAAAGGCGTTCGAGCAGCCGCGCGAGCGCGTCCCAGTCGTCCTGGTACCACTCCGGCGGAATGCGCTCGGCCTCTTCGCCGAGCAGGGCCTCGGTGATGCGCTTTTCCAGGCGATCGAGCCAGGGCTCGAAGGAGTCCATCCCCGCAACGCCTTGATACACGCGGTGGCGCGCGTACAAACCGCGGAGCGGAGCATCCGGAAAATCCCATTCCCCGGCGTTGAAACAAAATCCGTGGTCGATCATCATGGCGGCATAAGGAGCCTCATCGCGAACCTGGCCGGAGCCCGGGCCGGCGCTGTCTTCCGGTTCACGAAAAAAAATTGCCTGCCGCCCGTTGGTGTTGCAAGTCCATTTGTCAAAGACGAAAACACCCAGAAAGTCCGTTAGATTTCGCACCGCGCAAAGCTGCTCGTCCGGCAGAAAATCGTGAACCGTCATGCGGGCCGGGTGGCCCGGGAACTGCGACCCAAACTGTTTGCCCGCCGAGCACGCTACGCGGCCCAGGCCCAGCTGCATCACGAGTTCCGCGGTGTAGGCGATCAGCTCCGCGCGAACTTCGACCACCTCCACCTGGGGCACGCAGAGTCCCAGGCGCGCCGCCAGGCGTGTTGCAAGCATTTCGTTCGCCAGAATCCTCAAATGCTGGGGGTTATTTTGGAATTTGACGATGTAGTAACCATCGTCGTCGCACCGCATCAGATGGGCTTGCGCGCCGCCCCTCATCCGCCGGACATGCTCGACCGCCAGCCTCATGGGCGCCATGCTAGCCAGCGGAAGCCCGCGCAGCAAGCGGATTGTTCCGCTTCGGGAAAGCGGCCCTGCCCGATTGGAAACCTGCAGGATGACCGCGCCGCAACATTCCTCGGGCGCCTCAGAAAACAAACCGGAGGCCCGGGAGAACTCTTCCGGGCCTTACGCCGCTCTGCCTCCATGCCGGTGGGTGCGCATCAGCGCTTCTTGCTCTTTTTCCCGGCTTTTTTCTTTTTTGCTTTCTTGGGAGCGGCCTTGGCTTTTTTCTTCGGCCGGGCCTTCTTGCCCGCGGGCTTTTTCCCGCGCTTCGCCGCAGCCTTCTTCGCCGCCGGTTTACGCGCCGCCGGAAGAGGTTGCGGCGCCGCCGCAACGCCTGGGCGCTCGGAAATGACCAACTCCTCTTCGCTTTCCTCTTCGATGATCTCTTCCGGGTCACCGCCGAGTTCTTCCTCTTCTTCAAAGTGCACGAACTCGTTGTCGTCGCCGGGTTCTTCTTTTTCGTAGGTCATCCCAGTTCTCCCTTCGGTCTGTCGCCCTGATTGCAGTTCATATGGCTGCTGCGGCCACGGCGGGCTTATAAACGCAATCTCACACGTTTGTCAAGCGCCAGGCCAACCGACCCGGTTGATTCTCCACCTTTGCGGGACATTTTGGCAATGGTCCGCCGCCAGGAATCCATTCATATTGATAATTTGGAGGATAAAAAGCAAGGCTGAAGGGGGCGGTCGAGCGCCGTTCCAACTTGATTAACTTTCTGCTTTCGTCAAGGCAACTGCCGCGCTTCGCAAATGAGCCGCCGCCCAGGCCCGCGTTCGTAAAGCAGAAACTGCATTAGTGCGGGGGCAGAATCGTCAGGGTGTCGCCCACCTGCAGCGGACGGCTGAACAGGTAGCGGTTCCCGGCTTGAATGGCCTCCACGGTGGTTTGGTATGCGCGAGCGATCGAGTACAGGGTCTCTCCGGCTTTGACGTGGTGGACGACAGTGTTCGTGCGCGCCGCCACAACCGGGGAGCCACTTGAATTCGTGCGCCGGGCTACGAGGGCTGCGGGGGATGTCTCGTGGGGCCTCGCTGAAGGTGACGGCGTCATCCCGCCCGGATAAATCTTAAGGCGCGCGCCCCTGGAAACGTGATTCGACCGCAAGCCATTCCACTTGCGAAGTTCCGCGACACTCACGTCGAACTCATCCGCAATCGAAGCGACCGTATCGCTGCGGCGAACCCGGTAGCGAATCAACTTGCCCGCCGCCGCCTCCGGGTGCGAGGCCGCCGGAATGATCAGTTTCTGTCCTTGTTCGAGAGGCGCTCCCACCGGCAAATCATTGGCCTCGGCAATCTCCGCGGGGAGGATACGATACCGTTTGGCAATGCCCGAAAGCGTCTCGCCTTCCTCGACCTTGTGGCGCCGCCAGCTCACCCATTTTTCGGCGGGTATCGCGGCGATCTCCGCGAGGAAACGCTCCGAGGTGCCCTCCGGAAGTTGGAGGACGAATTCCGGATCGGCGGGGGTGACCAGGCGCAACAGTTGCGGATTGAGCGCGCGTAACGTCTCGAGATCCGTGTCGATCGTTTCGGCAACCAGGCGAAGGTCGATGGGCTGGCCAGGTTTTACCGCGTCAGCCTTCAAGGGAGGTTCGGGTTCGAATTCGATTCCGTACCGCGCCGGGTCTTTCGAGATCAGCGTCAGCGCCAGAATGATGGGCACGTAATTTTTCGTTTCCTTGGGCAATACATTGCGGCGGTAGAGCTCCCAGAAATCCGCGTAGCCGGTCCGTTCGACCGCGTGCTGCACGGTGCCCGCCCCGGAATTGTAAGCGGCCATGGCCAGGTACCAGTCGCCGAACTGGCCGTACAATTCGCGCAAATCGCGCGCGGCGGCGCGCGTGGCCTTCTCCGGATCCTGGCGCTCGTCCACCCACCAGGTCTTCTCCAAACCGAACTTGCGTCCCGCGAATGACATGAATTGCCACATCCCGCGGGCTCCCGCTTTCGAAACCGCCTGGGGCAAAAACGCGCTCTCGGCCTGCGCCAGGAATACCAGATCCTGCGGCACGCCTTCCTCGCGCAGGACTCGCTGGACCATTTCACGATAGCGTCCCGCGCGGCGGAGACCGGTTTCGACAATGGCGCTTCCCCGCGCCGTCCTGAAATAATTCAGGTAGGCCAGGACGGGATCGTTCACCATGAGCGGCAGATCGTGCGAGATCGAATTGACTTCCCTCTCCGCGCGTCCGCGCAGATTCGGATCCAAGTTTCCAGCTTCGGGAATCGGTACTTCGGCGATTTCATCGATGGGCGCCGGCGTGGCCTTCTGCTCGCGGAAACCGTCCCCGTCACGGAACGCCTCGAGTTCATCCGCGCTCACGGTTTCCACGATGTGGCGATACAAGTTGCCAAGGCGGGGGTCCGCGTCGATATCAAAACCACTGGCCAGCAACTGGTCCAGCGCCCGATCGAACTCCTCCCGGGCTTTTCCCAAACGGCCGGCGCGGAAGTCCTCCTCTCCCGCATCGAACGCCGCCTGGCTTTGAGCTGCCAGCCAATCGATCCCGTTCGGCGCCAAGGCCACGAGCGGCTTGATCCGTCCGCGGCGCGGATCGAGGGGCAGGGGTATCGGAGGCCAGGATTCACGTACCGTGGGAGGCGCTATCTGGGTAGGACGGACTTGGACGGGGTGGCGCGCCGAATCCTCGCACCCCACCAATCCGGCGAACAAACCGGCAGCAAGCAGCAGCGATAACCTCGATTTTTGACACCGATGGCTCATGGGAATCAGACCCGGAAGGCTTACAGGTCAATTTCCGGACCCTAGAGAGCAAAACGCCTGCCAAACGAGTTGCAGGACCCATCCAGTAGGAAGCTTACATGGCCTATTGTAATTCAGGGACCCCGCGAAGGGTCAAGAGCCAATCTCAATCTGTGTTAACTTTATGAAAACACGATAACCTAGGCGAGAGCCTGCCGTAAGTCCGCCAGCAGATCCGCAGGGTCCTCGAGGCCCACGGAAATTCGCACTGTCCCAGGTTGAACACCCGCCGCAGCCAGCTCCGTTGTACTCATCCGGTAGTGCGATGTGTAGATTGGGAGCACAATGAGAGATTCGACTCCCCCCAAGCTGGCAGCCAGAAGGAAGATCCGGGTCCTGTCGCAGAACCGCCGCGCGGCAGCCAGGCCTCCTTTCAGTTCAAACGCCAGCATGCCCCCAAAGCCGCGCATCTGACGCCGGGCCAGGCGATGATCGGGATGTGATGCCAGGCCGGGATAGTGCACACGCGCGACCTTGGGATGGCGCTCCAGAAAGCGCGCCACCGCCATGGCCGTCTCGCACTGACGCCGGACTCGCACTTCGAGCGTCTTGAGGCCGCGGATTAGGAGATAACCGGGATCAGGGTCCATTGAGCCGCCAAGATAGATCATCGCCTCGCGAACCTTGGCGACCCAGCGCCGGCTCCCCGCCACGGCTCCCGCGACAATGTCGGAATGGCCGCCCAAATACTTGGTCGCGCTGTGCAGCACCAAGTCAAAGCCCAGGTCCAGCGGCTTCTGCAGGACCGGTGAGCCGAACGTGCTGTCGATCAACGATACCAGCTTGTGTTTCCGGGCGAGCCCCACCGCTTTCTTCAAATCCACCAGACGAAGCATCGGATTTGTGGGGGACTCCACATAGAGAGCCCGTGTGTTCGAGTTCACCAGACGGTCCACTCCTTCGAGGTCCGCTTCCACGTGGTGCGTGCGAATTCCCAGGCGCGGCAGCGTGTCCCGGAACAAGCGGAAGGAGCCGCCATAAAGCTGCCGCGTGGCGATCACCTCATCGCCGGATTTCAGCACCGCCAGCAAAGCGCTCGAAATCGCCGCCATCCCTGAAGCCGTCACCAGCCCCGCTTCGCCGTTTTCCATGTCCGCAATCTTCGCTTCGGCGACCGCCAGTGTCGGATTGCCATAGCGCGTGTAGAGGTAAGCCTTCGACTTGCCCTCGGCGAAACGTTTCAACTCCGCCGTGCTGGCGAAATTGAAATTCGACGTGCGCACGATCGGCGTCGTGACCGGCGCGTTCAATCCGCGCTTCGACTCGCCGCTGTGAATCGCCCGCGTAGCGTCAGCCCACCGGGGAACTGTTTTTTTAGGCATAGTGGGGCGATTCTTTCATGCGGCGAAAACCAGACAACCTCCAATTTGGCCCACGCCCAAACGGGACGCCGCAGTCTCCTAGCAGCCCTGCCTCCAAGTCCCGCTGCCCCCTGTCCTCTGTTATCTACCACCTGTTACCTGCTACCTGTCCCCTGCCCTTAGACTTCCTCCTCCTCCAACACGACTCCCTTCGCCGCTTTGGCCGCCGCAATGACTTTCTCGGCGATTTCATTCGGCACGTAGTCGTAATGTGAAAACTCCATCGAGTAGCTGGCCCGCCCCTGCGTCATCGACGTGAGGCCGGTCGCATAATTCAGCATCTCGGCGAACGGCACCTGCGCCTTGACCACCACGCTGGAACCGCGCGCCTCGCTTCCGCTGATCCTTCCGCGCCGCGAGCTCAAGTCGCCCATGATGTCTCCCGAATACTGGTCCGGCGCGTACACCTCGACGTGCATCACCGGTTCGAGCAGCGCGGGCTTGGCCTGCTTCATGGCTTCCTTGAACGCCAGCGACCCGGCGATTTTGAACGCCATGTCGGAGCTGTCCACATCGTGATATTTGCCGTCGTACAGCGTGGCCCGGAAATCCACGACGGGAAAGCCGGCGAGGAATCCGCGTTCGGCCGAAGCGCGAATGCCCTTCTCAACCGAGGGAATCCAGTTCTTCGGAATCGCGCCGCCGAAGATGTCGTCCACGAACTCGACCCCCGCGCCGCGCGCCGCCGGCTCCATGCGGATGCGGCAGACGCCGAACTGCCCGTGCCCGCCGGTCTGTTTCTTGTGCTTGCCCTCGGCGTCGGCCTTGCCGCGGATGGTCTCGCGATAGGGCACTTTGGGCGGCTTGAGCGTCAAGTCCACGTGGTAGCGCTTGTGCAGCTTGGCGACGACCACCTCGATGTGCTGCTGTCCCGAGCCGGCCAGCAGAAATTCCTTCGTCTGCGGATCGCGCGAAAAATGCAGCGACGGATCTTCTTCCAGAATACGATGGATCGCGGGTCCGATGCGGTCCTCGTCGGCGCGCGTCTTGGGCTCGACCGCGAAGGTGATCGAAGGCTCGGGAAGATGCGGCAGAGGGTAATGGATCGGCGCCGCCTTGTCGCCGAGCGTATCGCCCGTGAGCGTGTCCTTCAGTTTGGCGATTGCGCCGAGATCCCCGGCGTGCAATTCGGCCACCGCCGTCGGCGTTTTGCCTTGCATCACCTGGACGTGCTGCAAGCGCTCGCTCGTGCCGCGCGTGAAATTCTGCATCGTCGCATCGTTCTTCAGCACTCCGGACATCACCTTGAAGTAGCTGATGCGTCCGGAAAATGGGTCTGCCAGCGTCTTGTACACGAAGATCGAAACCGGCTCGGCGTCGCTGGTTTTCCGGTGCACCTCATTCCCCTTGCTGCCAACCTCGCTATGGCCGACCGCGACGCCACGCTTGGCCGGGTCCGGAAACACATCGGCCAGGAAATCGAGCAGCGTGCCGCTGCCGATGTTGTGCAGCGCCGACGTCAGCACGACCGGATAGATGCGCTTGGCTTGAAACGCATCGCGCAGCCCTTTCATCAGGTCTTCGATCGGCAGCGTGCCTTTCTCGAAGAACTCCTCCATCAACGCGTCGTCGCCCTCGGCGACCATCTCGACCAGCGCCTCGTGCGAGGTCTTGGCGGCCTCGGCGAGGTCGGCGGGTATCTCTTCGATTTTCGGCTTGCCGTCGCCGTCCGGGACGTACACGTGCGCCTTCATCGTGATCAGGTCCACCACGCCGCGAAAACTTTTTTCCGCGCCGATGGGCAACTGCACCGGAACCACGTTGCGGCCAAACACGCGCGAAAGGGACTCCATCGCGCGCTCGTAACTCGCCAGCTCGCGGTCCATCCAGTTGATCGCGAACGCGCGCGGCAGATCGTACTCGGTCGCGTAGTCCCAGACTTTCTCGGTCACCACCTGCACGCCGGCGAGCGCGTCCACCACGATCAGCGCCGCGTCCGCCGCCACCAGCGACGCGCGCGCATCGTTGAGGAACGTGCTGTAGCCCGGCGTGTCCAAAAAATTGATTTTAATTTTTTCACCCTGGCCCGCCGCGGCGGGCTGACCGCTGGGCGCCCATTCCGCGTAGGCCAGGCCCGTGTGAATCGTGATCTTCCGCGCGATTTCTTCTTCGTCCCAGTCGGTGACGGTATTTCCTTCGGCGACCTTTCCCAGCCGGGTGGTCATCCCCGCGGTAAACAGCAACGACGACACCAGCTGGGTCTTTCCGGTGTCGCCGTGACCGGCAATGCCCACATTGCGTATGGATTGTGTTGCATAGGCTTTCATCGTGCTACCCCCTGAGCGCGGCAGACTCACCGAGGAGGTGGTCGTCGCGCAGTTTTGCGGTTCACCGTGAACGATTCACAGCGAACGGTTCACCCTAGACGATTCACATGAACGGTTCACCCTGAACGATTCACGTGAAGGGAAGGATCGAGAGTGGTCAGAGGAGCCTGAGAGCACCCTCCGAAACGCGGATGCTAGCACGACCTAGCGCCCCGGGCAATCGGTGTTCGGGCTGCGGGGTCGCCGCGTCCGCCCGACGGCGCTACCGCGCGGGCACGCCACTTACCGGCACGAATTTCTGCACGTGCGGACACTTGCCGCGTCTCTTCGCCCTACCTGTACGGATGGCCAGCTACATCTTTGAGCAGGTGTGCGGCGCATTGCTTGCTGCGCCGCCGGGACGTTTGGTACGATGGAATCCCGGCCACGAATTTCTAGCGAGGAGAAACTACGCCATGGCTACAGCCCCCACTTACGTCGAACAGCAAACAATTCCCCGGGAAAAGAACCTCATCGAAAACCTGCTGGATTTTTCCTTCGAACGCATGGTGACACCGCGCAT
>WNFC01006506.1_pt1 | contig 12850 bp, 9 predicted proteins | sample 5400541 | NCBI WGS metagenome assembly WNFC01 (sample SAMN13153342, study PRJNA577476) | soil metagenome | isolation source: 120 cm saprolite under Douglas fir tree site 2 hole 2 replicate 1 | place: USA:California | collected 2015-04-18
CCTTCGAGGACTACTACCGGCCGGTGCACATCAAGCGCTTCACGATCGTCGCCGTGCCGGAAGCGGCGACACGCGTGGCGATGATCGAGCGCGGCGAGGCGGACATCATGTATTTCGTGCCCGGCGAGCTGATCGACCGCGTCAAGAACAACCCCAAGCTGCTACTGGCGCCGGTCGTTTCGGGCAGCTGGTGGCTCGAATTCCCGGGTTTTCAGGATCCGAAGAACCCGTTTCACGACAAGCGGGTGCGCGAGGCGGTGAGCCTGGTGATCGATCGCGAGGCGATCAATGATGCCGAGTCCGGCGGGATGGGCCGGGTCAGCGGCAACTGGATCAATGACGACGTGCAATACGCCCTCGAATGGCCGAAATTCCCGCGCGACCTCGCCAAGGCCAAAGCGCTGATGAAGGCGGCGGGCTACCCCAATGGCTTCAATGTCGACTGGCTCACCCCGGCGCCCAATTATTATTCGCGCGGCGAGCGGGTCGTCTCGCAGCTGCAGAATATCGGCATCCGCGCGAAGCTCCAGGTCATGGAGCGGGCCGTTTTCCTGAAACGGCAGCAGGTCGGGCTGAAGGAATGGCCCGGGGTGCAGATCATCATGAACGGCGCCCGCATTGGTGCCAGCTGGGCCAATTGGTACGAATCAAACTTCAAATGCGGTGGCCAACTCGCCGCCGATCGGATTTGCGTAACCGACCTCGATGCGAAGTTCGACCGGTATCTGGCATCGGAGCAGCCGACCGAGCGCAAGGCGCTGGCCGAAGAGATCCAGCGCGGTATTCTCGAAAATTACTACTTCGTCCCGGTGTTCCGCCACGCCTTCGTCAATGTAGTCGGGCCGCGCATCGCGGCGCAAATATGGCAGGACGTGTTCCCGACGGCGATCACGACCGGTTATGCCTATCCCTGGGAAGACATAAAGCTCAAAGAGGAGCGGGGTTAGGCTTCTCCCTCGCCCCGCTTGCGCAGGGCTGTCCGGGGAAAAATCTGGCGGCGACCAAGGGAAGGAATTCGCTTGCCAATTTCGTCTTGGCCGGGCTCGACCCGTGGGCCTTCAGCCCACGGACTCGATCCGTGGGCATCCACGCCTTGGGGCGGTCGATACAAAGGCGTGGATACGCGGATCAAGTCCGCGCAAGACGACTTTAACTCGTTTCCATGGAGTTCTACACAAGTCATCATTGCAAGAAAATTTTCCCCGGACAGGCCTGCCGCTTGCGGGGAGAGGATCGGGGAGAGGGGGCACCGCCGCAGATGGGAAGAGCTTGCCGCTCACCCGGAACCCGCGCTACGCGCGGCTTCCGACCTCTCCCCGCAAGCGGGGCGAGGTGATGAGATCATGCAACTCCGACACGAGCGCCCACGCAGCAGGCACCTGGACAGTGCAGAAGGGCTCGCCTATGTTGTCGCCAATCGGGAGGCAATAATGGGACAGGGCGGCTGGGCGCGCCGGCATCGGGAGAAAACGTCGCTGACACGCCGCCGGCTGCTGCAGATGGCGGGACTGGCGGGGACCTCGCTGGCAATGCCGTCCGTGCGCGGTGCTCATGCCGCTGAGGGCGCCAATGCCAAAGGCAAGATGGTGCTCGCATGGCACTCCAATATCGCCGCGCGCTGGCTCGATCCGCAGCAGTATGAGGGGGCTGCGACCCCCTACAATTTCATGATGGCGCTGCAGTCCATCGGCATCCGCTCGAAGCTGCAGGTGATGGAGCGGGGCGCCTTTCGCAAGCAAGTTCAACACGTACCTTGCGTCCTACGATCCGGCGGAACGGAAAGACCTGGCCTACGCGATCCAGCGGGAGATCCTGGAGAACTACTACTTCGTCCCATTGTACCGCCATGCCTTCATGAATGCGATTGGCCCGCGCATCGCCGCCGAGAAATGGCAGGACGTCTTCCCGACCGTCGCGGCCGCCTATCCCTATCCCTGGGAAGACATCCGGCTCAAGGAGTAGCGCTTGGCTGATCTTGCTTTGGCACAGGAGAAGAAAATGGGGAAGGCGACGCTGACACGGCGCACGATGTTGAGGACGGTGGCGTTGGCGACGACAGCCCTCGCGACGCCCTTCGTGCGCAACGTCCGTGCGGCGGCCACAGTTGTTCCTAAAGGCAAGATGGTGCTGGCCTGGCATACCAATATCGCGGCACGCTGGCTCGATCCCCAGCAGCACGACGGTGCGGCGAGCACGGATAATTTCCTGATGGCGTTGCAAGACGCATTGATCAAAAACCTCCGCGAGGTGCGTTACGACCACCCGGCGCTCGCCGAGGGCTACGAGTTTGCCGAAGACGCAACGAGCGCCACCTTTCGGCTGCGGCCGGGGACCAAGTTTCACGATGGAAGCCCGGTCACCCCCGAGGATGTCAAATGGACCTATGAGCACTACCGAGGCGCCTGGACCGAGGTGCTCCGCGAAAAAACCCAGGGTGTCGAGATCGTCGACGACCGCACCATCCGCTTCCATTTCAACGGCCCATTTCTCGATTTTCCGATCCTGCTCGGCACGGCCAATGTGTGCGGTGCGGGATGGGTCGTCCCGGCGAAATATTATGAGAAGGTCGGACAGGACGGCTTCATGCAAAAGCCGATCGGCGCCGGGCCCTACAAGCTCGTCTCGCAGCAGCCGGGAGTAAAGCTCGAGTTCGAGGCGTTTGAAGACTATTATCGTCCCGTCCACGTCAAGGAATTCACGATGGTCAGCGTGCCGGAGGCGGCCACGCGTTTGGCCATGCTCGAGCGCGGCGAAGCGGACATCATTTACAACGTCCCCGGCGAGCTGATCGACCGGGTCAAGAACAATTCGCGGCTGATGCTGGCGCCCGTGGTCTCCGGGAACTGGTGGCTCGAATTCCCCGGCTTTCAGGATCCAAAGAGCCCGTTTCACGACAAGCGCGTGCGTCAGGCGATCAGCCTCACCATTGACCGCGACGCGATAAACCAGGCCGAGAGTGGCGGGATGGGGGTGGTCGACGGCAATTGGATCAACGACGACGTCGAAAACTACATCGAGTGGCCCAAATGGTCACGCGATGTGGCAAAGGCCAAACAGCTGATGGCGGAGGCGGGTTATCCCAACGGCTTCAATGTCGACTGGATCACCCCGGTGCCGAATTTTTATTCGCGCGGCGAGCGCGTTGTCGCGCAGCTGCAGACCATTGGCATTCGCGCCAAGCTCCAGGTCATGGAGAGGGGTGTATTCTTCAAGAAGATGCAGGGCGGTTTGAAGGAGTGGCCGGGGGTCCAGATCATTATGAATGCTGGCCGCATCGGTGGAACCTGGTCGAACTGGTACGATTCCTATGTTAAATGCCACGGCTTCAACGGCAGGGATCGCAACTGCGTGCCGGAGCTCGACGGCAAGTTCAGCAAATATCTCGCCTCGACCGACCACACCGAACGGAAAAGCCTGGCCGCCGAGATCCAGCGCGAGATCTTGGAGAACTACTACTTCGTCCCGATCTTCCGTCACGCTTTTGTGAATGCGATCGGCCCGCGCATCGCGGCGAAGAAATGGCAGGACGTGTTCCCGACCTATGTCACGGCCGGCTACCCCTATCCGTGGGAAGACATCGAGCTGAAAGAAGCGGCGGCCGGGGAAAAGTGACCGGGTAGCGGGAGAAAAGGCGATGGGCCAGTTCATGATGCGGCGGACCCTCTACGCGCTCGTGACCCTGTTCATCCTGAGCCTGACCATCTTCACGGTGGTCAGGCTGACGGGAGACCCAGTCACCTTGCTGGCGGAGCCCGGCGCGCGCGCCGAGGATCTCGATCGCGTGCGCACCGAATGGGGGCTCGACCGCTCGTGGCCGGTGCAGTACCTCGCCTTTGCCAAGAACATCTTCACCGGACAGCTGGGCCAGTCTTTCAACTACCAGATGCCGGTCAGCACCCTCTATTTCCAACGCCTGCCCAACTCTCTCGAATTGGCGCTCGCCGCAACGTTGATTTCTTTTTTCATCGGCATCCCGGCCGGGCTCATCTCGGCGGTAAAGGTCAACAGCGGCTGGGACAGTTTCGGCAAGGTTGTCGCTCTACTCGGGCTGGCCATTCCCGGATTCTGGCTGGGGCTGGTGATGATCCTGGTGTTCTCGGTGTGGCTCGAGTGGCTGCCGACGAGCGGGCAAGGCGATTGGCGGCACCTGATCATGCCGGCGGTGGCGCTGGGTTGGTACTTTGCCGCCTCGCTCTTGCGCCTGAGCCGCTCGAGCATGCTCGAGGTGTTGCGCAGCGAATACATCAAGCTGGCGCGGTTGAAGGGCCTGCCCGGCTACGCGGTGATTGCGATCCACGCCTTCAAGAACGCGCTGATCCCGGTGTTGACCCTGGCCGGCATCAACCTTGTCGTCATGCTGAATGCGGCGGTGATCATCGAGGTGATCTTTTCCTGGCCCGGCATCGGCCGGCTGCTCTACGAGGGCATCTTCCAGCGCGATTTTCCGCTCGTTCAGGGCGTCGTGATGGAGGCGGGGATCATGATCGTCGTCATCAACCTCGTCGTCGACATCCTCTACGCGTATATCGATCCACGCATTCGCCTGACGAAGTAGGTGCGCCATGATCTCCACCATCGAAGAGACACGTGTTCCTGCGATAGCAGTCGGTTCCCGGGAGTTCGCGAGCGTCCCGGGACGCTGGGCCGGGATGGCGCGGCAATTGCCGGTGCTGCCGCTGGCGATCCTGGTGCCGTTCGTGTTGATCGCGGTGTTCGCCGATTGGATCGCCCCCTACGACCCGACCGAGCCGATCCCGGGGGCGAAGATCTTCGAGCCGCCTTTCTGGATGCAGGGCGGCAGCGCGCATGCGCTCCTCGGGACCGATTTCCAGTCCCGCGATGTCTTGAGCCGGTTGATCTTCGGCGCCCGGGTGTCGCTGATCGTCGGCATGATGGGGACACTGGTCGCCGGCAGCATCGGCACCGCCTTGGGCATACTCGCCGGCTATCTGGGCGGCTGGGTGGATCAGGTGATCATGCGGCTGACCGACGCCTGGCTCGCCTTGCCGGCCCTGGTCTTTGCCATCTTCCTGGCGACGATGTTGGGCCCCAGCATGTGGAACATCATCATCATCCTCGGGGCGGTCTACTGGACCCGCTACGCCCGCGTCATCCGCGGCGAGGTGCTGAGCCTGCGCGAGCGCGAGTTCGTCAAGCTGGCCGAGATCGCCGGCGGCTCACGCACCCGGGTGATCTTGCGTCACATCCTGCCCAATGTGTTGAACTCGACCATGGTGCTGGCCAGCCTGACCATCGGCGTGGTGATCATCGCCGAAGCCTCGCTGAGCTTTCTCGGCGTCGGCGTGCCGCCGCCGGAGCCGGCCTGGGGTTCGATGCTGGCCGACGGCCGCTCGATGCTGATGGTCGGCGATTGGTGGCTCACCGTGTTCCCCGGCCTCGGCATCCTGTTCGTCGTGCTGGCGACGCAGCTTCTCGGCGATTGGCTCAGGGTGCGCCTCGACCCGCAGCTGCGCAACATGTAGGCCCTCAAGGTACCGCGATGGCCGCCCTGCTTCGGGTCTCCGACCTGCAGACGCACTACTTCTCGTTTGGTGGCGCGCGCGTTGTCAAAGCGGTCGACGGAGTGAGCTTCGCTCTCAACGAAGGCGAGACGATCGGGCTCGTCGGCGAGTCGGGCTGCGGCAAGACCACGACCTGCCTGTCGGTCGTCGGTCTCTTGCCTCCCGCCGCCCGCATCGTCGGGGGAAGCATCGAATTTGCCGGCGAAGAGCTGACGACGAAGCGGCCTCGCGAGATGCGCCGCATCCGCGGCCGGCGGATAGCCATGATTCTGCAGGATCCGATGGCCTCGCTCAACCCGCTGTTCAGCATCTACTGGCAGGTCGCCGAGCCGGCCTATCATCATCAGGGGCTGCTCGGCCGCAGGCTGTGGCAGCGGGTTCAAGACCTGCTGCGGGCGGTCCGCATCCCGTCGCCCGCGGTGCGTATGCGCGAGTATCCCCATCAGATGAGCGGCGGCATGCGCCAGCGCGTCGTCGGCGCGATCGCCATGGCGGGGGGGCCGAAACTGATCATCGCCGATGAGCCGACGACGAACCTCGACGTCACCATTCAAGCCCAATATCTCGAGGTGCTGAAGGACATCCAGCAGGAGAGCGGCGTCGCGCTGATCTTCGTTACCCACAATCTCGGCATCGTCGCCAAGATGTGCGACAAGATGGCGGTGATGTACGCCGGCAAGATCGTCGAGCAGGGTGCCGTGCGCGACCTGTTCCGGTCTCCCAAGCATCCCTACACCCAGGCCCTGCTCGGCTCGATGCCGAAGCTCGGCAGCAAGGAGCCGCTCTACGCGATCCCGGGACACCCCCCCAACCTCGCCCAGCTTCCGTCGGGCTGCGCATTCCACCCGCGTTGCGCCCATGCCATGCCGCAATGCGTGAGCCAAGAGCCCGACGATCACCGTGTTGGCCCGAATTGGACGGCGCGGTGCTGGCTCCTGGATCAGCAGGCGCAGGAAAAATATGCCAGCGCCATTGCTTGAGCTGCAGAACCTTCAGAAATATTTTCCCGTCAGCACCGGGACGCTGTTGCGGCGCCAGATCGGTTGGGTCAAAGCGGTGGACGGAGTGGATTTCGCCATTTGGCCGGGCGAGACGCTCGGGCTGATCGGCGAGTCGGGGTGCGGCAAGACGACGACATCGAAGCTGATCCTGCTGCAGGAGACCCCGACCGCCGGGACGATCCGGTTCGGCGGCGAGGACATCTCGGGGTTGCACGGCCATGAGCTGATGCGCTATCGCCGCGAAGTCCAGGTGGTGTTCCAAGACCCTTACAGCTCGCTCAGTCCGCGCATGAGGGTCGGCGACATCGTGGCTGAGCCGCTGGAGATTCACACCGACTTCTCGCGCGAAGCACTGCACCAGCGCGTAGCGGAAGTCCTCGAACTCGTCGGGCTTGAGCCCGAGGTGGCGCGGCTCTTCCCGCATGAGTTCAGCGGTGGCCAGCGCCAGCGGATCGCGATCGCGAGGGCGCTGGCGACGCATACGCGTCTGATCGTGCTCGATGAACCGGTCTCGGCGCTCGATGTGTCGATCCGCGCGCAGATCATGAACCAGCTGGAGCATCTCCAGCAGACGCTGGGGGTCAGCTACCTGTTCATCGGCCATGATCTGGCGACGGTGGCCCATATCAGTCACCGGATCGCGGTCATGTATCTCGGTCAGATCATCGAGCTCGCCGACAGCCTCGAATTGTGCGCCAAGCCGCTCCACCCCTACACGCAGGCCCTGTTTGCCGCGGCCCTGCCGTCGCATCCCGACGATAGACACGAAAAGCTGACGATCAGCGGCGAGGTCCCGAGCGCGCTCGATCCGCCATCGGGCTGCCGCTTTCACCCGCGGTGCCCGCATGCTATGCCGCAATGCTCGCGCGAGGCGCCGGTCCGCAAAGAGGTCGCCCCGCGGCACATGGTCGCCTGCCATCTTTACTGATCCAGGCTGATCGATCGGCCGCCATGGCGGCAAGGGGGGTTCGATGCACGAGCAAGAATTGCAAGACCTGATAGGGGCGGTGAGGGCGGGGCGGGTATCCCGTCGCGCCTTCGTCGGCAGGATGGTCGGCCTCGGCCTTACCGCACCTTTGGCGACCCAGCTTCTCGCTCATGCCGGCATGGCGCAAGCACCGACCAATGCCGAGTACAAGCCGACCAAAGCCGGCGGCGGCGGGTCGCTCAAGATGCTGTACTGGCAGGCCGCGACCCTGCTCAATCCGCATTTCGCGGTCGGCACGAAGGACCAGGAGGGGTCGCGGATTTTCTACGAGCCGCTCGCGGCATGGGATCCCGAGGGACACCTAGTGCCGATGCTCGCCGCTGAGATCCCGGACCTCGAAAACGGCGGGGTTGCCCCCGACGGAATGTCGGTGACTTGGAGGCTCAAGAAGGACGTGACGTGGCACGACGGCCGGCCGTTCACCGCCGACGACGTCGTGTTCAATTGGGAATATGTCGCCGACCCTGCGACGGCAGCCACGACGATCGGCAGCTACCAGGATCTGAAGGTCAAAAAGATCGACCCGTTCGGCGTGCGCATCCACTTCGATAAACCCACGCCGTTCTGGGCAGATGCTTTTGTCGGTCAGCGCGGCATGGTCATTCCGAAGCATCTGTTCGAACCCTACAAAGGGGCGAATTCGCGCGACGCCCCGGCCAATTTGAAGCCGGTCGGCACCGGTCCTTATCGGTTCCTCGACTTCAAGCCCGGCGACTTGGTCAAAGGCGAGCGCAACCCCGCTTATCACCTGGCGAGCCGGCCGTATTTCGACACGATCGAGATGAAGGGCGGCGGTGACGCAGTATCGGCGGCGCGCGCGGTCATTCAGACCGGCGAGTACGACTATGCGTGGAATATGCAGGTTGAGGACGAGATCCTTATCAGATTGGAAAACGGCGGCAACGCCAGGGGTCGCGTCGAGATTGTGCCCGGAGGTAACATCGAGCATATCGAGCTCAACAGCACTGATCCCTGGACCGAGGTCGAAGGCGAGCGTTCGAGTATAAAGACGAAGCATCCGCTGTTCAGCGACCCGGCAGTCCGCCAGGCTCTCGCACTGCTCGTCGATCGCGCCTCGGTGGAGACGCACATCTACGGGCGCACCGGCGTCGCAACCGGAAATTTCATCAACAACCCGCACCGCTTTGTTTCAAAGAACACAAAGTGGGAGTTCAATGTCGGCAAAGCGAACCAGCTGCTGGACGAGGCCGGATGGCAGCGCGGACCCGATGGCATCCGCGGCAAAGACGGCAAGAAGCTAAAGCTCGTATTCCAGACCTCAATCAACGCGCCGCGCCAGAAAACCCAGGCGATCGTCAAGCAGGCCTGTCAGAAGGCGGGCATCGACGTGGAGCTGAAGTCGGTGACGTCGTCAGTGTATTTCTCCTCCGACGTCGCGAACCCGGACACCTACGCGAAGTTCTACGCCGATCTGCAGATGTTTACGACGACGATGGGCGAGCCCGATCCCGAGGTCTTCATGCGGCAGTTCGCCTCCTGGGAGGTCGCGTCGAAAGAAAACAAATGGCAGGGTCGCAACATCACGCGCTGGCGCAGTGACGAGTACGACAAGAAGTTCCAAGCAGCGGGAAGCGAACTCGACCCGGTCAAACGCGCGGCGCTGTTCATTGCGGCAAACGACCTCGTCGTGGGTGACGGCGCAGTCATCCCGGTCGTCTACCGCCCGAGGGTGTCGGCGATGTCGCACCAGCTCAGGGCCAGCCTGAGCGGTTGGGACAACGACATGTGGGATCTGAGAAACTGGTATAGGGAGGCATGACCGGTAAGTCGGCGCGCCGGCCACGGAGGCTTGCGTGAACGAGGCAGAGTTACGGGACCTGCTCGGGGAGGTAAGGGCAGGCCGAGTATCGCGTCGCGCCTTTGTCCGGAAGATGGTTGGCGCCGGCCTCGCCGCGCCGTTTGCAAGTCAGCTCCTGGTCCATTCCGGCCTGGCCCAAGCCCCGGCCGGCGCCGATTACAAGCCGACCAGAGCGGGCGGCGGCGGGGCGCTCAAGACGTTGTTCTGGCAGGCCCCGACCTTGCTCAATCCACATTTCGCCGTCGGCGCCAAGGACGCGGAGGGGTGCCGGATCTTTTACGAGCCACTGGCGGCATGGGATCCCGACGGCAATTTGGTGCCGGTGCTCGCCGCCGAAATTCCGGACATCGAGAACGGCGGGATCGCTGCCGACGGCATGTCGGTCACCTGGAAGCTGAAAAAGGATGTGCAGTGGCACGACGGGCGGCCGTTCACCGCCGACGATGTGGTGTTCAATTGGGAATATGCCGCAGACCCAGCAACGGCGGCCACGACGATCGGGAGCTACCAGGATGTGGTGGTCGAAACGATCGATGCGTTTGCTGTGCGCGTTCGCTTCGAAAAGCCGACGCCGTTCTGGGCGGGTCGCGCGAACGGCATGATCATCCCGAAACATTTGTTCGAGCCTTACAAGGGCGCCAATTCCCGCGAAGCACCGGCAAACCTGAAGCCGGTGGGAACCGGCCCTTACCGGTTCGTCGACTTCAAACCGGGCGATTTGGTGAAAGGCGAGCGCAATCCCTCCTATCATGTGCCCAACCGGCCGTACTTTGACACGATCGAGCTGAAGGGCGGCGGCGACGCCGTATCGGCGGCGCGCGCCGTGATCCAGACGGGCGAGTACGATTATGCGTGGAACATCCAGGTCGAGGACGAGATCCTTCTCAAACTCGAAAACAGTGGCAATGCCGGAGGCCGCGTCGAGATCGTCCCGAGCATGGCCATCGAGCATATCCAGATCAACTTTGCCGATCCCTGGACCGAACTTGACGGCGAGCGATCGAATGCCAAAACGAAGCATCCGCTGCTCACCGATCCAGCGGTCAGGCAGGCGCTTCGCCTGCTCGTCGATCGCGCCTCGGTGCAGGCCCATATCTATGGACGAACCGGGGTCGCGACCGGAAATTTCATCAACGCCCCGGAACGGTTCGTTTCGCAGAAGACGAAATGGGAATTCGATATCGACAGGGCGAACCAGCTCTTGGAGCAAGCCGGGTGGAAGCACGGACCGGACGGCATCCGCGCCAAGGATGGCAAGCGACTGAAACTGTTGTTCCAGACCTCGATTAATGCGCCGCGCCAAAAAACCCAGGCAATCGTCAAGCAGGCGTGTCAGAAGGCGGGCATCGAACTGGAGCTCAAGTCGGTAACGGCATCGGTTTATTTTTCCTCCGACATGGCAAATCCCGATACCACCAGGAAGTTCTATGCAGATGTCCAGATGTATACGGCTGGAGTAGGTGCACCCCCGGATCCCGAAGGGTTCATGCGACAATTCCTCTCATCGGAGATTGCGGCTAGGGAAAACAAATGGCAGGGTCGCAACACCACCCGCTGGCGCAGTGAAGCGTACGACCAGGCCTTTCGCGCGGCCGAGGGCGAGCTCGACCCCGTCAAGCGAGCGGCGCTGTTCATCGCCATGAATGATATGGTGGTAGAAGACGGGGTAGTCATACCCGTCGTGAATCGCCTGCAGGTGTCTGCGGTGTCCAGAAAGCTCAGGGCGCCACTGAGTGGCTGGGACAACACCTTCTGGAATCTCAAGGACTGGTACCGCGAGGACTGATGGTGCCTCGCATGAGCATCAGAGCGTGAGCCGATATCTGTTGAGACGTTTGCTGATCGCGGTCCCCAGCCTGCTCGGGATCAGCGTCGTGCTGTTTACCGTGCTGGCCCTCGCCCCCGGCGACCCGTTCGGCGAGCTCGCCACCAACCCCAATGTTCCGGCCGAGGTGGGGGCTGCGTTGCGCGCGAAGTTCGGGCTCGACGATCCGATCGCGCTGCGCTACCTCCGCTGGCTCGCGGCGATGCTGCGCGGTGACTGGGGTTTTTCGTTCACCAGCCGCGTGGATGTGGATGCGTTGATTCTGCAGCGGCTGCCGGCGACACTGTTCGTGATCGGCTCGTCGCAGGTTTTGGCCCTGCTGGTCGCCTTGCCGGTCGGAGTCTATTCGGCGACACGACCCTACTCGCTCTTCGACCAGATCGCCAATACATTAGCCTTTATCGGCTTCTCGCTGCCGACATTCTTCACCGGCCTGCTGCTCATCCTGGTGTTCAGCATTAATCTCGGCTGGCTGCCATTCGTGTTTCGCGCCGACATCGCCGCCAACGGCTGGCACTGGTATTGGGAGGAGTTCCGCCAATCGGTGATGCCCGTCGCCGTCCTCGGTCTAGCTCAGGGCGCTTCGTGGACCCGCTACGTGCGCTCCGCGGTGCTCGACGCCATCCGCCTCGACCACGTCACGACCGCCCGTGCCAAGGGGCTGGCCGAGCGCGTCGTCGTCGTCAAGCACGTCGTGCGCAATGCGCTGATCCCGGTCGTGACCCTGGTCGCGTTGTCGATGCCGGCTGTTTTCGGAGGTGCGATCGTTACCGAACAGATTTTCCGGATCCCCGGCATCGGCTCGTTGCTGATCAGCTCGATCCTGGCCAACGACACGCCGGTCATCATGGCAGTCACCTTCGTATTCGCCTGTCTTGTGATCCTGTTCAATTTGATCGCCGATCTCCTCTATGGCTGGCTCGACCCTCGCATCGCCTATCGTTAACGCCGGGGTCGCCAACCCCACCGGCGGGATGCGACATGTCTCGGCCGGCTCCGAGGCTTGGCGGCGGTTCCGCCGACACCGGCTGGCGGTGGTAAGCACGGCAATCCTGACGCTAATGATGCTTGCGGTGGCATTCGGCCCACTCGTCTGGCAAGTGCCGATCAACGATATCGATTTCAGCGCGCAGCTTTCCGGCCCGTCGTGGTCGCACCCGTTGGGAACCGACGATCTCGGCCAGGATCTGCTCGCTCGCATGCTGTACGGCGGCCGCATCTCGCTCGCGGTCGGGCTCGCCGCGATGCTGGTCGCCGTCGTCGTCGGCACCGTCGTCGGGGCGGTCGCCGGCATCTCGCGCGGCAGCGTCGATGCGGCGATGATGTGGCTGACCGATCTGTTCCTGTCGCTGCCGCAGCTGCCGGTGCTGCTGCTCGTAATCTACCTGTTTCGCGATCCGCTGAAGCGTCTGGTCGGGCCGGAGCTCGGCGTCTTCATCCTGATCGTCGCGGTGATCGCGGCGTTCCGCTGGATGCCGGTGGCGCGGCTGGTGCGCGCGCAATTCCTGTCGCTCCGCGAAAAGGAGTTTGTCGAGGCGGCACGAGCGCTTGGCGCGACAAAGCTGCGTCAGGTCGTGCGCCATATCCTGCCCAATTCGCTGGGGCCGGTCATAGTCGCCGGCACCGTCGATGTCGCCGTCGCGATCCTGCTTGAATCGACCCTGTCGTTTCTCGGCCTCGGCTTTCCGCCAGACA
>WNFC01013262.1_pt1 | contig 12850 bp, 16 predicted proteins | sample 5400541 | NCBI WGS metagenome assembly WNFC01 (sample SAMN13153342, study PRJNA577476) | soil metagenome | isolation source: 120 cm saprolite under Douglas fir tree site 2 hole 2 replicate 1 | place: USA:California | collected 2015-04-18
TGTGCGACATGTGCGACCCGGACGCCTTGGCTTAAAATTTATCGCAATAAGCGAGGGAGACCGTACACATTTGACCGCACTGATGACACGACTTCGTAATCTCTCTCAACCGCAACCCAAATCTTAGAGAGGATGACATTTCTCATGGGCCGTCAAACCTAGCATCAGCCGGCGTTTACCGGGAACTTCCGCCAGCGCTGCACCTGCCCCGGTAGCTCTATCCCAATACAGAACTCACCGCTCTCCACGCGTTGGCAGTAAACGATCCTTCCTTGAGACCGAATGCCATTCCGGAGAAAAGTAACCAGCACGCGAGTTTCTGGTTGCCAGCGCTGCACCGTGGTGGCCCGTGCGCCGTGAGGGCTCACGTTCTCAGTGAACGTCATTTCCTTAGGCACAGATCCGTCTGGGCGCGAAAGCTCTGCGGCCAATCTCTTCGGCATACGCGTTTCCGATCGACCGTCGCATCGACGGGCTGCAACAGGGGTGACCATGAATGCCAGAGACCTCCCGGACGGGTAAGGGTGCCTCAAGTGCCGACTGACTGTACCTACAGGATTCACAACACCTAAAATCAATAGAGTATCTGCCTCAAGACGGAGCCGTTGAATACCTCAGTTTCAGATCCAAGGAGAAATAGACGTTGGGACGTCTCAAGGTGGGAGAATCCTTCCGCGCTATCACGGCTGGACCAGACCGTGCCGGATGGCGTACCGGACCAGACTAGCGGTTTCATGGATGTCCAGTTTCTGCATCAGACGCGACCGGTGCGACTCCGCCGTCTTCACGCTGATTCCCAGAAGTGTGGCAACGTCCTTGGTTGATTTCCCTTCGCCGACAAGTTGAAGCACTTGGCGTTCTCGCGACGTGAGCGGGTCCGCGGGAAGCTCTGTCTTGGAAAGATAGGCCTCCACCACCGCGCGAGAGATGCTCGGGCTGAGATAAATTGCTCCACGACAAACCTGTTGAATGGCGTTGACTAGGTCCGTGGCCGCCTGACTCTTCAGCACGTAGCCCTTCACCCCGGCGCGGAGTGATTCGGTCACGTACTGATCCTCGTCGTGGCGCGTCAGCAGAATGATCTTCGTTTTTGGGGAGGCCTTTTGGAGCTCGCGTGCTGCATCGACTCCGTTGAGAAGGGGCATGCTTATGTCCAAGATAGCGACATCGGTTCGAACCCTGGGCACAACCCGGACGGCCTCTTGGCCGTCGGAGGCTTCGCCTACTACCTGGAACCCCTCGCGTTCCAGAAGCGCTTTCAATCCCTGACGAACAAGGGTGTGATCGTCGGCGAGAACTACTCGGATCAGCATTTCATTTCTCGCAACCGATGAGACTATCTGGCGTGGTGTGAATCTACGCTGCCGTCGCTTTCGCCGTCCGGCCGGTCTTCCCGTGTATCTCCAGCAACTCACGCTCCGCTTGCAACCAATCGTTCACATCCTGTCCATGAGCGCCGCCGCGTTCGACGTAGATCTGGTGTGCGCGCAACTCGATTTCCTCATGTGTGGGGTGGCCCTCGGCAGTCTGTGGTCCGCTCCTCGCAGAGGATTTTTCTATGGGTTTGGACATAACGCCCGACGCGTTCCTTTGAAATCGAAAATCCCCGGTTTCGATTGAATAAACGCAGGCGACCGCTTCCGTCGTATCTTGGACCAGTGGGGCCGTGTGGGCAAGGAAGAACTAGAAGGTCACAGCTATGATTTGCAACGGGAACTCACATTTTTTCCACACCTGATGTACAGCTGTGCCCAAGCTGCAGGCAAACCTTCCTACTGGAAGTGCCTAGCCTAAGTCTCAGCGACCCTTCGCTCCTGCCGAGAACATGACCTTAGAGATTCGTCTTGAGGACGAAGGAATGCCTAAAGAGAGGACGCTGACCGAGAACGTGAGCCCTCACGGTGCACGCTTTCTGATGGGCCGGGAGGGGCGGCCGGGGCAGCACGTGGAGGTGTTTTTTCCAAAGCAGCGGATTTGGTCGCGAGCGCAGATCGTTTACTGCCAGCGTGTGGCGGAGAACAGATTTGCTGTCGGGCTGGAACTACCCGTTCGGTTGGAGTTATGAGGCGGACTCGCTTGGAGGACAAGTTGGAACGGCGCTTGTCGCAGTTAGTCCGAACGGCGCTAGCTGGAAGAGGTGGCTGCATCTGACAACTCTTCATTAGTGCGGATTGTGTTGCATTCTGGGCACTTCCACAGGCGGAAGCTTTTCCTTTCGGGCCGAACCTCAGCCAGATACATAAGGTGGCCATCATTGGGACAACTGACGCGAGGCCTTATGTCCGGCTCGGTCGTGTCTGCGTCTTGTTTGTTATCGGCGGCCACATTGAAAAATCTAGTTCGGTCATCACGCCTAAACACCTCAAACAGCGCATGCGTCTGATATGTCTTCTCCGAGGAACTGAGTCGGTAATTAACGCACACAATTTCAGTGGGAATGACATAAAGGGAACACCCGCACCACAATTACAGGCTTTCACTGCTTGTCAGCCAGTGCGGTCAATGTTAACTGTTTGGCTCCCATTGCCCCGAAGGGTGAGCGGCAGAGCAAAGCTATTGGGCATTCCAGTGAGGGAAACTCTGGTTTCTTGGTTCTGGCGGTTACGCCCCGCTTTCAGAACCTGTGCTGAGGCAGACTATGCCATGTCCAAAAAGAATCGAGCCCGTCGAGAATTTAAACAAGCAAGATGGTTATGCCGGCGCCCAGCGGAAGATTCCTCGTCTGAAGAGTTTCGATGCGAGAATTGAGAAGCGCGAACCTCTGCCAGTGCAGCTCTACCTCGCCAACTTGGAAGAGCCGCGGGCTCGAGAACGCACGGTCACGGAAGACGTCAGTCCCCACGGTGCTCGAGTGCTCACCAAACGATACTGGCGGCCTGGCGAAGTACCGCTGCTTACCCCCTTGATTGGCGATTTTCCGAAGCACGCACGAGTCGTCTATTGTGATCCGCAACCGAAGGGTGGCTATTGTGTGGGCATAAAATTCGAAGGACCCTCATTCAAGTGGCGCGTCTAGCCCTCGCATAGTGAGCGCCTTGGGCCCATGGCAAACCGCAAAATCATGCCCTCTCCTGTTGCGACGCAGTCAAGAAAAAACCCAGCGAAATTCACTCGGCCACCCGGCGCGGATATAGCTCGGGGGGCATTACTAACCGAGAGAAATCGACTCGCGTGACCCTTGATCATATCGAGGAGAGCATATCAACCTATCGCTGATGAAAAAGGGACTTGACCTTCTTCTTGACCCGCTGCTCCCAGCAACGTGAATAGACTAAGAGGCCTCCAGTAAGGAAAAATTAAAAAATCTTTAGAAGGCGCGGCTTGCGAATCAGACCGGACCCCGGCGACGAGACTAGCAAAACATGCTGACGGACTAGGTCGCTACATGTACGGGCTTTGCAACCACGACGCGATCACACCCCTGTGCTTTGGCCTGGTAGAGGGCCTCGTCGGCGGGGCGCAGGATGACATCGCACGTAGTCCCGTGGACTGGAAACACAACGACGCCCATTGAATCATCCCGTCTTTGACCGTGACCGTCCGCCCGCGCAAAATGTGATAACCGTCGAAGACGGCCACGTTGTAAAACACAAGGGGCTTTGTCTGCGCCATCACAGGAAGCGCACTGAAAAGCGCTGAAATTACGAGACGCGACCACAGCTTCATTCCGGACATGTTGCCACACCGTATCAAGTCTTTCCTTTCTGTTGCGCGGTCTTCCGACGGAAGCCCTCACGCTTGCTAAGACCCTTTTCTCTCGTGTAGTGAAGCATGGCGTGTCGCAGCAACCAATTCGCCTTGGTCTGGTAACCGCGACCATCGGCTTTGAGCCATGCGATGACGTCGGAATCCAGACGCATCGTAACGGGCTTCTTCGTTGGTCGATAGAACTTGCCGATCTCGGCTCCGCTCCAATCGAAAACCGCGGGAGCGTCCGAAAAATCAATGTCTTCGTCTCTTTTTGCCGCGATAGCTCGGATGTCTCGCTTCTGCTCCTTTGTGAGCTTCCTCATAGGCTCTCCTTTCGTGGGACTCGGCGGCGCGAGCCGAGATGACACGGATGATTTCTTCGTCGTGTTCCTCATAAAAAGTATGAACGACCAATAGAACCGAACCCGGCCCAATGGCTCCGATCGTTATCCAACGTTCCTCATCCTCAAAAGTAACGTCACGCTGCGTAATCGCGTAGGGATCGTCGAAAACGAGAACGGCAGTTTCAAAGCGAACATCGTGCTTGCGAAGATTTTGGCGGTTCTTGTTTTCATCCCATATGAATCGCATAGCAAGTCGCGACAAGAACAGCATATCTGTTGAAATGAAAGATGTCAATACATTTGTACGTACGTCATGACTCAGGTTGGCGCTCCAATACCCCATCCTCGAATGTGGGTGAGAGTGCTGCCCTCTCCACGAAGCTGAGGGCGCAAACCACTGTACTTGTAGCCATCTGAATCTATCTCAGAAGCCTTTGTTTATGCAGCTCTTGAAGTAAGCATCGAGAAGCGGCGATCTCCCGAGCCGAGGTGGTACGCCAGCCACCAAAACAGACACCATGAAATACAAGTGAAAGGAAAATCAGCGACTTACAGAAATGGCGGAGAGGGTGGAATACTCACCCTGGCCTATTCGCTATCCTACCACGTTTTCAGCAACTTGCATGAAACCCGCATGAACATTGGCGATTTCTACGCGCTCTCTCTCTTCAACTCCTTCAACTCTTTCGCATAAATAGCACCAATTTCGGGCCTAAACAGACACCAAAGACACCAAGAAAATCCCTCTCGAACTTCCAGACCTAGTGTGCTGTCTGGGGTGGCGGAATCCCCATGGAAGGAAAGCCGACTCGAAGTAGACGTCAACTACACCCAGACGAGAGGCTGCAAGGCGCGGAGTAATTTCCAAGTTACCGCGCTTCTTGCAACATCGGGAATCTCCCGAGCGCGAACGCCTGTTCGTCGGAGAATTGAAAGCGCGTTGAAATGAATCGCATACAGAAAGGGGTTGGGTGATTCACCGCCTTCGGAAGTTTTGGCGAACGACTACGTTGGGGGGGTAACCAAATTAGCCGCTTCAGTCATCGAAAATACTGATAGTTCGAAAACGAAAAGCTGATTTGAAACGTCTAAGGGTATTAGGTATCATTCGCTCTTGTGATTGCCTCTATTCCAAAGACCGCTGCCTGTTGTCGTCTGCAAATGACGGCGAGGGCCGCTGTGTCTTGTATGGGTGAAAAGCCAGCTTTGTAAGAAGCTTATTACTCCAAGATTTTGGCCAACCCACCGCCGGAAACCCTGGCAGGTGGGTTTTTTGTTTTTGAACGGAGATCCATGGCGCACTTTTCAGAAGTCACGTTTTCCGAGCTGGCTGCGACTTCTCCCTACGAGGGGAGCACAGCGTCGCATCTCCCGCGGAAGCTGAATCATCTGATGGCGTTGGAGGCTGAGAGCGTACACATCCTGCGCGAAGCGGCGGCTGAATTTGCGCGGCCGGTCATGCTCTATTCTATTGGCAAAGATTCTTCAGTAATGCTACGTCTGGCGCAAAAGGCGTTTTTCCCTGGAAAAATCCCGTTTCCTCTGCTGCATATCGACACGAGCTATAAATTTCCCGAGATGGTCGAGTTTCGTGACTCGTACGCGCGACAAATCGGCGCCGAACTCATCGTGCATAAGAATCAGGCGGCTCTGGACGCCGGGGCCAATCCTTTCTCGCTGGGAACCCAAAAATGTTGCGGCTTGTTGAAGACAAAATCGCTTCTCGACGCGCTTGCAGAAGGGGGCTTCGACGCTGCGTTTGGCGGAGCGCGGCGGGACGAAGAAAAATCGCGGGCCAAAGAGAGAATTTACTCATTTCGCGATCCACTGGGGCAATGGGATCCGAAAAACCAGCGGCCTGAGCTCTGGAATATCTTCAATTCCCGGATAGACAGAGGAGAAAGCATTCGCGTTTTTCCCCTGTCGAATTGGACGGAGCTCGACATCTGGCTCTACATCCAGACGGAAAATATTCCTATTGTTCCCCTTTATTTCGCGAAAGAACGGGAAGTGGTCCTGCGAAACGGCTCGATTGTCTTGATCCACAGCGCAAAGGAGCTTTTGCCCGGCGAGAAGACGCAAATGCTCAAGTGCCGGATGCGCTCGCTCGGATGCGTTCCGTGCACAGGAGCAATCCGTTCCGAAGCGGACTCCGTGGCGAAAATTGTGGAAGAAATGGTGTCGTTCCGGCGTTCGGAGCGCGAGAACCGCGCGATCGATCACGATGAAGAAGGATCTATGGAGCTCAAGAAAAGAGAAGGGTATTTCTAGTGATTTCCACGACGCGTGGGAGACCGCACGAAGGCTTTGGGGAGTTCCTCGAGCAGAGTCTGGAGATGGAGCTTCTTCGATTCACGACGGCAGGAAGTGTCGATGACGGCAAATCGACGCTAATCGGACGGCTCCTCCATGACTCAAAGGCTGTTTACGAGGATCAGCTGGCTTCGGTGAAGAAGAGCCGCATCAATCGCTCCTCAGGGCCAGTTGACTTTTCCCTGCTGACGGACGGCCTGCGCGCGGAGCGAGAGCAAGGCATCACCATCGATGTGGCCTACCGCTATTTCGCGACGGCATGGCGAAAATTTATCATCGCGGACACCCCTGGGCACGAGCAGTACACGCGCAACATGGCCACCGGCGCGTCCACGGCCGCTCTCGCGGTGATTCTTGTGGATGCCACCAAGGGGATCCTTCCACAGACACGGCGCCATGCCTTCATCGCTTCTCTGCTGGGAATACGCAATGTTCTCGCTGCGGTGAACAAGATGGATCTCGTCGATTACCGGGAAGATGTGTTTTTGGAAGTTGAGCGGGCTTTTCTGGAGTTGGCAGGGCAACTCGGAATCGCCCACGTACAGTGCGTGCCCATCAGCGCGCTTGAGGGAGATAACGTCGTCGAGAGAGGCGAGCGGACGTGTTGGTATCAGGGGCCAACACTGCTCGAACACTTGGAGTCTGTTTCTGTCGCAGCAAGCGATGCCCTCGACAGTCTGCGATTCCCGGTGCAAATCGTGATTCGTCCCGACGCCAAGTTCCGGGGCTTTGCCGGCCGCCTGGCGAGCGGAGTGATTCGCCCCGGTGACTATGTGCTGGCACTGCCGTCCGGGCGAAGAACACGAGTGCGTTCAATCGTCAGCTACGACGGCGATTTGTCGGAGGCGTTTGCTCCAATGTCCGTGACCGTGCAACTGGAAGATGAGATCGACCTCAGCCGAGGAGACATGCTGGTTTCGCCCGAGGATGGCCCGCGAGTGTCGAGAAGATTCCGCGCCATGGTCGTTTGGCTCCATGCGACTCCGCTGGAAGCGGGTAGAACTTATCTCGTAAAGCAGACGGCTCGCCAGACAAAAATTCGCGCGGTACAGATTCGCCATCGCGTAAACGTCAATACGCTCGAACAGGAACAGGCGATGCAACTGAACATGAACGACATTGCTTCAGTCGAATTCGACGCCCACGTTCCGCTTTTCTTTGATCCATATGCCAGCAATCGGACAACGGGCAGTTTCATCCTGATCGATGCGATCTCCAACGCCACGGTTGGCGCCGGGATGATCCAAGATGATTTGCCTGACCGACAGAAACTGGAAAGAGCAGGACTCGCATCGCTGGAAGTCGCGGAGAAACGCGTCAGTGCGCAAGAACGCTACGAACGGCATGGGCACTATCCAGCGACTTTCTTGCTAGAGAATCAGCCTGCTCTTGCTTCGAAGTTGGAGCGCGCCCTCTTCGACCAAGGTTTCGAGGTACTGCATTTTGACGACGAAGCACCGGGCGGCACGCTTCTAGACACGGTTCGTGCAGCGCAAAGGATTGGAGCCGTTTCTATTTATTCGGGAGTAGCCCTCGATACGGAGACGAAACAACGCCTCGCTTTGGAAGCAAAGCCCCGGTTGTTCGACCTCTCCCGGAAAAACGAGAACCCCAACGATGAAGAAGTTTTCCGGCGCGCCCTGGCGTTGGCGGACTCCTTGCGGTTCGCAAAGCCGCAAAAAGAATCAGGAAGAGGTCAATTAAATGGAAGTGGATCGTATCGCTGAGGAATTGGAAAGTCTCGCACCTGAGCAAACGCTCGAAGCCGTGCTCGCGGCGAACCAAAACACACACGTTTGCCTGACCAGCAGCTTTCAGGCGGAAGACATGGTAGTGGCACATCTCCTCAGAAAACGAATGCCGGACTTCCCGGTGCTGTTTCTCGATACGGGATATCACTTTCCGCAGACCTACGAATATCGCGATCGAATGACGAGGGAGTGGTCGCTCAATCTGGTCAACGTGCTGCCCACGCAAACGGTCGCGGAACAGGAATCAGCGTTCGGCATTCTGTATCGCAGCGAGCCCACGCGGTGCTGCCAATTGCGCAAGGTTGAACCGCTCATGCGCGCGCTCGAACCGTTTGACATCTGGTTCACAGGATTGCGGCGAGAACAATCGCCCACGCGGAAGAATCTCAAGAAGATTGAAGAACACCGCTTGCCGAGCGGGAAAAAACTTTTGAAAGTGAGCCTCCTCGCAGATTGGACCTGGAGACAAGTGTGGGAATACACGGCCAAGAACCAAATCAGCTATTTGCCGCAGTACGATCAAGGCTATTTGAGCATCGGCTGCGAGCCTTGCACGGCAATTCCAGATAACCCGAACAACCCTCGCTCGGGCCGCTGGGGCGGAACAAAGCTGGAATGCGGAATCCACACGTTTTCAGAGAGGGGCCAGTGATGTACTACCTGGTTGGATTCATCATTGCCATTGCGGTGGGTTTGACGGGGATCGGTGGGGGAAGTTTTACGGTTCCCGCCCTTGTGCTGCTCACTGGACTAACGGCCGGGGAAGCCGTCGGAACGGCATTTTTGTTCGCGGGCGTGCTGCGTTTGATTGCAGCTCCTTTTTATCTGCTCGGGAAGCAGATTCATTCGCGCTATCTGTGGCTGCTGCTGCAAGGAGCAGTTCCGGGCCTTCTTGTGGGCACTTGGGCGCTTCGTATATTGAATCGAGACGCGGGGAACCCGTACGTAATCGTGCTACTGGGCGTTCTTTTGGCGGCGTCATCAAGCGTGACCTTTATCAGGCGCGTGCAAAATCCCGCGTTCGCTGGAAAGAACCATCGCTGGCTCCCGTGGCTCGCTCTGCCGATTGGAATGGAATCGGGATTTTCGTCCGCAGGTGCTGGGGCGCTGGGTGCTTGCTGGCGAAGAGAGTTCCCGCGAACAAGCTTAAGACAGCTGTTGCTTTGGTGGCTATCTTTGCAGGATTGCAGCTGGTGTGGACCGGAAGCCGCTCGCTGGCTTCCAGACGCGCGACGAATGCCGCTAAGATCACCGCACAGGCAGGAGTCGGCCATGCGCGCTAGCCAACCTCATTTTGCGAAGGAATTTCTTCCAGTTGCATTATCAGAGGAAGTCCTAAGACCGCTCCTTGCTTTGCGCTCTGTCATTCACGCCTGTCCTTGTTGTTGACCCCACCTGATTCGTTCTCCTGATCCTTGGCGGGGTTGGCCCGCCGTTGTCCCAAGAATATTGAACGCTGACGCGCCGCGTGGGCTCTGGCAAGACAAATATCCTCCTGCTGACATTTGGGCTTCTCGCGGTCAAGTGCTTTGGGCGAGGCTAGGGACAAGGCTCCCCACAGGGCTTGCCGACCAGAGAAGGCCCTCTTCATATCACCGGCGTTGGCCGATGTCAACAGGGTAAGATTAACTTGGAACGTAACCCTGGCCGCGTTCACCGGTTCACGGAACGGCAACGGTGAACACGTCCTCGGTGTGGCCGGTGGCGTCTTTCACTGTGACGACGCGGCGCATGTCGGTCCAGAACGGGTGCGCCACGCCATCGAAGCCCACGGCGAGGCCGTTGTAGTCGCCGAGGAAGATGGTCTTCCCGCCGGTCGCGCCGGAGAACCAGCGCGCATGGTTCGGGTCGGAAAGACCGGTGTCCACGCGCTGCAAACTGAAACTGCGCGCGCGCCCTCCGAGCCGCGCGAGGGTTATCCCGTATTGCGAGTTGGCCGGGTCATAGCTGCGATCAAAGAACGAGATATTCACCGTGCCGTCGGGGGCAAACGCGGCCCAGGGATAGAACTGATCGTTCGCGGCGCCGCTGACCGTGATCGGCGCCGACCAGGTGTTGCCGCCATCGGTCGAGTGCGCCATGAAAATGTTCGTGTTCGTGTTGGCGGCGGTGCCGTTGCGGTTGTCTGACCAAACGACTACCAGCGAGCCATTGAATGCATCCACGGCGAGGTTGCCGGCGGAATTGACGCGGAACTGCGAATTGGAAAGGGTCTGCCGGCCCACGATGTTGATGGGATAATCGCTCGCGCCGTCGTGGATGATGTCGCTGGCGCGGACAGGCGCGCCCCACGTCTCGCCGCCGTCGGTGGACTTCACCACCAGATATTGATCGCGGAACTCGCCGTCGTTGATGTCCTGCTCATTCTCAAAGGCGACGAAAATAGTGCCGTCGGGGCCCACCACCGGCGAGGAGAACTGGTTCTCCTTGCAGCGTCCGTCGTAGGGCAGCGGCGTGCCTGAGAAGGTGCACACTGTCCGATTGGCGCCGCTGATCTCCTTCGGCGCCGACCAAGTCTGCCCGCCGTCGCGCGACGCGGCGAAGAAAATCGGCGATTCGAGGTAGTTGTCGAGCGCATTGAAGTGGAAGCGCGTCCAGGTGACATAGATGCTGTTGATGAAGGGGCTCGCGGGGTTAGTGTCCACGACCAAATAGGGCTTGTCTTCTTCGATGCCATCGTTGGTTGACACCTCAACATTCACCGCCGTGGCAAACGTGCGCCCGCCATCGCTCGAGCGCGCGACTTGTATAGCCCCGCCCAGCGCCTTGCCGCCGATGCCGAGATCGAACGACACGATGCCGATGAAAACGTTGCTTTGTGTATCGAAGCCCAAGGCGGGATCCGAAGCTTGCGCGAACCCGGCGCCGGGGACCGGTCCATTGATCCAGGTCTTGCCGCCATCGAAGCTGGTGTAATAACCCAGCGCGGAGCGCGCGCTGCCTGCTCCGTTGGGCGGGAGCTGGGTGTCGTTCGACCCGGCGGCCAGGTGGTTCGGGTCGTTCGGGTCCACGACGATCGCGGTCTCGTTGTGCGGCAGCACGATGCTGTCGCAGTTGGCCATAACATTCGAGCCGAAAGTCGTCTCCGCCGTGCAGAGCGAAGTGAACGGCCCGCCGACGCTTTCGTTTTGCAACGCCGCGGCCCGGTCGCGCGCGCTCGAAAGCTGAACTCCGCCGCGCCGCGTCTGCGCCCCGGCAGCGCACGTCCATCCTAAAACAACAACCAACGCGAGAATCCATCGAGAGTGGAATCGCATAAGACCTCCTCCGAAGACTTCATGCTCGAACTTCGCCGCCGGCAGTGAACTCCTGCGGGGACTGGGGCTATTTCGAGCCGGTGGATTGACCCCTAAGGCCGGAATTTCCGTTTTGAGCTTCCCCTTGCCCCGAAAGCCTAGCCCTCCTGCTCCGTCGGGTCAACCGCATATCGCGCTGGCCCCTTGCGGTGTTAGTGCGGCTCGTTTTGGCCGTTCTGTGGCATCCTCCACCCAGATGATGATCGAAACTGTTTTGGTTTTGGCACGTCTGCGAACGTAATAGATTGCGGATGGTTGACGGGCTAACCGGAGGTTATTCACGCTCGCCGGCTTGCTCCTTGACCACGCTTCGAGGATTCTTGTCCTCGCGCAATCCGACAAACTTCGAATGTCGCAGCCTATCTCCTTCGGTCCATTTTAGGAATTCGATCTGAGCGACTGCTTCTGGCCTCAACCAAACTGCCTTCTTCATTTTCTCAGCGTTGAGTTCTTGTCACATGGAAGGCAGATGCGGAGCCGGGATTTAACAATCCTATGGCTACTTGCCCTGACCCAATATTCCACTCATCCGACCACCAGGGAAATGATTGCTTTTTCCATTTTTCCTCAACCTTATAGACGTAGGGCCGAGCAGTAAAATTCACCGCGAGCAAACTTATCCACAACTGAGTCGGATTCCCAATCCGGCCACTCAGTTCCAGACCCTCTTGCGTATACTGCACGGCATCAAACACGATTGAGTAGCCGCGACGCGGAAACTGGATGGTATTAACTTTCGGTTCAACAAAATCACCAGCGAAAAGATAATCTGTTTCGAACAAGGAAAAAGACAGCTCTCTTTGTTTTTCCGCGATTCCTTTTGTTTTGAGCCAAAATGAAATGGACAACGCAGCGATGAGAACCAAGAAAATGAAGCTCACAATGATGAGCGACATCGTAAGTCTTTTTATTTTCCGAACGAGTCGAGACAGCGCATGACGCGCGTGAGTTTGGTGGCCGGGCAAAATGACAATATGGCAATGGGCGCGCGGAGGGCGTTTGAAGAAACACTAAGCGGTGAAGAGCGGGAAAGGTGGTCTACATTGCCATACACTGGTTGCGACGCCAGCCCCAGAGCCGGACAGGAATGGATTCGGACGGGTTTGTTGACGGCATCCATTTTCCTGCCACCAACCGCGGGCGTGGCTGTCGAGACGATGGTGCAAGCGATTCAAACTGAGAAACAGCCACACCTATACAAGCAACTTATACCTGCGTCTTACCCGCCAATACAAAACCTGCATAAACCGCGGGCCTAAAAAGAAGCTCCTCGGCATTGCATGGCTGTAGCGGACGGCACTTTTTCACACGGAAAGCTTCCCTTATCCTTCGCGAGGGAAGTACGGCGGCCCCCGCCTTGGTCGCGAAGGCGCCAGCAGACGGTTACACGTTGCTCGTGAACACCAGCGCTCAGGCTTACAGCGCTGCGCTTTTGAAGAACCTGCCGTATGACCCG
>WNFC01043532.1_pt1 | contig 12849 bp, 16 predicted proteins | sample 5400541 | NCBI WGS metagenome assembly WNFC01 (sample SAMN13153342, study PRJNA577476) | soil metagenome | isolation source: 120 cm saprolite under Douglas fir tree site 2 hole 2 replicate 1 | place: USA:California | collected 2015-04-18
TCGGTTGCTGCGTTTTCGCTACTGGTCGGGCTCCTCGTCGCAAAGGTCCTCGGCAGCGTCGGCCGCAGCGTTACTGAAGTGCTCGAGGCGGAAGCTAGGACATCGGCTCCGCTCACACAGTCCCGCGAAGACGCGGCCGTCGTGGTGCCCAAGGAAGATAGTCGACCGCGGTCGACTATCGTCTGGAAACGCTAAACCCATTCGTCGCCAAACCCGTGGCTGCGGGGGCGGCGACGGCCCCAACATACCTTTCCGCCAGAAGGCGACATTACGAGTACACAGACGCCCTTCTGGGGGATTGTGGCTCCGGCTTGAAGCGGGGTTTTCTCGGTTGGGCGGCGACGGCGGGGCAGGTGCGGCACAATCCGACCGCGTGAGAAGTGACGATGCGGCACGCGAGATCGAGGCGCTCGACGAGGAGCTCGCGAAGCTTCGGGTGGCGGAGCTTGAGGATGATTCGGCTGTTGCCGCGCTGGAAGCGGAGGTGATCGAACGCAAGGACCGGCTGGTGTTGACGCGTCGCACGCGGGCGGACTACGAAGCGCAGATCCAAGAGAGACGGGCAGCGCTTGCGCAAGTTATCGCCGACGAAGCTGAGGAGGCGTACCGACTAGGGCTGGGGGAGCGCGATTCGGTAGCTCGGTCGGTGGCCGAGGCTGCAGAGCTCTTTCTCGAAAGGCTTGCGGCACTCGATCGAGCTGAGGAAGCGGCCCATGGCGCGTGGACGACCGCGCAGGATCGTGCTCGTGAGGCAGGCCGGCGTCCGCAAACGGCGCCTCCACCTGAGCTCGAAGCCACCCCGGAAGTGCTGGACGAGCCGTGGGAGCGGCTGCGTGCCGAAATTCGGGATCGCGCCAACGAACGGTTCGAGAAGGATCTCGTTGAGGCGGCCGCACGGAGTCCCATGGGATACGCAATCAAAGACCTCCCCGCACACCTCCGTCAGATCGCCCGTGAACGCCGCATGGCAATCGTTCGCGACCCAGATCACAAGAAGGCTGCCGAGCGCTCCGACGAATGAGTGGAGCGCCAACCGGCAACCCTCGACCAGGAGAGGAACACCTGCCGCCTCGGAGGGTCGGTGGAGCTCACCCAAGCTGCCTGGGTACGACGTAATCGACGAGCTCTGCGTCGCCAGGGCGTAGAGCGGCCCAGCTTTGGCTGTGGACAACGAGCGTGGCGAGGACACCGGTCGCGCGCCGTCCCCTGGGCCGGGCTCGCTACCGGCGGTTGATGCCGGTCAGGACGAGTCCGACGGCGAGCGCGATCCTGGTCGTCCTGTGCAGGTGTTCTTGCGCGGCGCAGTAGCGACAGGCGTCGCGAACGATCTCTCGCCTCCTCGCCAGGTTCGGGGTTGGTCGCTCCATTTCGGGTGGTGTCGTTTCGCCCATTCCTCGTCGACGGTGCCGAGGGTAATCCCGCGGAGTGCGTGGCGGGTGCTCGGGTGGATGATCGCGAGGTAGAGGTGGCCGGCGAGTAGGACGAGGAAGACGTACATGAGGCCGTCGTGGACGAGCAGTGTGCTGGCGAAGCGGAAGCGGGTGTCGCGCTCGCCGTACCAGAGCAGGAACCCGGAGAGCGCGAACAGGAGGGCGAGGGCGGCGCTGATCGCGGCGTTCAACTTCTGGCCCGCGTTGAAGCGGCCCTGCGGTACCCGCCGGCCGCGCAGCCAGCGGCGGTCGTCGGCGTCGAAGCGGTCGAGTTCGCGCAGCGTGCGGCGCAGTCCGGGGCGGTCGCCGACGAGGACGACGAGCGCGAGCGCTGCGATCCAGGCCACCGCAGTCCAGAGGTGAATGGCTTTGACGAGCGGCCGGCGGGAGACGAGCTCGGAGAGGGCCGGCAGATAGAGCACGAGCCCGGAGCCGAGCAGGACGAGAAACGCCGACGCGTGCACCCAGTGCAGCGCGCGCTCGGTGCGCGAGAAGCGGCGGAGGTAGCGGCGCTCAGGCAGGTTTCGAGCGTCCGACCCAGGCGTCGCGGTCGTAGCCGAGCTTCTCCCAGAATCCATCGTCGGCATGCGCGACGAGCTCGATCCGCTCGACCCATTTGACGTTCTTGTAGCCGTACATCTCCGGGATCACGACCCGGGCGGGCGCGCCGTGCTCGCGCCGAAGCGGCCGTCCGTCCATCTCGTAGGCGAGCATCGCGTCGGCGAGCTGGGCCTGCGCCACGGTCAGCGAGTCCTCGTAGGGCGCCTCCGCGGAGACGAAGCGCAGCGCGTGCGCATTCGGCTTCGGGTGCACGAGTGCGAGCAGGTCGCGGAATCTGACGCCGGCCCAGTGCACGTGCTCGACCGACCAGCCGGTGACGCAATGGAACGTCGACACCTGCTCCGCACGCGGGAGTGCACGAAGCTCGGTGTAGGTCAGCTCGCGCGGCTGCTCGACGAGGCCGTCGACGCGTAGCCGCCAATGATCCGGGTCGAATTTCGGCATCGAATCGGAGACGGTGTAGATCCGCCAGCCGCCTGAAGGGACGAGCCCGCGAACGCCGCCCGGAAGCAGCTCGGCAGCAGGGCGGAGCGCGCCGCTGAGCGCCCGCCAGGCCGGCGAGGCCCAGCCGAACGCCGAGATGCCGCCCGCAAGCACGAGCAGGAACGCCCTCCGCCCGTACGGCCGCACCTCGGTGTCAGGTGCTGGCAACGACCTGTCTGGGGTCGGCCGCGGGCGTCACCCAGAGGCGCGTCCAGTGCTGGTGTGTCGGCAGGTTGAAGTGCGCCCGGCAGGAGCCGGTGCGGTCGACCATGAACCGACCGACCGGCGTTGCACCTCCGCCTTGTTCGGGGTGCGCCCAGAGCAGGAACTGGTCTCCCTCGCTGCGCGGCATACCGCGGGCGACGAGGGAAACCTCGACGTTCGACTGGTCGGCACGCGCGATCGTCGCCCGTGCAACCGCTCTGCCGTCCGCGGAGCGCAGGACCATTCCGTTTGCGCCGGGCGTGCGCGGCAGCAACAGGACGAGCGCGACCGCCGCCGCGGCGGCGAGCGTCGCAAGCAGCGTTGCCGCGCGAGGTTTCGTCAGCGGCAGGCGCTGCGAACGACGGGCCTGCGGCCGACCCTGCCGGAGCAGCCGCTCGACCCGGCCGAGCAGGAACAACTGCCGTTGACAGGCGTGGCAGCCGGACACGTGCGCGAGCAGGTCCGGCTGCTCGCGCGAGCGGAGGAGGTCAGGGAGGCGCTCCCAGGCGCGCTCGTGCGTCATGTCGGCTCCCCTTCGTCGCCGAGCAGCGTCGCGAGCCGGTTGAGCCCGCGGCGCGTCCAGCCCTTGACCGTCCCGAGCGGCACGCCGAGGTTCGCTGCGATCTCGCTTTGCGAGTGATCCTCGTAGTAGGCGAGCTCGATCACGGTTCGCTCTTGTGGCGGCAGCCGCCTCAGTGCGGCCTCGAGCCAAAAGCGATCGACGCTCGGCGCTTCCTCGATCAGGTCGTCGTCTGCGACGGGGATCGTCGGCGGCGGGTGTTTGGCGCGAACGTTGCGGGCGACGTTGCGGGCGAGCGTCAGCAGCCAGGCGGCGGCGCTGCCCCGCGCGGCGTCGAACAGCGCCGCCTTGCGCCAGATACGGGTAAACACCTCCTGGGCGCAGTCGTCGGCGTCCCCGCCTGCGAGCGAGCGGCACGCGTTTTCGACCGGCGTCCGGTAGCGGCGGCGCAGCTCCTCGAAGGCGGGCTCGCTGCCGGCGGCGACCGCCGCGAGCAGCTCGGCATCCGACGGGCCCGCAGCGCGGAGCCCCTCGAGCTCCGCTCGTGGACGATCGAGCGGCTGCAAGCTCATATCCGGAGTTACAGACGCCACTGCCAAGTTGGATGCAGCTCTTCGGGACGGAGGTGCAGCACGGCGGGCGGGGTTGAGGTTGCTGTCGAGCGTGCCCCGCCCGCTTGCCGAGCCGATCGTGCTGCTACTTGACGTTGAGCCTGCCCATCATCCCCATCGTCGTCACGTCGACGTTCGCGTGCCAGTGGCCGTAGCCCTTGACCGGCGCCTTCCCGTACAGAGTGCAGGAGAGCCGGAAGTTCTTGACGGCGACGACGAGTTCGAAGGCGCCGTGCACGGTCGCGCCCGGCTTCGGCGAGACGATCCGCACCTGCGGCTTGCCCGCGAAGTGGAGCGGCTTAGCTGCGGCCAACGGCTGGGTAGGCTTGTAGACGAAGCTGATCTGCTTCATCGCCTTCATGTCGTCGGCGTGGTCGTTCGCCGCCGGAATGAACTGCACGGTGTGCTTGCCGGGCTGAACGTCGAGCATGCTGATCGATCCGCGCGGCACACAGAACATGTTGACCAGCGACTTATCGAGCTCGATGTGGTAGTGGCCGATCCCCTTGCGATTCGCGGTGCCGGCGTAGCGGCAGTCGACCTTGAAGTCCGTGATCGAGACGAGCGTGCTCAGCGTGGTTGCTGTGAGGGTCGTCCCGGTCTTCGGCGAGAGCACCTTCAGCTTCGCTCCGGTGTGGGCCGTCATCATCGGCGGCGGGTTCGTGGCGAGCGCGATCGCGGCGGCGACGAGTGCACAGGCGCCGGTGACAAGCGCGACTCCAAGACGAGCTGGCGTAGAGCGCATCGATCCTCCTTGGCGGCGTGGCGGACACGCAGGCGTGCCGACGAGGCTTCTCTGCCTCAACCAGAGGTACAGCCTCCGTCGTGGACATGGATGCGGCTAACCGACGGCGAAGGTGCCGTGCATGATCGTCCGATGAGGATCACAGCGAAACCGGTAGGTGCCGCGCTTGAGGCGGACCGTCCAAGCAATTCGTCCGGTCATCACGACCGACGTTGCCTTGTTCACGCCAGGCCCGAACAGGTGGAAGTTGTGAATAGGCGAGCGGTCGTTGACGACGATTGCGTAGACGCCCGGCTTCAGCCTCCTCACGCGAGCGCCGGTCGCGCTCTTGAGCGTGATCGTGAAGCCGGGGCCGACGGTCCCTTCCAGGATCGTTCGGCGGGTCGTGGCTGATGCCCGTTCCGCCGGCGCTGCAGTAAGGAGAAGTGCGAAGGCAAGGACGAGAACTGCTCGCATCGAGTCTTCGGCTCTTCCCCTCTTCGTTTGGTTGACGGCTGTACCGGGGTTACAGCCCGAGGCGCCGCCCCGGTTGTGGAACTAGGGCCGATCTCGGAAGCGTCCCTGCGGCCGCGGAGCCTCACCTGCGCACGGTCACGCGTGCGGGCAGTAGACGAAAGCCGCGGACGAAGGCCGCTGCGAACGTCGCAAGACCGCCTGCGGCGCCGATGACGACGAGCGGCATCCCACCGGGAAGCCGGAGTAGCGTCAGCGCGAGGCCGGCGTAGAGGACGAGCCCGGGAATGCGGCCGGTGATAAGACCAGCACGCTCCGGGGGTTCCGCGCGCGTGAGGTAATGAGCGGCGACGACAAGCCACGGCAGCGCGTAGCGGACGACGACCAGCGCGGCGACCGAGCCCGCGATCAGGCCGGCGCGCGTCGCGCCGAGGGCGGCGGCCCCGAGCACGAGCCCGTCGACTGCCGGATCGAGCCAGATGCCTAGCCGCGTAATCTCGTTGCGGCGGCGCGCGATGACGCCGTCGAGCACGTCGCTCGCACCGGCCGCCGCAAAGAGCACCAGACCGACATCCGTTGCGGCGAGCGCGAAGAGCGCCGGCGGCAGGCCGGCGCGTATCAGGGTGAGCAGGTTCGCTGCGCCGATCCCGCCGAGCGGCGTTCCGTCGGGGCGCTCGAGCATTCCGAGGTGCCAGTCGAGCATCAGCATCGCCGCTGCCCACCAGGCGGCGCCGACGAGCGCGAGCGCGGGTCGACCCGCGGCGCCGGCCCAGGCAGCGAGGCCGGCGCTGCCGAGGACGAGGGCAATGCGATGCGCGCGCGACCGTTCGTGCCGCCGATCCCGTGCGCGGCTGAACGAGTCGGCGAGGAAGCGGCCCCACGCGCGCGGCCGGTAGTGCGCAGCCCGCAGCTGCTCGAGCACCGTCCGCGCCCACGCTTCGCCTTCGGTCACCGCTTCGCAGCCACGACGACGCCGTATCCCAGCATTCCGTCGGCGACGGCTGCGCGTGCCGAGGCCGCGAGTTCGCGGCCGCGCTGGACGCCCTCGCCGAAGCTGCGCGCGATGCTCGCGAGCTGCAGGCGCGCGCCGACGCGGTCGAGCAGCTCGCGCAGCACCTGGTCGTGCCGCTCGATGCTCTCGACCGCGAGCCCTGCCTCCTCCAGCAGCGCCGCGATCTCCTCGAGCGGCCGCGCGTCCGCGATGCACGCCACCCACGCCTGCAGCCCGATCAGCTCGGGCGGCAACCGCCCGGCGTTTGCCGTGACGTCGGAAAGTGCGAGCCGCGCGCCGGGACGGAGCACGCGCGCGAGCTCCCGGGCCGCCGTCCGCTTGTCCGGAAAGGTGCAGAGCGCGCATTCGCAGAGCGCGCCATCCATCGAGTCATCCTCGAGCGGCAGCGCCTCGGCGTCCCCCACGATAAAGCGCACGCGCCCGAGGAAGCCTGCCGCCGCGGCAGCCCGGGAGGCTGCGTCGACGCTCTCCGCTGAGAGCTCGACGCCGACGACCGAGCAGCTCGTTTCGCTGGCCAGCTGGATCGCGCTCGTGCCCGGACCGCTTCCGACGTCGACGACAGTCGCGCTGGCGCCTACCTGCAGCGCACGGACAAGGCGGGAAGTGAGCGTGGCTCCACCGGGGTGGAAGCTGTCGCCGAGCAGGAAGCGGGCCGCCGGACTCGCATACGCGCCGGCGCAGCAGGCCTTGAGCTCGCCCGGTGCCAGCGTCACGTGCGAGCTCCGTTGGCGGCGGTCTTGGAGCCGTAGCGCGTCGGCTGCAAGAGGGCCTGCAGCGGCGCGGCGTTGGGCACGACCGGCGCGACGTCGACGCCGGACAGCTGCGCGCGCACCTGCTCGCGGTAGCCGACCGAGTTGTAGGCGCAGAAGGGAATCAGCCGCCCATCTGGAGTGATTTCCGCGACGCAGCACTTCATCAGCTGGCGCACGTTGAGCGTGTACGCGTCCTGGAAGTCCTGCACGATGATCATGAACACCTTTTCCTCCAGATCGTCGAGGTGCGCGGGCAGGTCGATGCCGCAGCTCTCGCAAGCCAGCAGCGCGCGTTCGGCACCTGGCGTCGCGGACGACGAGAACATCCGCTCGAGCGCCTGGCGGACGTCCGGATCGGGGATAACGCGGTTGGAGAGGTAGTCGAGGTAGTCGTCGATCTCGATCAGGCGCGTGAACGGGACGACGCTGTCGCCGTCGACGAAGGCGTAGCTCATCGAGCGGCAGCTCGGGAAGCAGCAGGGCACGGGCACGAAGTCAGCGAGCTGGAACCACTCGGGCACCTGCGCGGCGACGAGCTTCATCACGTCGGCGTTCGTCAACCGTTCGAGCGGTTCGAACTCGACGTGACGGCCCGAATGGGTCACCGGCTGGAACGCGACCGAGCGCACGGCCGGGTGCGCGACGGCGAAGCGGACGATCGCGCCGACCTCGTGCTCGTTCACGCCTTTCTCGACTGCGGCGACGAGCGTCACTGTGAGGCCGTGCTCGGCGCAGGCGTCGAGCGCGCACTGCTTGTCGCGACGGAGATCCTTGCCCCGCAGCGTCAGGTGTGTCTCGAGCGCAAAGCCGTCGAACTGCAGGTACACGTGCGGCCTCAGCCGGCCGAGCGCGCGCGCGAAGCGACGGTCACGCGCGATCCGGATCCCGTTCGTGTTCAGCATCACCGAGCGGATCCCCTTCGCCTGCGCCAAGGCGACGAAGTCGAGGATCTGCGGGTGGATCGTCGGCTCGCCGCCCGAGAACTGGACGACCTCCGGCTCGCCCTCGGCGGCGACGAAGCGGTCGAGCATCAACTCCACCTGCTCGTACGTGAGCGAAAAGCCGTCAGGCTGGTGCCCCGAGTCGGCGAAGCAGATCGGGCAGTCGAGGTTGCAACCACTATTCACCTCGACGATCGCCAGACACGCATGCTGCTTATGCTCCGGGCACAGGCCGCAGTCGAGCGGACAACCGTCCTTCACCTCGGTCTGGAACTCGAGCGGCAGCGTTCCCGGCTTGTTGTAACGCTGCTGCGCCATGTACAGCTCGGCATCGGAATAGACGAGCGCCTCGAACCGGCCGTGCTCGGGACAACGCTTGCGCAGGAACACACGGTTGTCGCGCACGTTGACCTCGGCGTCGAGCACACGCTTGCAAACCGGACAGATCGACTTCGTGTACTCGAGGAAGACCTCGTCGCGATCGACCTTCCGCTGCGTCTTACCGGCTACGGCCATCCGTCCCCTCGCGATCGTCACAAGTGCCTGCCGCGTCCGATGCGCTCACAGGCCGAAACGATCCAGGCGGAATCGAGGGAAAGCCGGGCGGCATCTTACGGAGAGGATGCCAACTTCGATCGACCGCGACGACGTGCAGCGGCCGCTCGCCGCCTCTCGAATGATGCGTCCAGCGCTCGCGGCGGCGGCGATCCTTCTGCTCGCGGGCTGCAGCGGCTCAGGCCGGCGCGCCGCCGTGGCGCCGGCTGTAAACGACGCCGCGTTCGGCGCGCTCGCCGGCGGCTGGCGGACGGACTTCAGCCGCACGCTCGTCCCGCCCGGCGACTTCCAAGCAGGAGGACCCGGCAAGGACGGCATCCCCGCGATCACACACCCGCGCTTTTTGCGTCCGACCGAGACGCACTTTCTCCGACCGCGCGAACCGGTGATCGAGCTCCTGCACGACGGCGATGCGCGCGCCTATCCGCTGCAGATCCTGGTCTGGCACGAGATCGTCGACGACCGGGTCGGCGGCGTTCCGGTGGCCAAGACGCTCGAGTTCCATGTCAGCGGCAACCTGCGCAACTCCGACCTCGTCATGTACGACACGGCCACCGAGTCGTGGTGGCAGCAGTTCAGCGGGCAGGCGCTCGTCGGCCGCTACGCCGGAACAAACCTGCAACAGCTCCCCGCGCGGATTGTCTCGTTCGCCGACTTCGCGCGCGCGCATCCCCGCGGGCGCGTGCTCTCACGCGCGACGGGCTTCGACCGGCCCTACGGCGACAATCCGTACTCCGGCTACGACAACGTCGCCAGCCCACCCTATTTCGCGACGGCACATGCAAACGATCACCGCCTGCCTCCGAAGGAACTGGTCGTGCTCGTCGAGCGCGGGGGCGACAGCGTGGCCGTTCCGTTCTCGGTGCTCAAGCGCCGGAAGCTGGTTGAGGTCACGATCGCCGGACGGTCGCTGACGGTGCGCTGGCGGCCGGGGGTCGCGTCGCCGTTCGGGGGCGGCGAGGTCGGCTCCGCCCAGGTGCTCGAGCACGGCCGGCCGGTGACCTTCGACGAGCCGTTCTGGTTCGCTGTCGCCGCCTTCCGGCCGCACGTCGTCCTGATCCGCTAGCGCCGCTCCCACGCCTCCAGCTCCGCGCGGATCTGCATACGCGCGCGATGGATGCGGCTCTTCGCCGCCGCGAGCGAGAGGCCGAGCACCTCGGCGACCTCCTGGTTCGAGAAACCCTCGACGTCGCGGAGAACGAGCGGCGCGCGGTACTCGAACGGCAGCGCGCGCAGCTGCGTCACCAGGAATGCGCGCAGCTCGACGTCCGGCTCGTCCTGTGCCCTGTCCGGTGCATCCTCGAGCGGATCGAGCGCGGGCCGCTTGCGCCGCCTGCCCATCAGCGCCTCGTTGACCGCGATCCGGTAAAGCCAGGTGAACAGCGCCGACTCGCCGCGGAAGCGGTCGAGATTCCGCCAGGCCTGGACGAACACGTCCTGCACCGCCTCCTCGACGTCGCGCGGGTCGTCGAGCAGCCGGTAGAGGACGGCGCCGACACGGCGCTCGTACCGGCGCACCAGCTCAGCGAACGCCTCGACGTCGCCCCCGCGCGCGCGGCCTACGAGCTCCGCATCGTCTCCCACCGCAGGATGGTACGGCCGAATCGCTCGCACAGATCGCGGCATCTGACGAGACGTGACCATGATCGCCCGGCTCGTCAACAGCAGCTGCGAGGAAACCAGTGGGTTCCTCTCGGCCCATCTCGAGCAGGATCTGCGCGGACCGCGCCGGCTCCGGGTTGCGCGCCATCTCGCCAGGTGCGGGCCCTGCCGGGCCGCGCTCGAATCGCTCAGCCGCACGATCGAGCGCCTGCGCTCGCTCGGCCTCGTCGAGCTTGCTCTCCCCCCCAGCGTGGCGGACACGGTGATCGACCGCGTCCGCCACGACTCACCCTGACAGGAGGCCGGCAGCGAATGGGCCAGCGCACGGCCAAGCAACGGCGGCGTGATCCATCTGCACCTCCGAGTGGACACAGGCGCGGGCTCAGGTGGCTCGCGATCGGCGTCGCCGCCGTCGCGGTCGCGGCGGCGCTCGGCGCCGGCCTCCTCGCGGCCCGCGGCACAAACAAGGCCTCGCGTCCGACGGCGTCGCACTCAACCGCGACCGGCCCGCCGCTCGAGCTCGCGGGAACCGATCCGGTTACCGGCCGTCACGTCGACCTCGCCTCGTTCGCCGGCAAGCCAATCGTCCTCAACGTCTGGGGATCATGGTGCCCGGGCTGCAACCAGGAGGCCTCCGATCTGCGCCGGTTCGAGCGCACGCATCCGAACGTGCAGGTGGTCGGGATCGACCTCAACGACACCTCGAGCGGCGCCCGCGACTTCTACAAACGCTGGCGCCTCGACCATCCCAGCATCGCCGATCCGAAAGGCGAGATCGCGGCACGCCTCGGCCTGCAGGGAACGCCGACGACCTACTTCCTCAACCGCAAGCACCAATTCGTGACCCAGATCGTCGGCGCCACCAACCTCGCCGGCTTCGAGCAGGGAGCCAGCGTGGCCGCCTCCTCCTGAGATGCTCCACTTCGGGCCCGGAGCGCTCGCCGCCGCGTTCGCCGCCGGCTTCGTCTCCTTCGTCTCGCCCTGCGTGCTGCCGCTGATCCCCGGCTACCTGTCATTCGTCTCCGGCGTCGGCTTCGACCAACTCGGCGCCAACCAACGCCGCGTCGTCACAACCACGGCAGCGTTCGTGCTCGGCTTCGGCGCCATGTTCACCGCGCTCGGCGCCGGAGCGGGGCTGTTCGGAAACGTGCTGCTTGAAAACCGGCGCCCACTCGAGATCGTCGCCGGCAGCTTCATCGCGCTCGCCGGCCTCGTCTACGCCGGCCTCCCGTTACCTCGAACTCTGCTTAGCGAGCGACGTCTCCACGTGCGCGGCGAGCGCGGCAGCACACTGACCGCAGTCGGCACCGGGCTCGCCTTCGCCGTCGGCTGGACACCCTGCCTCGGCCCCACTCTCGCCGCGATCCTCACGCTCGCAGCCGCCGGTGGCCACCCCGGCCAAGGAGCGGTGCTCCTCGCCGTCTACGCGCTCGGCCTCGGCATCCCCTTCCTGCTCTTCGGGCTCGCGTTCACGCGCGCGCTCGCGCTCGTGCGCATGGTGCGCCGCCACTGGCGCGCCGTCAGCCTGGTCTCCGGAGCGATGCTCGTCATCTTCGGGGTCCTGCTCGCCACGGGCGACCTGATCCGGCTGACGACCCAGCTGTCGCGGTTCACCGGACTCAGCATCTAAGACCGTCGCTAGTTCCGGTTACCCTTGGGGGTCGCCGCGGTAAGCGCTCCGACGACGTCAACGGTAAGGCTGCTCGCCCGCGTCGTCCACGGCGCCGGCGCGACCGACCGTAACGTGACTGACGAATCACGACCGCTTAACAGTGCGACGCGTCGCCCGGCCGGTCTGCGCCCCTGACACGGGTTCGCCGTTCCGCCTCGGCAACCACCGCCGAGAGCGAGTGTCGCACCGCTCCCTCCCAGGCCCGCACGACCTGCTTCCCCCACCAGCGACCGACAGCCCAAAAATCGGTGCCCAAATCGCCCTGCCACGTGAGTCGCGTACCTGCCTCGGCGGGCTCGAGCGTGAACGACTCGGCCACGTGCGGGACGGGGCCGCGGACAAGCCGGAAGTCGACCCGTCGCGGACGCTCGAAGCGAACCGTCTCGACGGTCGTCGCGATTGTGTTGCGCACCGGCGTGAAGTGGGCAGCCAAGACCATGTCCGTCCCGCGCTCCCAGACCTGCAGCCTCTGCCTGAGCGCACGCGGCATTCGCCCCAGATACGGCTCTGAGATCAGATCAAAGACCGTCTCCGGCGAGGCCGCGATCTGCCAGCTCACCGGGCCGAGCGGCTGCAGCGAACGCCCGATACCAACGTCGAGTGTAAGAGCGCCACGAACGACGAGCCGATACGCCGTCGCTGCGCCCCCGACGAGGAGGGATGCTGACAGCAGACGACGCACTCCGCGAATCTACGTCAGCGGCGGAGCCACCCGCGGCGACCGCCGGACAAGTCGCGACAGGCGGCCGCCACACACGCGAGCCGGTCCTGCCGCGCTGCCCGCACCGGCGCCCGGGAGTGCGCGCGACAAATGAGGCGCTGGCCAGGCTTGGGTACGCCGTCGGCTGGCCGGCTCAGTGGTGCCGCGCCTCGGCGTAAGCGACGAGTAGCCCCGACACCACGGCGACCAGGGCCAGTGTCGCGACCCAGACGTCGCCGTGACGGCGCCGCGCATCCTCCCCCGTCACGAGACGGAACCAGGAACGCGAACGGGCGCCGTGCATCCACAACGCCATCAGCGGTGCGACCGTGAGAAGGATCGCCGTCGGCACCGTCGACCAGACGAAACCGTGCTCAAGATCGCGCACGCTTCCCGGCAGCGAGGCGACACCAAGCGCTGCGAGCGTCAGCCCGAGCGCGACGACAACCCGGCGGCTCCACCCTGCCCCTCTTCGTACAGACTCGCCGAGGGCGAACGCGATCAACGCGGCGGCGAACGCGCCGGCGCTCGCCCACCAGCGCCCGTCAGGCGTCGGCGAAAACAGGTCACTGCTCGCAAGACGAGACGAGCCCTGGGCGATCAGCTGC
>WNFC01006509.1_pt1 | contig 12847 bp, 24 predicted proteins | sample 5400541 | NCBI WGS metagenome assembly WNFC01 (sample SAMN13153342, study PRJNA577476) | soil metagenome | isolation source: 120 cm saprolite under Douglas fir tree site 2 hole 2 replicate 1 | place: USA:California | collected 2015-04-18
GGCGACAACGTCGCGATGACGGTCGAGCTGATCGTTCCGATCGCGATGGAGGAGAAACTTCGCTTCGCCATCCGCGAGGGCGGCCGCACCGTCGGCGCCGGCGTGGTCGCGAGCATCATCGAATGACGTGGCGCACAGGGGCGCGGTCATCCGCGCCTCTTCGCCTTGGAGGGAGCCCATGAACGGCCAGAATATCCGCATCCGGTTGAAGGCGTTCGACCACCGCATTCTCGACAGCTCGACGCGCGAGATCGTGGCGACCGCCAAGCGAACCGGCGCACAGGTCCGCGGGCCCATCCCGTTGCCGACCAAGATCGAGAAGTTCACCGTCAACCGCTCGCCGCACATCGACAAGAAGAGCCGCGAGCAGTTCGAGATGCGTACCCATAAGCGCCTGCTCGATATCGTCGACCCGACGCCGCAGACCGTCGATGCGCTGATGAAGCTCGACCTCGCCGCGGGCGTCGACGTCGAGATCAAGCTCTGAGACGGGCGAAAGACATAAGGACCAACTCCGATGCGTTCCGGTGTGATCGCACAAAAGGTGGGAATGACCCGGGTCTTTACCGAGACCGGCGAGCACGTGCCCGTCACGGTGCTCAGGCTCGGCAATTGCCAGGTCCTCGCCCATCGCACCAAGGACAAGAACGGTTACGTCGCGCTGCAGCTCGGCGCCGGCTCGCGCCGCGTCAGCACGGTCTCCAAGCCCGAGCGCGGCAACTTCGCCGTGGCCAAGGTCGAACCCAAGCGCAAGCTCGCCGAATTCCGCGTCAGCGATGACGCGCTGATCCCGGTGGGCGCCGAGATCACGGCGGACCACTTCGTTATCGGTCAGTTCGTCGACGTCACCGGCACCTCGGTCGGCAAGGGCTATGCGGGCGGCATCAAGCGCTGGGGCATGGGCGGATTGCGCGCCTCGCACGGCGTCTCGGTCTCGCACCGCTCGATCGGCGCGACCGGCAGCCGCCAGGATCCCGGCAAGACCTTCAAGAACCAGAAGATGCCCGGTCAGCTGGGCGTCGATCGCGTCACCACGCTCAATCTCAAGGTGGTGCAGACCGACGTCGAGCGCGGCCTCATCCTGGTCGAGGGCGCGGTGCCCGGCTCCAAGGGCGGCTGGATCATGGTGCGCGACGCCGTGAAGAAGACGCTCCCGAAGGAGGCGCCCAAGCCCGGCAAGTTCCGTCTGCCGGATGGCGGCGGCGCGCCGGCCGAAAAGACTCCCGAGGCGCCTGCCGCCGAAGCGCCGAAAGAGGGAGCGTGATCATGGAATTGCAGATCACGACTCTCGAGGGCAAATCGGCGGGCTCGATCACGCTCTCCGACCAGATCTTCGGCCTGGAGCCGCGCCCCGACATCCTGCAGCGCTGCGTCAAGTGGCAGCTCGCCAAGCGGCAGCGCGGCACGCATGCGGTGAAGAATCGCGCCGACATCTGGCGCACCGGCAAGAAGCTGCACGCGCAGAAGGGCACCGGCGGCGCCCGTCACGGCTCCGCCCGCGCCAATCTCTTTCGCGGCGGCGGCCGCTCCTTCGGTCCGGTCGTGCGCAGCCATGCCATCGACCTGCCCAAGAAGGTGCGCGTGCTCGCGCTCAAGCACGCGCTGTCGGCCAAGGCCAAAGACGGCGGCATCATCGTGATCGACAAGGTCGCGATCGAGAAGGGCAAGACCAGCGGGCTGAAGTCGAGCTTCGCCAAGCTCGGCCTCGACAATGCGCTGATCATCGACGGCGCCGAGATCGATGCCGGCTTCCGTCTTGCCGCGCGCAATCTCCCCAACATCGACGTGCTGCCGATCCAGGGGATCAATGTTTACGACATCCTGCGGCGGACCAAGCTGGTCCTCACCAAGGCCGCGGTCGATGCGCTGGAGGCGCGCTTCAAATGAGCACCAGTGACCCGCGCCACTACGACGTCATCCTCTCGCCGATCATCACCGAGAAGGCGACGAACGCGTCCGAGCGCAACCAGGTCGTGTTCAAGGTCGCGCGCACCGCGACCAAGCCGCAGATCAAGGAAGCGGTCGAGAAGCTGTTCGACGTCAAGGTCAAGAGCGTCAACACGCTGATCCGCAAGGGCAAGCACAAGGCGTTCAAGGGCCGTCTTGGCGAGCAGTCGGACATCAAGAAGGCGGTGGTGACCCTCGAAGAAGGTCACCGCATCGACGTGACCACGGGACTCTGAGTTCGGGGAAATCAAGATGGCACTCAAGACATTCAAGCCGACGACCCCGGGCCAGCGCCAGCTGGTCATCGTCGACCGTGCGGACCTCTACAAGGGCAAGCCGGTCAAGGCGCTGACCGAAGGCAAGATGGGCACCGGCGGGCGCAACAATAACGGGCGCATCACCGTGCGCTTCCGCGGCGGCGGCCACAAGAAGGCGTTTCGCACGATCGACTTCAAGCGCACCAAGCGCGAGCCCGCGCGTGTCGAGCGCGTCGAGTACGATCCGAACCGCACCGGCTACATCGCGCTGCTCAAGTACCAGGACGGCGAGCTCGCCTATATCCTCTGCCCGCAGCGGCTCGGCGAGGGCGACACCGTGGTCGCGGGCGAGCACGTCGACGTGAAGCCCGGCAATGCCATGCCGGTCGGCAACATGCCGATCGGCACCATCGTGCACAACATCGAGATGAAGATCGGCAAGGGCGGCCAGCTCGCGCGCTCCGCCGGCACCTACGCCCAGATCGTCGGACGCGACCAGGAATATGTCATCCTGCGCCTCAATTCCGGCGAGCAGCGCCTCGTGCACGGCCGCTGCATGGGCACGGTCGGCGCGGTGTCGAACCCCGATCACATGAACATCTCGATCGGCAAGGCCGGCCGCAAGCGCTGGATGGGCCGTCGCCCGCACAACCGCGGCGTTTCGATGAATCCGGTCGATCATCCGCACGGCGGCGGCGAAGGCCGCACCTCCGGCGGCCGTCATCCGGTCACGCCATGGGGCTTCCCCACCAAGGGCAAGAAGACCCGCAACAACAAGCGCACCAGCAAGTTCATCATTTCGAGCCGCCACGCGCGGAAGAAGCAGCAATAAGGACGAAGCCATGACGCGTTCAGTGTGGAAGGGCCCGTTCGTCGACGGCTACCTGTTGAAGAAGGCGGACGCCGCGCGCTCCTCGGGCCGGCACGACGTGATCAAGACCTGGAGCCGCCGCTCGACGATTCTTCCGCAATTCGTCGGGCTGACCTTCGGCGTCTACAACGGCCACAAGCACATCCCGGTGCTCGTCACCGAGGAAATGGTCGGGCACAAGTTCGGCGAGTTCTCGCCGACGCGCACGTTCCATGGTCATTCGGCCGATCGCAAGGTCAAGCGCGCCGGAGTGCCGGGCGCCGCTCCGGCTGCGGGCGCGCCGGCGGCGCCGGCCGCGCCGAGCACGCCGACGACGTGAGCGAGGGCCTTTGGTCATGAGCAAGAAGTCTCATCCCCGCAGCCTCTCCGAGAACGAGGCCAAGGCGGTGGCGCGGATGCTGCGGGTGAGCCCGCAGAAGCTCAACCTGCTTGCCCAGCTCATCCGGGGCAAGAAGGTCGCGACCGCGCTCGCCGATCTCGAATTCTCGCGCAAGCGCATCGCCAAGGACGTGCGCAAGTGCCTGGAGTCGGCGATCGCGAATGCGGAGAACAACCACGATCTCGACGTCGACGATCTCGTCGTCGCCCAGGCCCATGTCGGCAAGGGCCTTGTGATCAAGCGTTTCCATGCGCGCGGCCGCGGCCGCGCGGGCAGAATCATGAAGCCGTTCTCGCACCTGACCATCGTCGTGCGTCAGGTCGAGGCGAGCGCTTAGCGGAGAGGTCCCGATGGGTCAGAAAGTCAATCCGATCGGCTTGCGTCTCGGGATCAATCGGACCTGGGATTCGCGCTGGTTCGCCGGCAAGAACGAATACGGCCAGCTCCTGCACGAGGACATGAAGATCCGCGAGGAGCTGCACAAGCAGCTCAAGCAGGCGGCGGTGTCGAGGATCGTGATCGAGCGCCCGCACAAGAAGTGCCGCGTGACGATCCAGTCGGCGCGTCCCGGCGTGGTGATCGGCAAGAAGGGCGCCGACATCGAGAAGCTGCGCAAGAAGGTCGCCGAGCTCACCGATTCCGACGTCGTGATCAACATCGTCGAGATCAGGAAGCCCGAGCTCGACGCCCAGCTCGTCGCCGAATCGATCGCCCAGCAGCTGGAGCGCCGCGTCGCGTTCCGCCGCGCCATGAAGCGCGCCGTGCAGTCGGCGATGCGGCTCGGCGCGCAAGGCATCCGCATCAACTGCTCGGGCCGTCTCGGCGGTGCGGAAATCGCGCGCATGGAGTGGTATCGCGAAGGCCGCGTGCCGCTGCACACGCTGCGCGCCGACGTCGACTACGGCGTCGCCACCGCGTTCACCACCTACGGCACCTGCGGCGTCAAGGTGTGGATCTTCAAGGGCGAGATCCTCGAGCACGATCCGATGGCGCAGGACAAGAAGATGGCCGAGGCCGACGCCGGCCGTCCGCGCCGCGACGCGTAAGGGCGCAAGGACGTACGAACAGGAAAGTCGCCGCCATGCTGCAGCCGATGAAGACCAAGTTCCGCAAGGCCCACAAAGGCCGCATCAAAGGGCTCGCCACGAGCGGGGCGGAGCTCTCGTTCGGCGAGTATGGGCTCAAGGCGATGGAGCCGGACCGCGTGAGCGCGCGCCAGATCGAGGCGGCGCGGCGCGCCATGACGCGCCACATGAAGCGCTCCGGCCGGGTGTGGATCCGCATCTTCCCGGACGTGCCGGTGTCGAAGAAGCCGCTCGAGGTGCGCATGGGCTCGGGCAAGGGCGCGCCGGAACTGTGGGTCGCGCGCGTGAAGCCCGGCCGCATCCTGTTCGAGCTCGACGGCGTGCCGATCAACGTGGCGAAGGAAGCGCTCGCGCTCGCCGCCGCCAAGCTGCCGATCAAGACGCGCTTCGTCGCGCGTATCGCGGAGTAAGGCCATGCTGGACAACGGCGATCTGCGGGCCATGACGGTTGATCAGCTCGACGACGAGCTGATCAAGCTCAAGAAGGAGCAGTTCAACCTGCGCTTCCAGCGGGCGACGGGTCAGTTGGCGAACACATCGCGCGTGCGTGAAGTCCGCCGGGACATCGCCCGCATCAGGACGGTCGCGCAGCAGAAGCGTGCCGCGCAACCGAAGTCGAAGTAAGGAGAGCCGAGATGCCGAAGCGCACGCTCCAGGGCACCGTGGTGAGCGACAAACAGAGCAAGACGGTCGTGGTGCGCGTCGAGCGCCGCTTCACCCATCCGGTGCTCAAGAAGACGGTGCGCAGCTCGAAGAAATATTACGCGCACGACGAGACCAACCAGTATTCGGTCGGCGACATCGTGTGGATCGAGGAACATCGGCCGATCTCGAAGCTCAAGCGCTGGACGGTGGTCCGGGGCGAGAAGAAACAGACAGTGGCTTAAGGCGCGGTGCGGGAACGAGAGAGGACCAGGATAGCATCATGATCCAGATGCAGACCAATCTCGACGTGGCGGACAATTCCGGCGCGCGTCGCGTCATGTGCATCAAGGTGCTTGGAGGCTCCAAGCGCAAATACGCCACCGTGGGCGACGTGATCGTCGTCTCGGTGAAGGAGGCGATTCCGCGCGGGCGCGTGAAGAAGGGCGACGTGATGAAGGCGGTCGTCGTGCGGGTCGCGAAGGACATCCGCCGGCCGGACGGCTCGATCATCCGCTTCGATCGCAACGCCGCCGTGCTGATCACGCCGCAGATGGAGCCGGTCGGCACCCGTATCTTCGGACCGGTGCCGCGCGAGCTGCGCGCCAAGAATCACATGAAGATCATTTCGCTGGCGCCGGAGGTGCTGTGATGGCCGCCAAGATCAGGAAGGGCGACAAGGTGATCGTGCTCTGCGGCCGCGACAAGGGTCGCAGCGGCGAGGTGCTCGAGGTGCGCCCGTCCGAGGACCGCGTGCTGGTGCGCGGCATCAACATGGTCAAGCGCCACCAGCGCCAGACCGCGCAGCAGGAGGGCGGCATCATCTCCAAGGAGCTGCCGGTCCATCTGTCCAATGTGGCGATCGCCGATCCCAAGGACGGCAAGCCGACCCGCGTCGGCTTCAAGATCCAGGGTGACAAGAAGGTGAGATTCGCCAAGCGTTCGGGAGCCGAGATCGATGGCTGACGATACCGAGAAGAAGAAACCCGACCAGGCCGAGAAGGCCCCGAAGGCCGACAAGGGCGCGCCCGAGAAGGCGCCGAAGGCGGCCAAGGGCGAGAAGGGCGAGCAGGCCGCCAAGCCCGCCGCGGGCGAGAAGCCGCAAGGCAAGGCCGACAAGGGCAAGAAGGCCGAGAAGGGCGAGCAGGGCGACAAGACCGCAAAGGGCCGGCCGAGCGCCGCGCCCAAGGGCGGACCCGTGCGCATGCGCAGCCATTACGACCAGGTCGTGCGCAAGGCCATGACCGACAAGTTCGGCTACAAGAACGTGATGCAGGTGCCCGCGGTCGACAAGATCGTGATCAACATGGGCATCGGCGAAGGCGTCGCCGACCGCAAGAAGGTCGAGTCGGCCGCCAACGATCTCGGGCTGATCGCCGGCCAGAAGGCCGTCATCACCAAGTCGCGCAAGTCGATCGCGACCTACAAGCTGCGCGAGAACCAGCCGATCGGCTGCAAGGTCACGCTGCGCAAGGCGCGCATGTACGAATTCATCGACCGGCTGATCAACATCGCCCTGCCGCGCGTGCGCGACTTCCGCGGGCTCAATCCGAAGAGCTTCGACGGCCGTGGCAACTACACGCTCGGCATCAAGGAGCACATCGTCTTCCCGGAGATCGACTACGACAAGGCGGCCGAGATCTGGGGCATGGACATCACGGTCTGCACCACCGCGCGCACCGACGAGGAAGCGCGCGAGCTGCTCAAGGCATTCAATTTCCCGTTCCGGCAGTGAGGCGGCATTCGGCCGATCCTCAAACGCGGAAACCTAGGAGAGACGCATGGCGAAGAAGAGTTCGATCGAGAAGAACAACCGGCGGCGCAAGATGGCCAAGAGTACCGGTGGCCGTCGCGCGCGCCTCAAAGCGATCGCGCGTGACAAGAAAAAGCCGATGGAAGAGCGGTTCGCCGCCACCTTGAAGCTCGCCGAGATGCCGCGCAACGGCTCGCCCACCCGCATCCGCAATCGCTGCGAGGTGACCGGGCGTCCGCGCGGCTTCTACCGCAAGCTCAAGATGAGCCGCATCGCGCTCCGCGAGTTCGGCTCCAAGGGCCTGGTCCCCGGCCTGGTCAAGTCGAGCTGGTGAGGAGGATCGGACGATGGCGATGAACGATCCGATCGGCGACATGATCACGCGCATCCGCAATGCGCAGCAGCGCGCCAAGCCGAAAGTGTCGACGCCGAGCTCGAAGCTGCGCACGCGCGTGCTCGAGGTGCTCAAGAGCGAGGGCTATATCCGCGGCTACGCGACCCTCGAGCACAAGGACGGGCGCAACGAAATCGAGATCGAGCTCAAGTATTTCGACGGCGCCCCGGTGATCCGCGAGATCGAGCGGGTCTCGAAGCCGGGCCGGCGCGTCTACGCCTCGGTGAAGGCGCTGCCGCGCATCAACAACGGTCTCGGCGTCGCGATCGTCTCGACGCCGAAGGGCGTGATGGCCGACCACGAGGCGCGCGACGCCAATGTGGGCGGCGAGATCCTGTGTACGGTGTTCTGAGACTCGAAGACGAGGAAAGACCATGTCTCGTATCGGCAAAAGGGCGGTCGCCATCCCGACGGGTGTGACGGCGAGCGTCGAGGGCCAGACGGTGAAGGTGAAGGGGCCGAAAGGCGCCCTCGAGGTCGTGTTGCCTGGCGACGTGTCCGTCAAGATGGACAACGGCGCCGTCAAGGTCGACCCGCGCAACGAGACCAAGCGCGCGCGCTCCATGTGGGGCACGTCCCGCACCCTGGTCGCCAATCTGGTCGCGGGCGTGACCAAGGGCTTCGAGCGCAAGCTCGACATCACCGGCGTCGGCTATCGCGCCGCGGTGCAGGGCAAGAACCTGCAGATCGCGCTCGGCTACAGCCACGACGTCGTCTACCCGATCCCGGCCGGCATCACGATCGTGACGCCGAAGCCGACCGAGGTGCTGATTTCGGGGATCGACCGGCAGAAGGTCGGGCAGGTGGCGGCGGAAATCCGTGCGTTTCGCAAGCCCGAGCCCTACAAGGGCAAGGGCGTGAGGTATTCCGACGAGTACATCTTCCGCAAGGAAGGGAAGAAGAAATGACCGCGATCACGTATCGCAAGCCCGCACGACCGCTGGAGGTGCTGATCAAGACCGCCAACGGCATATTGCTGCGCGTGCCCTTCGACGCGGCTCGTGGACGTCACGATCGGGTGCCCGGGAAAGGGCGCAAGGTGCGCAAACTCTTGCGGGCGCTGGTCGCCTACAAGGCAGGCAAGAAGAAGTAACGGGAGCCGATCATGGCCAAGCTCAGGAAGCAGAGCGAGCGGCGAACGGCGCGCGTGCGGCGGTCGATCAAGGCGGCCGCCGGCATCCGGCCGCGCCTCTCCGTGTTCCGCTCCTCCAAGCACATCTACGCCCAGCTGATCGACGACCGCAAAGGCGCGACCGTCGCCGCCGCGTCCTCGATGGAGAAGGACATGCGCGGCTCGCTCAAGACAGGGGCCAATATCGACGCCGCCAAGGCGGTCGGCAAGAAGCTCGCCGAGCGCGCCGTGGCGGCGGGCGTCAAGGACGTCGTGTTCGATCGCGGCGGCTACATGTATCACGGCCGCGTCAAGGCGCTCGCCGATGCGGCGCGCGAAGGCGGGCTCAACTTCTGATCAAAGGAAACGGATATCCAAATGGCACGTGAACGCGAACGGCACCGGGACGAGCGGGACAGCGAGTTCACCGACAAGCTCGTCCACATCAACCGTGTCGCCAAGGTGGTGAAGGGCGGCCGGCGCTTCGGCTTCGCCGCGCTGGTCGTCGTCGGCGACCAGAAGGGCCGCGTCGGCTTCGGCCACGGCAAGGCGCGTGAGGTGCCGGAGGCGATCCGCAAGGCGACCGAAGCGGCGAAGCGCGGCCTCGTGCGCGTGCCGCTGCGCGAGGGCCGCACGCTTCATCACGACGTCGCGGGCCGCCACGGCGCCGGCAAGGTCTTCCTGCGCGCGGCGCCTCCCGGCACCGGCGTCATCGCGGGCGGCCCCATGCGCGCCGTGTTCGAGACGCTCGGCGTGCAGGACGTGGTGGCGAAGTCGCTCGGATCGTCCAACCCGTACAACGTCGTGCGCGCGACCTTCGACGCGCTCAAGCATCAGGATTCGCCGCGCTCGGTCGCGGCGCGCCGTAACATCAAGGTCTCGGCCTTGCAATCGCGTCGCCGCGAGGGCGGCGAAGGCGAGGCCGCGACCGAGTGATCGCACGCGCGGCGGGCGCCGCTGAAAAAGACTGAGAAGCGACCATGAGCACGAAGGCGAAGACCATCAAGGTGCGGCAGATCGGCAGCGCGATCCGCCGTCACCACACGCAGCGCGAGACGCTGATCGGCCTCAATCTCAACCGCATCGGCCGCGTCTCCGAGCTGCCCGACACGCCGGCGGTGCGCGGCATGATCGCAAAAGTCCAGCACCTCGTGCAGGTGGTGGAGGCAAAGTAATTTTGCGTCGTGGCCGGGCTTGTCCCGGCCATCCACGTCTTGGCTTGGGAAGAAGACGTGGATGTCGGGCCTGAGCCCGGACATGACGAAAGTGGGACAGGAGAAGAGCGATGAAGCTCAACCAAATCGCCGATCGGCCGGGCTCGCGCAAGAAGCGCCAGCGCATCGGGCGCGGCATCGGGTCCGGCATGGGCAAGACCGGCGGCCGCGGCGGCAAGGGCCAGACCGCGCGTTCGGGCGTGCGCATCAAGGGGTTCGAGGGCGGCCAGATGCCGCTCCACCGCCGCCTGCCCAAGCGCGGCTTCACCAATATTTTTGCCAAGAAGCTCAACGAGGTGAACCTCGGCAAGGTGCAGGAAGCGATCGACGCCGGCAAGATCGACCTCAAGGACGTGGTCGACGTCAGCGCGCTGGTGCGCGCGGGCGTGCTTCGCCGCGCCAAGGACGGCGTGCGCCTGCTCGGGGCGGGCGAGATCAAGGCCAAGGTCAATTTCGAGGTCTACGGCGCGTCCAAATCGGCGGTCGCGGCCGTCGAGAAGGCCGGCGGCTCGGTCAAAATCCTCGCGCCGCCCAAGGCCGAGGGGGGTAAAAAGGCGGCCTGATCCCCATATAGGCCGCAACCCTTCGTTTCGGGGCGCAACCGGAGCCGCACGCCATGGTCTCAGCAGCGGAACAACTCGCCGCCAATCTGAACTTCTCCGCGCTCGCCAAGGCCGAGGAGCTCAAGAAGCGCATCTGGTTCACCCTGGGCGCGCTCCTCGTCTATCGGCTCGGCACCTACATCCCGCTGCCCGGCATCGATCCCACCGCCTGGGAACAGATCTTTCGCACGCAATCGGGCGGCATTCTGGGCATGTTCAACATGTTCGCCGGCGGCGGCATCCACCGCATGGCGATCTTCGCCCTCAACATCATGCCGTACATCTCGGCCTCGATCATCATCCAGCTGATGACGACGGTCTCGCCCACCCTCGAGCAGCTCAAGAAAGAGGGCGAGCAGGGCCGCAAGGTCATGAACCAGTACACGCGCTACCTCACCGTGCTGCTGGCGGCGGTGCAGTCCTACGGCATCTCGATCGGGCTCGAAGGCTCGGGGCAGGTGGTGACCGATCCCGGCTTCTTCTTCCGCATCTCCACCGTGATCACGCTCACCGGCGGCACCATGTTCCTGATGTGGCTCGGCGAGCAGGTCACGTCGCGCGGCATCGGCAACGGCATCTCGCTCATCATCCTGTCGGGCATCGTCGCCGAATTGCCCTCCGCGATCGCCGGTACCCTCGAGCTCTCCCGTCAGGGCGCGCTCTCCGCCGGCGTCATCCTGTTCGTCGCGCTGATGGCGGTCGCGGTCATCGCGTTCATCGTGTTCATGGAGCGCGCGCAGCGCCGCCTGCTCATCCAATATCCCAAGCGGCAGGTCGGCAATCGCATGTTCGAGGGGCAGTCCTCGCACTTGCCGCTCAAGCTCAACACCTCGGGCGTCATCCCGCCGATCTTCGCGTCCTCGCTGCTGCTGCTGCCGACCACGGTCGCCAATTTCAACTCGGGGCAGATGCCGGACTGGGTCAACGCCGTCGTCGCCCAGCTCTCGCACGGCCGCCCGCTCTTCCTCCTGTTCTACGTGGCGCTGATCGTCTTCTTCGCCTTCTTCTACACGGCGATCGTGTTCAACCCGACCGAGACCGCCGACAACTTGAAGAAGCACGGCGGCTTCATCCCCGGCATCCGGCCAGGCGAGCGCACGGCCGAGTACATCGACTACGTGCTCTCGCGCATCACCGTGGTGGGCGCCGGCTATCTCGCCATCGTCTGCATCCTGCCGGAGATCTTCATCTCCTATTTCGCCGTGCCGTTCTATTTCGGCGGCACCTCGCTCCTCATCGTGGTGAGCGTCACCATGGACACGGTGGCCCAGATCCAGGGCTATCTCTTGGCGCACCAGTACGAAGGCCTCATCAAGCGCTCCAAGCTGCGAGGCCGGCGCAGATGAACGCCGATCTGACGCGGCGCGTCGCCTTCACGTTGGGCGCGCTCCTCGTCTATCGGTTAGGTCTCCACATCCCACTTCCGGGAATCGATATTGCGGTGTGGGAACAGTTATTGCGGCCGCGCGGAAGTCTCGCGGAGTTCTCGACCAACGCTGCTGCTTGGGTTGGGATCTTCTCCCTCGGCATCGCTCCTTATCTAACCGCCGCGCTCGCCATTCAGCTTATGAAGTTCGTCTCTCCGACGCTCCGGTGGCTCAACGGAGAGGCAGAGAAGGGTCGTATCATCCTCGATCAGTACACGCGTTATCTCGCCGTGCTGCTCGCTGCGGTCCACTCCTACGGTCTCGCCATTGCGCTGGAGGCCGTCCCCCAGGCTGTCTCCAATCCCGGCTTCTTCTTTCGCATGTCCACCGTGATCACGCTGACCGGCGGCGTTGTCTTCCTGATCTGGCTCAGCGACCAGATCACCGCACGCGGAATCGGCAACGGGATCGTCTTGATGCTCTTCCTGGGCGTGGTGATGGACGCAACCGCGAGCATCGCTGGTGCCTTTGAGGCAGTCAGCAAAGGATATCTATCTGTCCAATACGTTACCGTTCTCGCGGCTCTATCGGTCGCGGCCATCGGCTTTATTGCACTGATCGAGATGGCGCGGCGACGCGTGCCAATCGAATTTCCAACCCGGCAAATCGGATGGAAGACATTCGAGGAAGTGTCGGCGCATCTGCCGTTGAAGATCAACAACGCCGGAGTAGTGCCGATCGTGGTCGCTTCGTGGCTGCTCTACGTACCGATAACCGCCGCGGCCATCTTCGGCTATCAGGCGATCGCGAACTCTCTTTTACCTGGCCAACCGGTTTCGGTGCTTTGCTACGCAGCTATCACTCTCTTGCTCGTGTTCGTGTACACAGCGTTCGTTTTCGATCCTGATGCAGCCGCAGAGATGCTCAAACGTCAAGCTGCCAGAATTCCGGGCGTCGAACCCGGAGAAGCCACCGCAGCTCATCTCGACTTCGTCGCCACTCGACTGACGGTGCTTGGCGCTATCTATCTTCTTGCCGTAGTCCTGATCCCGGACATTCTGTTTGCCTATATGCATCCTCCATTTAACTTCAGCGGCATATCCGCCATGGTCGTGGTCTGCGCGGTTCTTGACATCAGCGCGCGTGTGCGGGAGGCACACGCTTTCGCGGGGGCGTAACGCATGAGACTGATTCTGCTCGGCCCGCCGGGAGCCGGCAAAGGCAC
>WNFC01006510.1_pt1 | contig 12847 bp, 11 predicted proteins | sample 5400541 | NCBI WGS metagenome assembly WNFC01 (sample SAMN13153342, study PRJNA577476) | soil metagenome | isolation source: 120 cm saprolite under Douglas fir tree site 2 hole 2 replicate 1 | place: USA:California | collected 2015-04-18
GGGATCGCCGGCCAGCACACGCTGTTCCCAGGTCACCATGTTCAGATCGCGATTCTTCAGCACGCATACGATCAATCGCGGATCGGCCCACTCGCGCCAGTACTTGGCGACCGTGATCATCTCGTTCATGCCGTTCATCTGAAATGCGCCGTCGCCGACGCACGCGATTGCGACGCGATCGGGAAATGCGAATTTCGCCGCGATCACGTACGGCACGCCCGGACCCATGGTGGCCAGGTTCCCGGAAAGCGATCCCATCATGCCGCGGCGGAATTTCAGATATTGCGCGTACCAGCTCGCGGTCGATCCGGAATCGGCCGCCAGAATGCAGCGATCCGGAAGGCGCGGAGACAGTTCCCAGAAGACCCGCTGCGGATTGATCGGATCGGCGCTGTCCATCGCGCGGGCTTCGACCAACCTCCACCAGTCGGCGATCTCGCTTTCGAGTTTCTCGAGCTAGGAGCGGTCGCTCTTGCGCTTCAGCATCGGCATGAGAGCGCGCAGCGTTTCCTTGCTGTCGCCGACGAGATTCACCTCCATCGGATAGCGGATCGACAGCATCCGCCCGTCGATATCGATCTGCACTCCGCGCGCTTTTCCCTCTTCCGGCAGAAACTCGGGATACGGAAAGCTCGAGCCGACCATCAGCAGCGTGTCGCATTCATCCATCAGCACCCAGCTCGGCTTGGTGCCCAGGAGGCCGATGGAGCCGGTGACGAAGGGGAGATCGTCGGGCAACGCCGCTTTTCCGAGCAGCGCTTTCGCGACGCCGGCGCCGAGGAGGTCAGCGACGTCGATGATTTCGTCTGTCGCGTGCATCGCGCCCTGGCCGACCAACATCGCCACGCGTTTTCCGGCGTTGAGCACATCCGCGGCGCGTCGGAGATCGTCGTGGTGCGGAACCACTCGTGGCGAGGTGTAGCCGACTCCCGAGTGCACGGTCGAGTGCGCGTGTGGAGGCGGCTTGTACGGCTCGTCCTGAAGATCGTGCGGAATGATGATGCACGTCACCGTGCGTTCTGCGAGCGCAATGCGAAACGCGCGATCGATCAGGTGTTTGATCTGTCCGGGCGCCATCGCGGTCTGCACGAATTCCGACGCCACATCTTTGAAGAGATTCTGCAGATCGACTTCCTGTTGATACGAGCCGCCCATCGCCAACCGCGAAGATTGGCCGACGATGGCAACCACCGGCTGGTGATCGAGCTTGGCGTCGTAAAGTCCGTTGAGAAGATGGATTGCGCCCGGGCCCGACGTCGCCAGGCAGACGCCCGGCTCGCCGGTGAACTTCGCATGCGCGCAGGCCATGAAGGCGGCCATCTCTTCATGGCGCACTTGAATGAATTCGAGTTTTCCCTTGGCGCGCTGGATCGCCCCCATGATTCCGCTGATTCCGTCGCCGGGGTAGCCATAAACTCGCCGCACGCCCCACTCGCCGAGGCGTTTGACCAGGAAATCGCTCGTCGTTTCAGCCATGCTTCGCAAGCAAGCATGACCCGTACCGCGATCACGAAGGCAGAAGGTCCGCGAAGACGAAGCCGTCGCGCTCGACCACCACCCCGCCCGCGACCGCCAGCGGCGAAGCGAACATCGGCCCGGCATATGCGAAAGTGTGGAATTCGCCGCGCTCGCCGCATGGGTCAACGCCAGCGGGGAGATCGTTCAGCAGTGAGACGTCGAATTCCCGGCCGGCAAATGAGCCAGGCAGCACACGCGGATCGACGCACGTGATGCGCGCACGCAATCCTCCGGCGATCATGTCGCGTGCAAGCTGATCGGTGTCGCGACCCCACAGCGGGAAGATCGGAGTCAGCTTCGTGGAGGCGAGCTGCTTTTCCCGATAGGCGCGGATGTCCTCCAGAAAGAGATCGCCGAACGCGAAGCAATCGACCGCTTCGGTCTCGGCGCGCTCGATCGCGTAGCGCAGGACGCATTCGTACTGCTCGTTCGAGCATGGGCTCGGAATCGCGAGCTCCCACAGAGGCAAACCTGCTGCCCGAGCCTGCCCGCGAAGCAATTCCGTTCGAACGGCGTGCATCGCGACCCGATCAGCGGCCGAGTTGATTGTTGTCACCAGCGCGGCGACGTCATAGCGAGCGTCGGATCGCAGCGTGTGCAGCGTCCACGCCGAGTCTTTTCCGCTGCTCCACGAAAGAAGCGTCCTCAGGCGGCGCATCGTTTGACGATTCCTGCCAGGATTTCCAGCGACTCGACGAGCCGTGGCCCCGGCCGATTGAAGAACTGATTGCCGTCGACGACGAAAACATTCTCGTTGCCCACCGCCCGAAGCGAACGCCACGTCGGATTGGAAGAGAGCAGATGCAAATCGCGCTGCGAATCCTCGATTCGAAATCCGCACGGCGCGACGATGATGATGTCGGGATCGGCGCCCTCGAGATCGTCCCATGTGATCCATGAGGATGGTTGCCCGTCATCCCCGAGAACGTCGGTTCCGCCGGCCATCGCGACCAGGGCCGGCATCCAATTGCCGGCCACCATCAGGGGCTCGATCCATTCGATGATGACGACTCGCGGTTTTTGCACGGGCGAAGAGGTCGCGATGGCCTGCATCTTCGATCGCATCGCGCTCACGAGCGACTGACCGTCTGTTCCGAGGGCCGCGGCGGTGCGGCGGATGTCATCGAAGACATCGTCGAGAGATTGCGGATTGAGCGGAATCAGTTTTGGCGCAATGCCGGTCCAATCCGCGATCGCAGCTTCGACATCTCTGAGGCTGACTGCGCACACCTCGCACTGGATCTGCGTCACGATGTGCGTTGGCTGAAGCTCTCGCAGCAGGTCGGAATCGACCCGATAGACGCTGATGTCGTGCTGGAGGATCGCCGAAACGCTGGCGTGGATTGAGCGCGTGTCCGCGCCGCCGACTTTCGGCGCGGTGCAGACCGGCAGCCGCTCGACGCCCCGGGGAAAGTCGCACTCGTGCGACCTCCCGACCAGCGCGTCCTGGAAACCGAGAGCGCAGACGATCTCGGTGGCGCTGGGAAGCAGCGAAACGATCCGCGGAATCACGCTTTTGCCAACGCCGGAATCGTGCGCTCGGCGATCGCGAAGATTCCGAAGAAGATCGCGCTGTAGAGCGCGTCGGAGGCCAGCGTGTTTCCGAAGAACGGGATCGCGGCGATGTAACACGCAGCCAGGCCAGCCGCCGTCTTGGCGTAGGTGGTCCCCATCGCCCACACTGCAAAGTTCGTCGTCAGGTAGAAGATCGTGGAAGAGAGCAGCACACCTCCGCCTACTGCCGGGATGGTCTGCCGGTCGCGCAGCAGCATTCCGATGACCGCGATGAGCGTGTAGGTCGCATAAATCACCGGCATCAGCGAATGGAACCCGATGAATGCGTCGCCGATCAGCATCGTCAGAAGCGGAACGCCGATCGCGAACGAACGCCGTTCGAATTTCGCGCCGCCGAAGAGAGCGATCGCGCCGATCGGCGCGAAGTTCCACGGATGCGGCATCACGCGCAACGCGACGCCAACGATCACCAGTGCGCAAGCGAGCCAGAAGCGTGGCGTAAAAATTGTTCGCATGTTCATCTCCTTCAGCGTGAAACAGAATAGCGAACGCCGAGAAGCGCGCGCCGGGTAGGCGATGGGAAGCCCAGGACTTCCTGGTATCGCGTGTTTGTAAGATTTTCGATCTTCGCGTAGGGCGCGATCGATCCCATGCTCCAGCGCAGAGTCAGGTCGGCGACGGTGTAAGCGCGATTGGTGGCCGTTCCGAATGGGAAGAGATCGTTGACATCCGGCCGGCTGCCGACGCGCGCTACGACCACTTGCGCATTTCCCGCTCCCCGGTCGTATCCGACAGCTAATGAGCCCGAGTGCTTCGGCCGTCGCACCAGTTGCGCGCCGGACGGCTCCTCGGTCGCGCGCAGATAGGTGTAGGTCAGCGCAGCGGTGAATGGACCGCGGCGATCTGTGGCTGCGATCTCGACGCCCTTCGATCGTGCGAGACCGATGTTGTTGAATTTGTTTGCGGCCAGGTCGTAGACAATCAGATCGCGGAACGTGTTTCGAAATGCCGTGATTGAGACGGTCGCTCCGTTATCGAAGAATCTGTCGTAGCCGGCTTCTGTGCTCCGGCTGCGTTCCGCGTGCAGATCGGGATTGCCGAAGAACGGCAAATACAGCTCGCCGATCTGTGGCGCGCGGAAGGCCTGACCGTAGGCCGCATGAATCTTGTTGCCGGCGCGCGACCACGCGACGCCGAGCCGCGGCGAAGTTTCGCTGCCGAACGCGTCGTAGTGATCGAGCCGCACGCCCGCGGAGAGCTCGAAAGGGCCGCGCGAGAGGCGATCCTCGAGGAAAACCGCATTGCTCGATCGGTGATGCGTGGTGATGTCGAGGCCGAAGCTGTCATGGTTCTCGGCCTCGGCCTTCTCCACTTCCGCGCCCGCCACAATCGTCCCGATCGCCGTCGCACCTCGGCCCGCGAGATGGATGGTCCTGCGCGTCGAGACTGTCGTGCCGAACGATTGCGCATCGGGATCTTCATTGTGATCGTCGCGGTGATTCTGCGCGAGCCGAAGGTCCGCATGAATTCCGCCGATCTCCGCCTCGACCGGAAGGGCGAGCTGCCACTCGCTGCCGTTTTCACGATGATGTGGCGTCGCGACGTAGGCGGTCGCAAAGGCATTGGTGTTGCGCGGGACGCCGAGGTCGTAGTTACTGGTTCGGCCGGTGAGACCGATCGACACCGTTGGCGTCGCCGCGAAAGTGACTCCGCCCAGGAGTGAGTTCTGGCGATCGTTGTCATTTGGAGCGAACCCGTTGTCCTGGCGATGTTCCACCGAGAGATCAAACGATGTCGCGCCTGTTTTCTGGCCGACCGAGAGCAGGCCGTTGAAGAGACCGCGTCCGCCGGCGGCCACATCGAGATCGGCATGGTCCCGCGCCTCGGTCGTGATGATGTTCACGACGCCGCCGACTGCGTCCGCGCCGTACAGCGATGAAAACGGACCGCGGGCCACCTCGATGCGCTGCACGCCGGCGGTCGAGAACTGTCCCCAGTTGTAGCCGGAAAAATAGGGATCGTTGATCTCGACGCCGTTCCATAGGACGAGAACCTGCTTCGAGCTCGCGCCGCGAACGAAGACCGACGTCGTCTTGCCGAGCGATCCGGTCCTGCTGACGCTGAGGCCCGGCACTTCGCGGAGCACGTCAGCCACATTGCGTGCGGCCTGCTCCTCGATCTGTTTCCTGGTGATCACGGTTACCGACGCAGGAGTCGATTCGACGGTCTCCGGCAAGTCAGAGGCAGTCACAATGATGGTTTGGCTGAGTTGTTGTTGGGCGGCGAGAAAAAGGAGAACGGCAAGAAAATTCACGACGACTTCCCTCCGAAGCAGGTGAGCTTTGTTGCGTCCGAAACGGCCGGTCTCCTGGCTTCCGGGTCATCCTCCTCACGCCTCCCTTCCCGTCCCGCTTTGCGGGACAGTGGGCGCTACGCGCGCAGCGTGATTCGTCTCCGGTCACAGTGGCGGGGGCCGCGCCGGTATTGCACCGGCCTTCCCGAGCACCGCTTTGGACTAATTGTTAAAGAGCTGTTGGGATTCTATACCGGTTGTCGGGTTGTCAAGGTTGTCCGGTTGTCGATGACAACCCGAGAACCCGACAACCCGACAACTCTTTTACGGCCTCTGCTTGAATTTCTCGTATAACAACGTTTGATACGTATCGAGCGGAATGTCTTCGCCTCCGATAAAGAGTCGCCGCACGTGCGTGACGATTTCGAGCGGATCGCCGTCGGTGACGATCACGTTCGCGATCTTGCCGGCGTCGAGTGATCCGATGCGATCGGCGACGCCGAAGATCTCGGCCGGAAAGATGGTGATGGACTTGAGCGCCACGTCCTTCGGCAATCCAAACGCGGCGCACATGGCGGCGTGATAGGGCAGATTGCGGGCATTGTGCGAATCCGAGGACTGGATCGAAAAACGTATACCGTTATCGTATAGCGTTTTCGCATTCGTGAAAATGAGGTCGTACGAATCATCTTCGTGCGCCGGAATCGCGAAGATCGGCCCGAGGATGACGGGGATGTTGCGCGACTTGAGGTCGGGGATTACCTGCCCCACGTCGCCGGCGTCCGCCAGGATCATCTTTAGCTTGAACTCGTCCGCGAACTTGATGGCAGCTTTGATGTCGCGGACGACGTTCGCGTGCATGACGACCGGCTCGCGCCCTTCGATCGCCGGTACGAGCGCCTCCAGCAGCACGTCGCGATCGAACCGCCGGACGCTGGGATCTTTTGACCGTGCGCCGGCAGCTTTGGCGTAGGCCTGGGCATCGTGGAGGATGTCGCGGAGCTTGTCGACCTGGCTGGTGTAATTCTTCTTCGCCTCTTTTTCGGCTTCCTCGTCCTGCGGCTGCTCGTCGAGCGCCGCGCTGCGAAGACGCGGAAAATGAATGTGCAACGCCAGCGGCGCCTTCAGCACCATTTCGTTCGGGGTCCATCCTGAGAGCTGAAGCAGAGCCGATTGGCCCGCGATGATGCCGCCGTCCGGCTCGACGACGACTGTCGTGATTCCGTTGACGCGCGTGACCGGAATCAGGTTGCTGTGGGGATTGACCGCGATTTCGGCGCGCGCGTTCGGATTCAAATCGCCGAGCTCGGTGACGTCATTCGTCCCGGCGACCGAGCTGACCTCAGTTAGTCCCACCTGACAGCCGGAGTCGATCAGGCCGGGATAAACCGAAAGCCCGCTGCCGTCGATGACCATGGCGCCCGCCGGAATCGTGACATTCGTTCCGATGGCGGTGATGACGCCGTTCGCGAAGACGATTGTCCCGTTGCTGATCGGCGGCGACGTCACCGGATAAATCGTCGCGTTTCGGATCGCAACCGTCGGTTTTTTCCCGGGATTGTTGAGGATGACCGACTGCGCGAAGAGCGGCGTGCAGAGCAGCACTGTCATCCCGAGCGTAGCGAGGGACCTGGACGGGTGTGCGGCAGAAGGCATGATCTTTGTGCCACCCGTTCCGCCGGGCCCCTCCCCTTCGCTACCGCTCAGGGTCGGGGTGACATGATCGCGCTTAGTCATTGCTGGCCTCCGGCTTCTTCTCTTTCTTTTGCTTCGCCTCGTCGTCCGCCTCCTTCTTCAGGCGATCGGCCTTCTCCTTCGCCAGCTCTTTGCGCAACTGCAGGTCGCGTTCGCGGTCGAAGTAGACCTGCCCTTCGATGAAGGTCGTGTCGACGCGCGAGTAGGTCGACAGCGGATGCCCGGTCCAGATGACCAGGTCCGCGTCCTTGCCGACGTCGATCGATCCGATTCGCTTGTCGAGCCGCAGTTCCGTTGCGGGATTGAGCGTGCAGAGCTTGAGCGCTTCCTCTTCGGTCAGTCCACCGTACTTCATCGCCTTGGCAGCGTCGAGATTGAGTCGGCGCGCGAGCTCGTCGGAATCGGAGTTGACGGAGGTCAGCACGCCGGCACGCGTCATCAACGCCACGTTGTAAGGAATCGCGTCATAGGCCTCGGCCTTGTAGCCCCACCAATCGATGAAGGTCCCGCCGCCGGCGCCATGCGCAGCGATTTCCTTGGCCACTTTGTAGCCCTCGAGCACGTGCTGCAGCTCGCGGACTTTGAATCCCAGCTCGTCGCCGAGGTTCAGGAGCATCAGGATTTCATCGGAGCGATAGCAGTGCGAGTGCACATCGACGTTTCCGCGGAGAATGTCGGCCATCTCTTCCATCAGCAGATCGCGGCGCGGAGGAATGGGATTCTCGCCACGCTTCTTGCGCGCGTCGTATTCGTCCCATTTCGCCATGTAGTCCTTCGCGTCGAGAAATGACTTGCGGATCACCTCCTCCACGCCCATGCGGGTGGCGGGATATTGCAGCGGTGTTCCAGGAGGCGGGCGAAAGTTCGAGCTCTTCGGATTTTCGCCGAGGGCGAATTTGATGGTGCGCGGGGCGTCGGCGACGATCCACTCCGAAGCCGGCCGTCCCCATTTCCATTTCGCGATCTGACTCTGACCGCCGATCGGATTCGCGGAGCCGTGGAGCATGAGCGCCGTGGTCGTGCCGCCTGCCAGCTCGCGATAGGCATCGATGTCTTCGGTGTTGATCACGTCGCGAATACGCACCATGCCGGTGTTCGGCAGCGAGATCTCGTTGACGCTTCCTTCGATGGCGGTGTGACTGTGCGTATCGACGATGCCGGGCATGACGAACTTGCCGCTGGCGTTGATCACCTGCGCGTCCGTGGGGGCGGTGATCTGATCGCTCAGGCCGACCGCCGCGATCTTCGTTCCGCGGATCAGGATCGAGCCGTGCTCGATCTTCCCGTGCGAGATGGTGAGGATCGTGGCGTCGCGAATGAGGATGACATTTTCGGCGGCGTGGATGGCTGTTGTCGCCGTCATGCTGAGGAGCGCAGCGACGAAGCATCTCAAGATGAGAGACCCTTCCCCTTCACTCCGTTCAGGGTCAGGGTGACGTGTATGTGTTTTCATCGCGATTTGCTCCCGCTGAACGGCAGTGTGCCGAGCTGTGTGCTGACCGTGCCGTCCATCGTCGAATCGTGCAGAGTGCCGTGGAAGACCCAGTCGCCCGCTTCGTCGGGGCGCGCGCGCATCGAGATGGTGAACTCCACGGTCGAGCCATCGATGCTGCCGTTGCGAATGTCGCCCGAGCCGCGTTCACCAGAGAACGTTCCGCTGAGGCGTCCGTCCTCGACGTGGAAAGTGGCGGTGATGCTGACATCGCCCTGCGGCGTGCGGATGGTCAGATTCCATGTTCCCTCGAGCGGTGAGGCCGCCTCGCCGCGCCGCGCGCGCTCCTCCTCGGTCGGCAGCCTGGCCTCACGCCCATCGATGAAGACGCGTTTCACTTTGGCGTCTTTGGTGAAGATCGGTTTGTCGCTGACGACGACGTTCGCAATCTTTCCCTTTTCGAGCGAGCCGAGCTGCCGATCGACGCCCAGGATGCGGGCCGGAGAAATCGTCACCGCGCGCAATGCGTCGTCGGCCGAGAGTCCATTGTCCATTGCCTTGCGAATGCCGGGAAGGAAGTCGGAAGTCTTTCCTGGACCGCTCACCAGCGCGAATGCCACGCCGTTTTTCACGAACACCGTGGGAGTGGTTGGCGCGAGCTGACGATCGCGGATCAGGCGAAGCGGCTGTTCTTCGCGATCGTCCTTGTTCGCCGGCGCGACCGGCCACTTCACCGAAACGAGCACCGGAATGGCAGCCGACTTGAGCTCATCCGCCATGCGGTATCCCTGCCGCGCTCCCGACATCACATATCGCACGTTGAGCTCCTTCGCGATCGCCTCCGCCCGCCGCATCATCGATTCGGTATCCGCGATGAAAACGACAGGCACTTCGCGGCGCAGGACCGGTTGGAGCGCCTGCAGTGACGCGTTGTCTTCCGGTCGCCGGTAACCGCTGGGATTTCGATCGTAGATCGCGCGCGCGGCCGCGTACTGCTGCGCGTCGAGAAAAGTCTGTTTGATGTACGCGACCACGCCCATCAGCGAATCGGGGAATGTCCACGCCGGCCGCGGATTGAACGAAATCTGCTGCGCGACCGGATCGCGCACCACCATGGACGTCGTCTCGCCGCCGCCGAGGTTCAGGAGGACCGATTGGCCGTTGAAGATGCCGAATGCCGGCGCCGCCACGATCGTCGTCACGCCGGTCGCCCGCTTCGCCTCCGCATCGTCGTCGCTGAGCTTCACTTCGCGCGCGCCGACGTAGGAAGGCGAAGTTTCAGGGAGCTGGACAGCCGGCGTTTGCTGACGACCCGCCCCCGCCCCCCGCCCACGGCGTGGCGGAGTGGCAGCCGGAAATCCCAGCGAGGTTTGTGCGTCGATCAGGCCGGGGTAAACGTGACCGCCTTTGACGTCGATGACCGCGGCATCAGCGGGAATTGGGACGTTCGCGCCGACGGCTTCAATCAGCCCGTCCCGGCTGATGACGACGCCGTTCGGGATGTCCGCACCGCTGACCGAATGCACCGTTCCGCCGGTGATGGCGTAAACGCCTGGAGCATCGGCGAATGCGGGAATTGCGACACAAAAAACGAGGAAAACGACGACACGTGCTCGTGACATTCCGCCCTCCGCGGCGCGAAATCATACTGTGGTAACCTCGATTCGCTCCATGGTCCTCTTCAATTACGCCACGAAAGAGATCACCGCCAAGATCGTGTATTACGGACCGGGTCTGTGCGGGAAGACGACCAATCTGCAGTTCATTTACGAGTCGCTGCCGACCAATCACAAGAGCAAGATGTTGTCGCTGTCGACCAAGACAGATCGCACTCTCTTCTTCGACTTTCTCCCCCTCGACCTCGGCAAAATCCGCGGCATGCGCACCAAGTTGCAGCTCTACACAGTGCCCGGTCAGGTCTACTACAACTCCACGCGGCAACTGGTCTTGAAAGGTGCGGACGGCGTTGTGTTCGTTGCTGACAGTCAGGACAACGCGCTCGACGGGAATCTCGAGTCGCTTCAGAACCTCGAGGACAACCTCAAACGGCAGGGAACGAAGATTCGCGAGATTCCGGTCGTCATTCAATACAACAAGCGCGATCTACCCAACGCGCTGCCGATCAAGAAGCTCAATCGCGAGCTGAACACAATCAACGCGCCGCATTACGAGTCGGTGGCTACCACCGGCGTCGGAGTGGAGGAAACGCTCAACGGAGTCACGCGGCTGGTGCTGTCGAATCTGGTGAAGAAGTATGGCCTCGAAGGATCGGAGCCGCTCGAGCGCGAGGTGCAGATTCTCAATCCGGCCGGCGAGGTGGTGGCGCACGACGCGCTGTGGGACGACGAAGATCCGACTCTGCGGCTTCCGAGCCGAAAGCGCGCTGTCGACGAAGAAGACGAAGAGCAGCCTGAGGTCGTATCGAACGAGCTGCCGATGGCCTCGATCGAGATTCCCCTGCCCGACGAGATCATGAGCTCGCTTCCCGATATCGGCGGCGTCGCCACCCAGAAAGTGGTCACCAAAGAGGTCACCGTCCCGCTGGTGCTGAGCGCCGACGAACTTCGCGGCCAGAGCAAGCTGCGGCTCAAGATCACGGTCGACATCACCATTCGCTAGAAATGGGTTGCTGAGTTGCTGGGTTTCTAGGTTGCTGAGGAACGAGGCAACCGAGCAACTGAGCGACCCAGCAACCCTGGGAGGAGTGGTCGAGTGGTTTAAGGCAGCGGTCTTGAAAACCGCCGTACCGGGTGACCGGTACCGTGGGTTCGAATCCCACCTCCTCCGCCAAGTAAGGCAGAAGGCAGAAGTGCGATGTAGAATCGCTGATGCAGTCTGCGGAATGATTCAGTACACTTCCGCCTTCTGCCTTCTTACTTCTGACTTAAGCCTTCCGGAGAGATGGGTGAGAGGCTTAAACCAGCGGTTTGCTAAACCGCCGTAGGGCCACAAAGCTCTACCGAGGGTTCGAATCCCTCTCTCTCCGCCATTTCCTTCCTCTTTTTCCTCGATTACGTGCTGAACGGGCACATTTCGTGAAGCGCTAGAGGTTTGCCTCACGCAGGGGTCGCAGTGCTCGCTGTACCAAATTGAATCAAGGAGATGCGGAAAATGGCAAATACGAGCAAGCGCGGTTTTGCGTCGATGGATCCGGCCAAGCAGCGTGAGATTGCCAGCAAAGGCGGCAGGGCCGCGCACGCTAAAGGAACGGCCCATGAATTTAGTTCGGAAGAAGCTCGAGTCGCGGGCCGCAAAGGCGGCGAAGCTGTCAGCCGTGATCGTGCTCACATGTCGGCAATTGGTCGCGAAGGAGGTCACAGCCGCGGACGCGCACGTGCGTCACAGCCGCAGTCTTCGGCCTCCGGCGCGGTGATCGACACCGAACGCCCGAGCTTCGCGCATGAACGCGCAAACGATCGTGGAAGCGCCGGCCTGGCCGGGTCGAGCGGGCCCAGAACCGATCGGACCAACGAGACGTCGGTCAATCGGAGCGAAGCCCTTTTGTCGTCAAATCGCGGTTAGCGTGTGCGGAGGATCGAGGCTCACCCTCGGTCCTCCGACCGCAGATTCCAGGTCCTCGTAGTAGCATTCGCCTCCGAGCTACGAAGGAGGACTCTTGATCAGAATCATCTCGATGGCGCTGACGTTGGCGTGCCTCGCCTGCGCCCCGGCAAAAGAAGCTCCCACCGGCACGCAAACCGAAACCACAGTCACTACTTCGACTACCAGCAGTGCGGAGACCACCGCCACGCCTGCCACTGCATCGGAGCCGAAAGGCGAGGAGAAACGATCGATGAATGACTACAAAGACAAGGTGGCGGAGCTGCACACCACCGCCGGCGAGATCGACATCCGCTTTTTTCCTGATGTCGCCCCCAACCATGTCAAGAATTTCATCGACCTCGCGAAGTCCGGCTTCTACAACGGGACAAAATTCCATCGCGTCATTCCGGGCTTCATGATCCAGGGCGGCGATCCCAACACCAAGTCCGACACCGGCGGGATGTGGGGAACCGGCGGCTCGGGAAAGAACGTCAATGCGGAGTTCAGCACCGTCAAGCACAAGCGAGGCATCGTGTCGATGGCGCGTTCAAACGATCCAAACAGCGCATCCTCTCAATTCTTCATCATGGTCGCCGACTATCCCAGCCTCGACGGGAAGTACAGCGTTTTCGGCAAGGTCACGAAAGGCATGGACGTCGCCGACAAGATCGTCGGCGCCGCGCGCGACCCGAATGACCGGCCGAATAGTCCGACCACCATCACGAAGATCGTGATCCGGGACGCGAACGCCGACGAGAAGGGACCGACGCCGAAGTGATGCGAAGACGTCATCCTGACCCTGAGAGGAGCGAAGGGGAAGGATCTCTTTCGACGAGATCCCTCGCCGTCTG
>WNFC01009601.1_pt1 | contig 12847 bp, 11 predicted proteins | sample 5400541 | NCBI WGS metagenome assembly WNFC01 (sample SAMN13153342, study PRJNA577476) | soil metagenome | isolation source: 120 cm saprolite under Douglas fir tree site 2 hole 2 replicate 1 | place: USA:California | collected 2015-04-18
GGACTACCAGGCCTGGGTCGACAACGACCGCAGGCTGCGCGAGCTGCTCGCCCGGCTCGAAGCCCTCGGAGCCGCCGCGTTCGACGCCGACCCGCGCTGGCAGCGCAACCCCCGCGCCGCCACCAGCGATAAAGACCAGACCACCCCATAACACCGTGGGCACCGCCCGCTTAACCCGTGGGCAAGCCCCCCGCCGGCCCTCATCAGCGCAGCTCAGCCCCAAACGTGAAGACCTGACCAGGTAACGCACATAATTCGAACTCTTAACCGCTGACCATTCCTGCCCCTGAGGGGCATCTGGAGGGCCAGTCCTGCGGCCAGCTCGTCCGCCGTTGGCTTGCTGACCTGCGGGAGAGCACCGAGCATGGCCTGGCTCTGAGCGCCATGTCGCGCATTGATAATGTGCAAGAGGTCCCGAGTTCGGCACTGAGGCCGGCCGCCCCCAGCAGACTCCGAACACAAGGATCCTGTGGCGGGGAAGTGCCCGCGGCCCAGGCAGCCTCGCTGCAGCTTGCGCGGCCGTTTGACCCGACCGCTCATGCCGATATGAGTGCGGTGCCATGGTCGGCAAACTGTCCGTACCGCGCCGCGTATTCCATCGGGGCCGGCCGGCGCTTTGCACGGGGTTTCGACCGGGATTCGCGGGCGTTACCCTAGCTGGTCGCGGCGGCGTGTCAGGCAGGCGGTCTCGGCGGTGTTGCCGGCCAGCTCGATGGCTTTGCCGTACGCCGCGCGTGACTTGTGGCTGCGGCCCAGCCGGCGCAGCAGGCCGGCGCGGGTCGCATGGCAGGCGTGATAGCCGGCCAGCTTGTGCTGAAGACGGCCGGCGGCCGCCAGCGCCGCCTGCGGGCCGTCACTCTCGGCGACCGCGATGGCCCGGTTGAGGGCGATGACCGGCGAGGGGCCGGGGCGGGCGAGCTGGTCGTAGAGGGCGAGGACCTGCGACCAGCCGGTGGCGCGTACGTCGCGGGCGGAGGTGTGCGCGGCGCTGATCGCGGCGAGGATCTGGTAGCGGCCCGGAGCCACCCGGGCGGCCAGGCGCTCGCGCACCAGCCGGTGACCCTCGGCGATCAGCGCGGCGTCCCGGGCCCGGCGGTCCTGCCCGGCGAGGGGGACCAGTTCGCCGCCCGCCGGGACCCGGGCGGCGCGGCGGGCCTCGGTGAGGAGCATCAGCGCCAGCAGCCCGGCCACCTCACCGCCGGCGGGCATGAGGGCCCGGATCAGGCGGGTGAGCCGGGTCGTCTCGGCGGTCAGGTCGTGCCGTACGGGATCGGCGCCGGGGCCGGTCGCCAGGTAGCCCTCGTTGAAGACGGGGAACAGGACGGCGAGCACGCCGCAGACGCGCGCCGGGAGATCCTCCGCGGACGGCACCCGGTACGGGATGCGAGCCGCGTTGATCGTGGCCTTCGCGCGGGTGATCCGCCGCCCCATGGCGGTCTCGGGCGCCAGGCAGGCGCGGGCGATCTCGGGCACGGTCAGGCCGGCGACCATGCGCGGCGTCAGCGCCACCCGGGTCTGCATCGCGAGCGCCGGGTGACGGCAGGTGAAGATCAGCCGGAGCCGCTCGCCGCCGATGGCGCCCAAAGGCTCGGGCGGGTCGCCGGCGGACACCAGCTGAGCCTCCTTCTGCCTGTCGCCGCGCTTGTTCTCGCGCCGGATCCGGTCGATGCCCTTGCGGCCGGCGGTGGTGGTCAGCCAGGCGCCGGGGCTGGGGGGCGCGCCGCCGGCCGGCCACCGCCCGGCGGCGGCCGCGAACGCCCCGGCCGCCGCCTCCCCGGCGATGCCGGGGTCACCGAAACGCCTGGCCAGGGAGGCGGTCACCCGCGGCCACTCCTCGTGGCGGGCCCGGGTGACCGCCTCCCGGGCGCCGGCCACGCTCACAGGAACGGCCGCACCTCGACCTTCCGGTTGCAGGCCTCCGGCCCCGCGGCGAGCCTGAGCGCCACGCCGGGCCCGGCGGCCTCCATGATCCACAAGCCGGCGAGATACTCCTTCGACTCCACGAAGGGCCCGTCGGTGAACACCGCCTCCCCGCCCCGGCTGTCGATGACGGTGGCCGAGCCGGGCGACCCGAGGCCGCCGGCGAAGACCCGGTGACCCTCCGCCTCGAGCCGGCCGCTGAACGCGCTGATCGCCGCCATCTCGCCCGGGGTGGCCAGGCCGGCCGTGTCGTCGATCACCGAAACCAGGTACTGCACCTCGGATCATCTCCTGTGGTTCGCGGCGCCCCTCGCGGGCGGCCGCTCACCCTGCCACGAACACCTCCGCCCCGATCCGGCACCGCCTCCCGGATGTCTTTCAAGGAGCTTTCTGCTACGCCGGTTGAGAACGATCCGACAGATCGATCGCGAAGCCCCTGACTCGTCGTCCGCACATCAGCGCGATGACGGTCGTCGCGCGGTGCGGTGCGGTGCGGCGGCGGATGTGCCACGCAGGAGGGATGCACGGAGAGTAGCCTCGCGGAATGGCCGACCTGGCGGAATATCTGGAGCTGACAACCGGCCAGGCGCGGGAGCAGTTCCGCGCACTCTTGCGACGCCGCCCTGTCCCGGGCGGCAGGCAAGTCACGTTCTCGCCGGCTGAAACGCTGTTGTGCCTGGCCGCCTCGTTCCTTGTCAATCACCGGCGCTTCGGCGGGACCACGGCGCACCTGGCGCCAGAGCCGGTTCAGTCTTTGGCCCGGTTGTTCTCCCGGCCGCCTTCCAGCGTTCTGGCGAAAATGGCCAACCTGGACGGATCCCGATCGCACGGCGCGAGATGGGACGTCCTGGCCGGCGCAATGCTCCGCGACGACCCGGCGCGCTTCACCGTCATCTACCAAGTGCTACTGCAAGCCGCCCGCGCCGAGGGCATCGGCCCCGGCCGTCTTGGTGATTTCCTCGGGCTCGAGCATGGCGGCGAGCTGACCCTGCTCGGCCAGGAGGAACTCGACAGCTCCGTGCTAGAGGCGGGACTACGGCAGCAGCTAGCGCACCATAGCACCGGGAATGCCTGGTCGGAGCTGGAGACCGAGCGGATCCTGGTGGCGGCAGCCCGGGTCGGGCAGCATGTGTTCGCCTTGCATGTGCTGGCCAACTGCGGCAGCCGCTGCGTGTTCTGCGGCCTGAGCCCCGCGGCGTTCGGCGCCAAGCGCATGCTCCTGGCAGGCCACATCAAGCCATGGAAGGACAGCACGCCGGGTGAGCGCCTAGATCACCGCAACGGCCTGGCAGCCTGCCCGGCCCATGACGTGGCCTTCGACACCGGCCTGCTCACCGTCAACGGAGGACTGCGCATCCATGTTGCCCGTTCGCTGGCCGACGCGGTCCATGCTGATCCGCTAGCCAGGCAGTACTACGGGCGGCCGCCACTGCGTGAAGTGTTGCTCCTCCCCGCGGGCGCCCAGCCGCCGGCTCGCAAGTACCTCGACTGGCACCAGCACAAAGTCTTCGTCACCTGATCCCACCGACCCGGGTAGCCGCAGTCGGACACCCAGGCGACCGCATCTGCCGCTGGCAGGGCGGCTTTCAGAATTGTCGCGGCCTGTAGATGTCGGAGCGGTGTTCGATGGCCATGACGTCGACACGGCGGTGCTGGTCATCGATGCGGTAGATCACCCGGTAGTCGCCGCGGCGGGCACTGTGCAGTCCGTCGAGCCCGAGCTTGAGTGGCTTGCCGACCCGGTGGGGGTTGGCGGCCAGCGACCCGTATACGAACTCTACGGTCGCGGTCGCGACCTTCTCGGGCAGCCGGGCCAGCGCCCGGCGGCCTGGGGCGGTCCATGCGATAGCGAAGTCGCTCTCGCTCACCGGTCGGTGATCAGGCTCAGTGCCTCTTCCTTGCTCAGCACCGGCGCGTCGGCGGCGCCGAGTTCGGCCAGCGCCTCGCGGATGTCGTCCAGGAGCGCCGCACTGCCCATCACATCGAGGGTCTCTTCCAGGGACTCCAGGTCCTCCACGCTGATGACCACCGCAGCGGGGTGGCCGTGCTTGGTGATCACGACGCGGCCGTGCTCGCGCTCCAGGCGGTCCACGACCTCCGAGAGCCGGTTCTTGACGTCCGCGAGGGCCATCTGCTCCGTAACTGACATGGCTATAAGTATAGCTATTTTCCCCTGAGCACGCTAGCAGCCTAAGTCCACGGGCCGGTGGGCGGAGGCTCGGGCAGGTATTCGGCGCGCAGGATGCGGACTCCGGTAGGAGCGAGGCGGCCTCGATCGGCCGGTCGGCGGCGCGCCTGAGGTTCTCGATGATCTGGTCGTTGCGTGTGGCGTCGGTTTTCGAGCCTGACAACTGGGCGGCGGCGGCTCGGCACGCTTCCCGGCGTGGTACATGCGGGGCCCGCATAGCATGAGCGTTGTCCAGGGCAGCGGGAGCTCGCGCGGCGTCGGAGGCCCGCCGCGTCCAGGATTGATGGCCAGATAACTTGGCCTACAGCAACCGGCGCCCGCCTGCGTTTTCGCTGGTAGCTACAGCGTCAGGCCCCGGATAGCTCCTAAGCAGTAGGCCGCAGGTTCGAGTCCTGCTCGGGGCGCAAACCGTGTCTGACCGGCTGGTTTGTCATCGTTGAGGGGCCGTCGGCGGTGGGTTTGGCCGATCCAGGGCAGCTGGACGATTGCCTTCGAGCCACAGCGTTCCGAGACCAGCTATCTTTCGAAGACCAGATAACTTTTCGGGGACCTGCAGCGGCAGTAGCCAGAGCCCGGCGGTCCTCTGTACTGCGATCCAGCGACGTACCTCCTATGGCCGTAGTAGGACTGAACTACCCCGCGGCGCCGCCCGATTCTGCCGATGAGTGCGCGGGTGTCCCCCGTCGTCCAGCGCTGGTCTGGGCGCTCATGGCTCAGGGCAGAGACTGTATCTGAATGAGCGTTGCCTGCTCTGTTATGGCAGCAGAAAGGTCCTTCCTTGTGCCGTCGGTGACGCTCTAGTAAGCCTGGCCGGCGATCCCGGGTTAGCCACGGCAAGGGGCTTGCCGTCGGAACCAAGCTCTGCGCCTGGGTGGCAGTTGGGGGGTTTACAGTAACGATGGCAAGAACTTCACCTTCGTCCCGGAGGAGGAACGAGAGGTGGAACGAGAGCAAGCCGCGCGAATGGCGCTTCCCGGATCTCATCTGGCTGGCGCTCGCGGCGATTGTCCTGTTCAGTGTCGTGTTCTGGGCGGCACTTGGCAAGCCGCCGCTCAGCGGGACAAAGGTCGCGGCCGTGCTCGGCTTCGCCTTCGTTGTCTTCGCTAACCTCAATATCCGACTCTGCCGAAGAAGTGTGCCTTCTTGGCGCGTAACAGGTCAGGTGCCACGAATTACTGGGGATGATCGGGCAGGTGCTGGCATCCATGGCCGGCCTTCGGTGAGCATGATGAGTGCGTCAAAGAAACAGATGCCGTGCTTGGCCGCTGTGGAGAGGTAGCTGCGGATGGCGCAGAATTGCCGGGCTCCGGTGAGGGTCCGCAGGCATCCGGATACCTTCTGCTTCAGCTTGATCATGCGGATGTCGCGCTCAGTTCCGTTGTTCGAGTATGAATTTCAGGATCTCGCGTCTCGCGCATTCTGCCTTACCGCCGCCGGTGGCGAACACCGGGTCCCGCCTGGCGGCCGCCCGCTCGCGGCATCGGCGGGCTGCTAGCGGCGGCGGCGCTGCTCGCCGGTCCCGGCGGCCTGGTGGGATGATCAGCCTGACATCCGTGATGGAAGCGGTCAGGCGAGAGGCGGGTCGGCACAATGAGCCTTCCAGAGATCCGCCTGTACGAGCTGTCGGGGAGCTGATGATGGTGCGCTTCGGATACGGCCTGATTACCTGCCAGCGCTATCCCGGGGATCTCCGGAACGACACGGACTTGTACCGGGAGGCCCTGGGCGTGGCTGAGGAGGCCGAACGGTTGGGCTTTGACTCGGTGTGGACTAGTGAGCATCACTTCGCCGACGATTCCTATGCTCCCTCGCTTCTTCCGCTATCTGCCGCGATGGCCGCACGGACCAGCCGGATCCAGATTGGGACTGGCCTGGTGCTCGCTCCTCTGTACCACCCGATCCGGCTGGCCGAGGACGCGGCCGTTGTCGATCTGATCGCGGGCGGGCGCTTCATCCTCGGTCTCGGGCAGGGGTGGCTGCGCTGGGAGTTCGAGGCCCTGGGGGTGCCGCTCGGCGAGCGGGGCCGCCGCATACAGGCAGCCATTGAGATATGCCGCCAGGCCTGGGGGAACGGCCTGGTAGAGGCGGCCGGGGTTGCGGTCTTCCCCAAGCCGGCGCGCTCGGGTCCGCCTATCTGGGCGGGGGCGCAGAGCGAACCGGCCATCCGCCGGGCTGCCGCCCTAGCTGACGGCTGGATCGCCGGCGAGCCCGACCAGGAGAGCTTCCAGATCCAAGTCGGCTGGCTGCGCGATGAGATGCAGCGGCTGGGACGGCGGCCAGAGGAGGTGCATGTCGCCGGTTACTGGCCGGTGTTCGTTTGGGACCGGCCCGGCCACGCATGGGAGGTGGTGCGGCCATTCCACCACTACGTGCAGTGGAAATATCAGGACGCTGAACGCGCGAAGGGGCGGCTCGGCCCGCTTCCCCTGCCCCCGGCCCTCGATGAGTGCTCGGAGGCCGCGCTGCGCACGGAACTGATCTGTGGCACCCCGGCCGAGGTAGCCGCCCGCATCGCCGAGTTCGCCGAAATCGCCCTCGCCGCCGGGCCGCAGTTCACGTTCATCGCGCGCCTGTACTACCCAGGCATGGACCCGGCGACGATGCGCGAAACTGCCCGGCTGTTCGCCGAGAACGTAATCCCCGCCGTGCGAGCGACAGTGCCTGAAACGGACTGACCCATCGGAAAGACGGGAAAACCGCGCCCCGCGGCAGGCACCTGCCCGCCGAGCCGCCGTTCTGCTTTCATGTATCGGCGTACTCGTGGTACTCACGCTCGGCATGATCCAGGAGTGCAGGCCCTCGGATCTTGCTCGCAGCGGAAGTCGCAGACCGCGCTCGATGCAGGTTCATCTCTGAGGTGTGGCGGCGGAGCCGTAGCCGTAGACGGCGCGACATGGGCCGCGGGACAGCCTCGGCGCTTCGCCGCATCGAGCAGGTGGATCCCAGCCTGCCGGCGATGTCGGCACTGCCGGGCACGGTGGGGGAACCCTGGACCGAGGTTCTTGGGCCGGACGGGCGGATCTACCCAGTACGGCTTTCAACCCTCATCCTGCTCGGGTCGCGGATAGATGTAGGACACCTTGTGCATCTTCAGCTCCATGAACGTCTCCGAGGCGGTAATACCGCCTACCGCGGGCATCCGATCGTAGAGCAGCTCCCACAGGTGGTCGTGATCACGGCAAACGAGCTGCGCGTAGAGGTCCGCGCGCCCGGTGCAGGACGAGATGTAGGTGATCTCGTCCCACGACGCCAACGCGTCGATCACAGACTGTTGCCTGCCTGGGAGCAAGTTGAGCAGGCTGAACGCGAGCACGCGGTAGCCGAGCCGGAACGGGTCGGCGATGGCCACGATGGTAAGTGCGCCTGACCTCGTCAACCGGTTCGCGCGGAGCCTGACGGTGCCCTCGGCAACGCCGAGCTGGCGAGCGATCTCCCGGTACGGCAGTCGCCCATCGTGTTGAAGAAGACGGATGATCGCGCGATCCGTCTCGTCCAGCGGCCGGCTGTCGCGTAGCCGGGCGGCAGGCGGCGGCTCGCCGGAGTCGGTCGGGCTACGCCGCGCGCTCATCGCGGTCCTCACATCCGCGTCAGGAGCGGCAGACCTGCCGCGAGGAAGCCGCCGTCGACGTAGATCGCCTGACCTGTCAGCCAGGTTGCGTCCGACACCAGGAAGCACACGGTTTCGGCGATGTCGGCCGGCTTGCCGAACCGACCCATCGGGGTCCGGCTGAGCTCGTGGCTAGCGATCGGCTGGCGGGCGAGGTAGTCCCTGCCCATCGCTGTCTCCACAGTCCCGGGTCCCACCCCGTTGACGGTGATACCCAGTGGCGCGAGCTCCACCGCGAGAACCCGGGTGAGCAACAAGGCGGCACCCTTGGACGCGCAATAGGCGCTCTCCAAGGCGAATCCCTGGGACGAGGCTGTCGACAAGATGTTGACAATGCGCCCCTCACCCGCGACGCGCATTCGGCGCGCCGCCTCCTGACACGAAAGGAACACGCCGCGAGCGTTGACGCTCATCACGCGGTCCCAGACGTCGACGGGTGTATCGAGGAATGGGATGTCCGCAAAGATGCCGGCCGCGTTGACGAGTGCGTAGGGGCTGCCGAACTCATCGTCAAGGCGCTCATAGGCGCGAGCTACGTCCGCCGCGTTTGACAAGTCGACCTCGACCCCCCACGCGGGCCGGCCCAGCTCACTCAATCGAGAAAGCGTCTCCGTCGCGGGCTGCAGGTCGAAAACAGCGATTCGGCCGCCCGCGGCCGCGAGCCGCAACGCGATGCCCTGACCGATGCCCTGTGCGCCGCCGGTGACCACCGCAACCCGGTCATCGAGTGCCATAGGTGCTCCTGCGCATGAGGGGACGAAGCTCGGCCCGCGTCACGAGACCAACGCCTGGTAAGTCCTGCGCATGAACGCCTGAAGGTTGTGCTCGCTGTTCAGCATGAGGCGGCCGGCCGGGATCTGCCCGGACCGATAGCCCAGCTGCTGCCGATCGGTCGCGGCGCCGTCTTCGAGCAGTACCTGGTCCCACATTTTCAGCCACTCGTCGACGATGCCTTCGTCGGCGCCGGGCCGCACGTACATGTCGACGAAGGCCGAGCAGCGCTCCGGCCCCAAGGGAACCACACTGCCGACGAACCCGATGAAGTCGTCAACGGCGAAGAAAGAGGACGGCCAGAGGAACGCGAACCGGAAGCCCTTAAGCGAGGCCGGGTCCAGATCGCCGGGAATCCACTTGATCGGCGACTCGTGCCAGATCGTGTCGGGCCAGGAAATGGTCTGGTAGGCGTCCGGGTGCGCGTCATACGTCTTGCCGAAGCTGTCGCGATGCGTGGTCGGGCAGTGGTAGCACTCGATCGCGTTCTCCGCCCAGACTTTCCAGTTGCAATCCATCTCATAGCTGTAGCGGATGCGGTACTCGTACTCCTTGAGGTCGGCGTTCAACTCGTCCGTGCGTGGGCGGATGTCATTGGTCAGCGTCCGAAGCGCAGCGGCACCAGCATCCGCGTTGACGAAAACGAACTGATCCCACCGCTCGACCGAAACCGGCCTGAGCGAGATGGCCGAGCAGTCGAACCCACGCTCGCGGTCCTGCCGGGGAGCGTGCTTGAGCTGACCGTCAAGCTCGTACGTCCAACCGTGGTAGGAACATCGCAGCAGCCGCGCATTCCCGTTTGCCGTTGCCACCGGGTGCAGGCGATGTCGGCAGACGTTGACGAAACCCCGAAGCTCACCATCGTTTCCGCAGACGATCATGATCGGGATCTCGCCTGACTTCGTGAGGACGACGTCTCCCGGCTTCCGCAGTTGCGAGTCGTGGCAGGCGTACTGCCACGCCCGCGCAAAGATCTTCTCCTGTTCGAGCTGGTGGACCTCAGGGGCCACATAGAGCTGCGCCGGAAGGGTCTCACCGGCCGCAAGCGCAGCGAACACGTCCGCGTCGGAAGGGAGACCGTATCGCACCCGAACGTCACTCAGAGTCAGCATTCTCGCCACCTTGATCGCCGGAATGCGTAGCAGAACATGCTAAAGACTACGCGATGCACGAATCCGAGGCAACTGAGGACGAGGCACGCGGGAGGCGCCGGAGCCACTGCCTGCCGAACGGCTGGGATGCCGGTGTGCTCCTCGCAGCGCCCCGCCCGATGCACGTCCCAGGCCGTGAGGAACTGCAGCGCGTCGGCACCCGCTTGGATGCCGCAGGTATCGCTTGACTGGGTTCCCGGTGCTGGACATGATGTTGCCAGCAGTTGTTCCAGTTGTTCCAGTGGCGTTTCGCACGGGTCGCGGAGGCTGCGGATCGGTTGCTAGGACGTGCCTGTCCAGATGGGAGGTGCGACGTGGCAGACGACCTTCGGCGAGCGGCCGTCTCGGAGCCGCATCGCGGGCCGACGGGTTCGCATATGATCGCGCGACGCGACTTTCTCCGCTACTCGGGGATGGGCGCGGCGGTGCTCGGCGGTGCCACGGCGCTGTCCGCCTGCGGCTCTTCATCGGCGCCATCGTCCACCAGCTCGGCCCCGGCCGCGGCGGGGACGCCCAAGAAGGGCGGCACGCTGCGCGCTGGCCTGACTGGCGGGACCGGGTCCGACACCGTCGACGCGCACCGGGGCGTCGACAACGTGGACTTCGCCCGGATCATCGCCCTGTACGACCCGCTGATCGGCTACGACCTCAAAGCGCAGAACAAGCTGGCGCTGGCCGAGTCGATCACGCCAAACGCGAACGCGACAGTCTGGACGGTGCGGCTCCGCCCGGGGGTGACGTTCCACAACGGCAAGCCGCTCACCGCCGAGGACGTCATCTACTCCCTCACCCGGATCGTCACGAACAACTACGCCGCCACCTCGTCACTCGCGTTGGTCGATGTGAAAAACCTCAAGGCGCTCGACTCGCGCACGGTCCGGATCCCGTGTCACAGCCCGTACGCGACCCTGCCCGACGCCATGACCGGTTACTACTACTACATGGGTATCGTCCCGGTCGGGTACGACCCCAAGCACCCGGTGGGCACCGGCCCGTTCAAGTTCCAGTCGTTCACACCCGGCCAGCAGAGCACCTTCGTCCGCAACGACCACTACTGGGACTCGAGCGACGGGCCGTACGTCGACACGTTGGTGATCACCGATTATCCGGACGAGACCAGCCAGGTCAACGCGTTCGTCAGCGGTCAGGCTGGCGTGGTCAATCTGCTCTCGGCCACCAGCATCCCGCAGGTGCAGGCGGCCGGGAACATCCTGACCGCCGACGGCGGCGGCATGACGCCCTTCACGATGCGGGTCGACCGGCCTCCGTTCACCGATCCCCGGGTGCGCCAGGCGTTCCGGCTCATCTGCAACCGGCCGCAGATGCTCGACCTCGTTTTCGGTGGCCGTGGCACGATCGGCAACGACATTTTCTCTCCGTTCGACCCCGAGATCGACCACTCGATCCCGCAGCGCACACAGGACATCGCCCAGGCGAAGTCACTCCTCAAGGCCGCCGGCCAGGAAGGCCTGACCGTTCAGCTCGTCACCGCCGACATCGCGCAGGGCACGATCAGGGTCGCCCAGGTGTTCGCGCAGCAGGCGGCCGCGGCGGGCGTGACGGTCAACCTGCGCCAGGTCACGAGCACCGAGTTCTACGGGAACAACTACCTCAAGTGGGCCTTTGCGCAGGACTACTGGTACTACAGCAAGTACCTGCCACAGGTCGCCCAGGCGACCCTGCCGACGTCCCCGTTCAACGAGACGCACTGGGACGACCCGGCCTACAACAAGCTCTACAACCAGGCGATCGCCACCGTCGATCCAGTGGCCAGGACGGCCATCGCGCACGAGATGCAGGCGATCGATCATTCGATCGGCGGCTACATCATCCCCTACTTCCCGCCGACGATCGACGGCTATGCGAAGAGCGTGCACGGCGTGGCGCCGACCAAAGTCGGGCTCTCGCTGGGCGCCTACAACTTCAAGGCCATGTGGCTGGCGTGACCGTTGACGCGACGCCGGCTCCGCGGGCGCCCGCCGACACGGGCGCCAAGGGCCGGCCGCATCCGATCGCCCGGCTGATCTGGACACGCACGGCCCTCGGCCTCGTCACGCTGCTCGTAGTGTCGATCCTGATCTTCGCAGCGACCCAGGTACTGCCCGGCAACGCGGCCACGGCGGTGCTCGGTCACAACGCCTCAGCGAGCGCGGTCCGTACCATGGAGCTTCGCCTTGGGCTGAACAAACCCGCGGTGACCCAGTACTGGGACTGGTTCTCCGGGGTGCTGCGCGGGCGGCTCGGCACGAGCCTGGCGAACGGCCAGCCCGTCTGGGGCCTCGTCGGTCCTCGCTTGCTCAACTCGCTCGTGCTCGTCATCCTCGCCGGCCTCATCGGCGCACTGCTCGGCGCCGGGCTCGGGATGTTCGCCGCGATCCGGCGAGACAAGCCCGCGGACCACGTCCTGTCGGTGGGCACGCTGGCGGTCACGTCGCTGCCCGAGTTCGTGGTCGCTATCTTCCTGGTCATCATCTTCTCGACCGTGCTCCTGCACATCCTCCCCGGGGTCTCTCCGCTCGAAAGCACGTCGGGAGCTGTAAGGCCCTGGCAGGACCCGAAGGAACTCGTGCTGCCGGTAGCCTCCCTTGTGGTCGTGATCGTCCCGTACATCTTCCGGATGATGCGCGCCGCGACCATCGAGGCACTGGAGAGCGACTACGTCGAGATGGCGCGGCTCAACGGCCTTTCCCCGGTCCGCGTCCTGCTGCGCCACGCCTTGCCCAATGCCGTCGCGCCCACTGTCCAGGTCATCGGGCTGAACCTGCTCTACCTCGCGGGCGGGATCGTGCTGGTCGAGTTCGTCTTCGACTACCCGGGCGTCGGGCAGGGGCTGGTCAACGCGGTGGCCGACCGTGACATCCCGCAGATCCAGTTCATCGTGCTCGTGCTCGCCACCTTCTACATCGCCATGAACATCGTCACGGACGTGGCCGCGCTCATGGCCACGCCGCGTCGGCGGGTGGCCAGGTGACCGCGCCCGCGCCGCCCCCTGACGCCACGACCGCGCCCCGGGTGCGGCGGCGCGAGTGGCTGCACATCCTCACCGGCGCGGCACGTACGCCGCGGGGCATGGCGGGCTCGGTGCTCGTCCTTCTCGTGGTGCTGCTCGCAGTGATCGGGCCGTTCTTCGCTGCCTATCCGCCGCTCCAGTTCGTCACGACGCCCGGAGCCCCGCCGAGTTCCAAGTTCCCGCTCGGTGGCGACATCCTC
>WNFC01010731.1_pt1 | contig 12846 bp, 8 predicted proteins | sample 5400541 | NCBI WGS metagenome assembly WNFC01 (sample SAMN13153342, study PRJNA577476) | soil metagenome | isolation source: 120 cm saprolite under Douglas fir tree site 2 hole 2 replicate 1 | place: USA:California | collected 2015-04-18
AAGCCGCGAGTGGAAGCGCTCTTCGCGGACATTTTCGTTGCCCTCGATACAGCGGAATACTGGTCCAGGAACGCGGCGAGCGCCCTGCGTACGCGTCGGGTTCCCCATCACAGCACCGCCGCGAAAGCCAAACGCGGCTATCTAGCCTACGACCCTCTCGGTGTCATCGCCATCATTTCTTCGTGGAACTACCCGCTGGCTATCCCGTTGAGCCAAATTATTCCAGCGCTCGCCGCAGGAAATGCGGTGGTGTGCAAGACGAGCGACTTCACGCCACAATGTGGTGCGCTCATCGAAAAGCTATTTATCGACGCCGGCTTTCCAAACGACCTCGTCAAAATTGTTCAAGGAGGCGGGGAAGTCGGCCAAGCCTTGATCGACGCCTCGCCGGACAAAGTTATGTTCACTGGCAGCGTGGCTACGGGCCGCCGCGTTGCCGAAGCTTGCGCAAAGAGGCTAGTCCCCTCGGTACTCGAACTTGGCGGTAAAGATGCCATGATCGTTCTCGCGGATGCGGACCTTGAGGTGGCTTCCAGTGCGGCCGTCTGGGGCGGCTACACGAATTGCGGCCAGGTTTGCCTTTCTGTTGAGCGGTTGTTCGTTGAACAAGGTGCGGCGGACAAATTCATTGCGCTTTGCGTGGAAAAAACGAAAAAGCTGCGTATCGGTGCGGGCAGCGATCCTGCGACGGACGTTGGCCCGCTGATTCGTCCTGAACATGTGCGACGCATGATCGATTTGGTGGAAGATGCCGTTTCGCGCGGCGCGAAGTTGTTATGTGGCGGTAGTGCGCGCCCTGAACTTGGCCCGAACTTTTTCGAGCCCACGGTCATCGCCGGTGTTGATTCTCCGATGAAACTGTTTCAAGAAGAGACGTTTGGGCCGATTCTGGCAATTCAAGTTGTAAGGGATGCGAAGGAAGCGATCACTCACGCTAACGACTCGCCATTTGCGCTCGCAGCGAGTATTTGGACGAAAAACAAGTCTCGAGGAATGGCCGTGGCGGCGGAGCTTCGCGCTGGCGCGGTTATGGTGAACGACACCATCAGTTATTTCGGCATTGCCGAAGCGCCGCACGGCGGCTGTGGCGCGAGCGGTTGGGGCCGCACACATGGGAAGGCGGGACTGCTCGAAATGGTTCAAATAAAATATATTGATGTCGACGGCTTGCCACGTAGCGAAAAACCCTGGTGGTACCGCTACGGTTCGGACCTGGAGCGCGCCGCGGATGCTTTCCTCCAATTTGAATTTTCTGGCGGTATCGCCGCGAAGCTGCGAAACGCGCGCAGTGCCCTGAAAACTTTTTTCCGTGACCACGGATTGTAGAGAGGAGTTCCATGCCTGAAGAAACTACTGCGTCGCCAAAAGTCAAAACGCGCAAACCCAAACAGCGCGCGTGCGATGAAAAGGACGAGAAGGGCAAGCTCTGCAACGGCCACCTGAAGCGTTATTACGATTACCCGAAGGAAGTCGCGGCGATTATCGGCCCGAAAGCGGAAATTTACCGTTGCGAATTCTGCAGGACGCTGTATCGCCCCGATCCCGCGCAGCAGCCCCAGAGCTATACGTTGCGCAATTAGAGTATACGATTCACAGCAATTGAGGGTTCGTCGTGCAGCAGAACGAATGGATCTACGACTGGAACATCGCCACGCCGCCGGCAATTCCGTCCGGCACGCGCGTCCTGTTGGATGACGAAACGCTGCGCGACGGTTTGCAGAATCCCTCCGTCTTCGATCCCAGCATCGAAGAAAAAATCGAGATCCTGCATCTGATGGAATCCCTGGGAATCGACTCTGTCAACATCGGTCTTCCGGGCGCCGGGGCCCGGGCCTTTGCGCACACCGAAACGCTGGCCCGTGAAATCGCCACGCATCGGATGAAAATCAAGCCCAACTGCGCGGCGCGCACGCATGAAAATGACATTCGCCCCATCGTGGAAATTTCGCAGCGCGTGGGCATTGCCATTGAAGCCGCAACGTTCCTCGGCTCCAGCCCGATCCGCCGGCTCGTGGAAGACTGGACGGTCGATCACCTCGAGCGCACCACGGAGAAAGCGGTAAAGTTTGCGGTCGAGAACGGGCTTCCGTCCATGTACGTTACGGAAGACACGGTTCGCACCGATCCGGAAACCGTCAAGCGGCTGTATTCGACCGCCATTCGAAATGGCGCACGCGCCATCGTTCTCTGTGACACCGTCGGCCACGCTACACCGAATGGCGCGTTCAATCTTGTGAAATTTGCCGTCGACGAAGTCGTGAAGCCATCCGGCGAAAAAATTCGCATTGATTGGCATGGCCACAACGACCGCGGCCTATCCATTGCCAATTCGCTCGCTGCTGTTGCTGGCGGGGCGCACCAGGTCCACGCCGCGGCCAACGCTCTCGGCGAACGCGTCGGCAACACGCCCATGGAGTTAATGCTCGTCAATCTTCGACTCATGGGGCTCATTCAGCAGGACCTCTCCCGGCTCAAGGAGTATTGCGAAAAGGTCGCCAAAGCCACGCGTACGACGATTCCGCCGAACTATCCGGTCGTGGGCCATGACGCGTTCCGCACCGCCACGGGAGTTCACGCCGCTGCGCTCATCAAAGCCTTTCGAAAAAATGATCTCGAACTCGCCAATGCGGTTTACAGCGGTGTGCCCGCGCATCTCTTCGGACTCGACCAGGTGATTGAGATCGGCCCGATGAGCGGCAAATCCAACGTGCTGTTCTGGCTGGAGAAGCACCGCATTCCCGCGGACGACGCCACGGTTACGCGCATATTTGATGCCGCGAAGCAGTCCCAGCGCGTCCTCTCTGATGCCGAAGTTTTCGCACTTTGCACCGAGGCTGCGCGCAATTGAGCAGACAACGGTGTTGCAGGCCGACGGTGAAACGCGCTCTCGTTTGCGTTATTCTTCTGGCTATGCCGGTTCGCTCCGTTGCTTCTCCTCATGCGCCGCGCCAGGCCCAAGGTTCACGCCTTTCCGACAACCCGCGAGTCCGTGCCGCTCTCGATTGGTTCACGCCCAATATTTCCTGGGTCAATGACCAGCAGGTGCGCATCACCGAAATCCCTGCGCCGCCGTTTCAGGAAGCGCAGCGTGCAGCAGCGGTCAAGGAGTTGCTGGCCGAAGCCGGATTGACAGCGCAGATTGACAAGGCCGGTAACGTCATCGGGGAACTGCGCGGCGTGAATGAAAAAGAAATTGTTGTCGTTGCCGCGCACCTCGACACCGTTTTTCCTCCTGGCACGAACGTAAAAGTTCACCGTGATGGCAGCCGCATGACCGCGCCGGGTATCTCCGATAACGGCAGCGGTGTGGCAGCGCTACTGGCTTTGGCGCGTGCCGTGCAGCTCGCGCACCTCAAGCCGCAGCGCACCATCCTATTTGTCGGCGACGTTGGCGAAGAAGGCGAGGGCAATCTGCGCGGCATGCGCGCCATCGTAGACAACTATCGCGCGAAACTAAAAGCTGCTGTTGTTCTTGACGGCTCCGGCACCGAACACGTCACGACAAAGGCGCTGGCTTCGCGTCGGCTCGAAGCCCTGATCACAGGTCCCGGCGGACACAGCTGGTCTGACTTCGGCATGCCCAATCCGATCAACGCTTTGGTCCGCGGCTCCGTGCGTTTTATCAATACCAAGGTTCCGGCCAGCCCTCGCACAACTTTCAACATCGGCCAGATCGAAGGCGGCACATCGGTGAATTCCATTCCCCATGAAGCGCGCCTGAAAGTCGACATTCGTTCGGAGAGCGAGGACGAGCTCACACGCCTCGAATCCGCCCTTCGCGAGTGCATCATCGCAGGCGTGCGCGACGAGATGGAGTCCGCGCGCGATCGTTCGAAGGGCAAGCTGGAATGGAAGGTCGAATTGCTGGGGAGTCGTCCGGGCGGTGAATTGCCGCCGGATTCGCCGCTCCTGGCTGCGCTCCGCGCTGCTGACGAGTTTGTCGGCAATCAGTCCCGCATGGAACGCTCTTCGACGGATGCGAATATTCCGCTCTCCATGGGAATCGAGGCCATTTCCATCGGCGCTGGCGGCAACGGCGGCGGGTCGCATTCATTGCAGGAATGGTACGATTCCGCCGGCCGTGAAATCGGGTTGAAGCGCGCTCTTCTTACTATCCTCGGAATTTCCGGAGTTGCCGAAGAGAAGTCCCGATGAAAGTCCGGACGCCTCTCGCTCGATGCCTTGCCTTCATCCTCGCGCTTCTTGTCGTTGCGCTCATTGCGGCATTCCACGCGAAATCCAGTGTCGCACAAAAAGCTCCGCCCACGACTTATTACGTCCACGGACGGATTTACACCAATGATCCTGCGCATCCGTGGGCCCAGGCTATGGCCGTCAGCGAGGGAAAGATCAGTTGCATCGGCAAGATGGACCACGTCCTGCTCGAATGCGGAGGCGGGCAGGAAGGCGCGGAGACCGTCCAGCTCAAAGGCCAATTTGTAATGCCCGGTTTCAATGACGCGCACGTGCATCTCGGTGGCGCTGCCGCGGACGAACTTGCTGTCCCGCTCACGGGAGTGCCTTCTGCGCAGGAAATGCAGAAACGCGTCGCCACCGCGGTCGCGCAGCATAAGGAAGGTGAATGGATCACCGGCGGCGGCTGGGACCACACTCTCTGGCCCGATAAAAGATTCCCCAATCGCCAGCAGCTCGATGCTGTCGCGCCCAAGAATCCCGTCATCCTCACCCACATTTCTGGCCACGTGGCCGTCGCGAATTCTGTGGCGCTCAAGATCGCCGAGATCGACAAGCACACTCCCAATCCGCCAGGTGGCGAGATCGAACACGATGGACTTGGCGAGCCAACCGGAATGTTGAAAGAAGACGCCGCGATGTCTCTGGTGAAAGTGCGGATTCCCGACCCCTCATCTGAGCAGCGTCGCAAGGGTATCGAGCTGGTCCTCGAAAACGTCGCTAGGAACGGCGTCACCTCCGTCCAGGATTATTCCGAGTGGGCGGATTTTCAGGTCTACCAGCAACTGAAGGAAGAAGGAAAACTCACGGTCCGCATCACGGAGTGGCTGCCGTTCAACACACCACTCAACGATTTGCAGAATATGCGTGCTCAGGGCGGTACCAAGGATCCGTGGTTAAAGACCGGTGCGCTGAAAGCGTTCTTGGATGGAGCCATGGGCTCGCGCACCGCCGCTATGCTCGAGCCTTATTCCGACGATCCCTCTACCAGTGGAATCCTTACCAACGATCCGGAAAAACTCACCGCGATGGCCATTCAGCGCGACAAGGCTGGTTTCCAGCTTGCTTTCCACGCTATCGGCGATCGCGCCAATCGCATCGCGCTTGATGTCTTCGAAGCGGTCGCCAAAGCCAACGGCCCGCGCGACCGCCGCGACCGCATCGAGCACGCGCAAGTCGTCGCGCCCATGGATTTCGCCCGTTTCGCGCAACTCCGCGTCATTGCTTCCATGCAGCCTTCGCATCAGACCACCGACATGCGCTGGGCCGAGGACCGCATCGGCCGCGAGCGGATCATTGGCGCCTACGCCTGGGCCACCATGCAGAAAAATGGCGTCCGGCTCGCCTTCGGCACGGATTATCCCGTCGAGCCCATTAGCCCGTTTCGCGGTTTGTATGCCTGTGTTACGCGCGAACGCCCGGATGGCGGTCCGAGAAACGGCTGGGAGCCGCAGGAGAAAATTTCGCTCGAGGATTGCATCCGCGCGTACACCTCCGGTTCCGCGTACGCGCAGTTCGAGGATGGAAAGAAAGGCGAGCTGAAACCCGGCGAGTACGCGGATTTCGTCATCCTTTCGAACGATCTCACCAAGATTCCCCCCGCGCAGTACACCAAAACGCGCGTCCTCCGCACGGTGGTCGACGGGCGTACCGTCTATCAGGCCGCGCAGTAGACCCTCTGCTCCGCAATTCTCTCGTAGCAGGTGTCGAACCTTTCGCTTGACGCCAGCGGAGGTGAGGACTAGGCTCGCCAAAAGCGGAGGTGAGCCCTCCATGCATTCCACGAGATACGCTGCCCGGTTGCGAACGGGACGGCTCATTTTTCCGTTAGTCCTCAGCATTCTCTTTCGCGCGCCTCCAGCGCTCTGTCAGGACGGAGTCAGCGAGCAAAAAGCCATCAGCGGCAACAACGCTACGATTGTCGTGAACGTTCGCAATAGTTCCGGCGATCCGCTGCCCGTTTCTGCCGTGGTTAAGCTTTATCGGAATGGCAGCATTCCCAACGGACAAACAACCTCTGCGCAGGGCCGGGCGATATTCCTGCCTCAAAATCTTGGCGACTTCTCTGTGGTGGTGGAAGCGCCAGGGTACAAACCCGGGCGTGCGACGGTGGACGTCCCTATCCCAGTGAAAGTGGAGGTTGATGTCTACCTCCAGCCCGAGAGCGATGCGAACGGGAACTCCTCTATGAACGGTGCCTCTGGGTCGCCCGTTCTGGCACCCAAAGCGCAAAAAGAAGTCGATGCAGGCGTTAAAGCACTTCAGGAAAACAAGCTCGACGACGCTCAGAAACATTTGGATGTTGCTGCCGCACTCGCACCGAGCCACCCTGACGTCCTTTACCTTTTCGGTGTGCTTTACGTCCGGCGGAATGACCTGCCCCGGGCGCAGGAAGCACTCACCAAGGCGACACAAATTGACCCGCACCATGCCCGCGCGCTTGCCGCTCTGGGAACCGTCCTTTCGAACCAGAGCAATTATGAAGCGGCGATTCCCACTCTCGAAAAGGCTCTGGAGGTGAATCCACATTCCTGGGAGACGCGCTGGACACTGGCAAAGGCATGTTATTATCAACGGCTATACGATCGGGCGCTGAAAGAGTCGCAAAGCGCGCTGGCAGCCTCTGAGGGCCGTGCCCCAGAGATTGAGATGCTCGTCGCCCAGGCGCTGACCTCCGTCGGCCGCTATGAAGATTCCGCGCAGACTTTGCGCAATTTCCTGCAAAACCATCCTGACAATCCCCAGGTTCCCGTCGCGCGCCGCTGGCTCGAACGACTCAGACAGGCCGGCAAGATCAAGAACAAATGATTCTCCAACCTACGCTCGCCTCCGCACTTCTCCACTGGCACAAAAGAGCGGGGCTGAGCCTTGCGGCCCAGCCCCGGAAATGTGGTTAAGTTATCGCAGGGCTTAGAAATCGAACCGCAGCGCGAATTGGATGAACCGCGGCGCGTTGTACTGCGAGTTCAGCGCGCCAAAGTTCCCGCTGCTGAGTTCCGCTTGTGTCCCCGCTTGATTGGTGAACATCGGATGATTCACTACGTTAGTCATCTGGCAGTCGAAACGCGTGCTCACGCGTTCGGTGATTTTTGTGGTCTTTGAAACGCCGAAGTCGATGTTCCACCGGTTTAGGTCGCGCAAATAGCCGCGACCCGTGCGCCCGTCTGTGACAAGATCCGGCGGGCGGAAGAATGCCACTTCAGTGTTGTCAGCATTGACCGCGCCCGCATTCGAGTACATGGTGAGCGCGCCGGTAGTTGGGTCACGGTGAACTGATGCCTTCTGGTGCTGGTTGTTCACCGGGTAATAGGCGCTGCAGTTCCCAAACACAGCTCCTTGGCCGAATTCCTGGCAACTGTTGAAGTTTATGACATCAAGCGGCAGACCCGTTGCGTAGGTCCACACCCCTGCAATGTTCCACCCGCCGATGACCTTGTTCGCGAAGTTGCTGCTCGAGAACCGCCCGCGTCCAAACGGCAGGTCATAGGTAGCCAGCGCAACGATGGCATGTCGCCGGTCAAACTGCGCCGAGCCATAATCCCGGTTGAGATTGAAGGCGTCGGAGGCCTCGTTCAAACTCTCCTGGTTCTGGCCGATCTGGTCGAACGCGTGGGAGAACGTGTAGTTAAAATTAAATGTCAGTCCCACGTTTGTCGTCTTGTGCAGGCTGAGGAATCCCGCATTGTAGTTGGAACGGCCATTGCTGCCGATGATGTACGAGTCCAGGACCTGATTCATGTCCGGGCCGCCGTTACCAGGCCCAAAACTCTCCCAGAAGTCCGTCAGATTGTAGTACAGGAATCCCGTCTGTCCATCACTGAAGTTGTTGATGAAAAATTGAGTGCAGGTACCCGCCGCGCACTGGCCGGTCGCCGCTCCCAGGGCCTCCAGGTACGGCTGATTTGGAATCCCCGATGGGTTGAAAGTGCCATTCACCACTGCGGTAGCATTGGCGCGCATAGTTTGCGCGATATTGCTGAACGCTTTAGCAAACGTCTGCCCGCCCAGGGTATGCATATACGGTACCTGTTGCAGGGAGTAGCCTTGATACAGCTTTTTGGCGTAATTGCCGACGTATCCAACTTCCAGCAGCATGTTGCCGCGGAGTTCGCGCTGGTAGGTTAGGTCAAAGGTGTCGGCGTAGCCGACCTTGCGCTTGGGATTAATCCGGAAGTCCAGCGTCTCATAGGGGCTGTTTGTACCCGGAATCAGCGGCTGGCCCGACGGAATCGATGCCAAGGATGGCATGGGAACCGTGGTTCCGTCCGTTCCAATCCGGAAGGCATTGCCTGGGTTGGAATTTACCCCAGTGGTCGCAAAGCAGGCAACCCCAGTTGCGGTGTTCTGGGGACCCGCGCAACGGAGGTTATTGCCGAAGCCGACTCCCAGCGCCGGAATCATCACGATCCCGACGCCGTTGATGCGGTCAAACACACGCGAATAGCCGGCGCGGAGTACGCCCTTGTGGCCGCCCATCAGCCTACTCACTAGCCCGTCGCCGGAAGACGGATTCCATGCAAAAGCCACACGGGGGCCAAAGTTGGTCCAATCCGGATCGTAAGGATACTTGCGTCCGAGTTGCTTGATTGGCACATAGTCCAGTTGCGGGTTGTACATTTGTCCGGCCAGTGCCTGCGTCTCTCGCGTTTGGATGTACTTGTCAAAGTCAATGACTTTGCCGGTGGAGTCGTCCACCACCATGGTCTGCTCGCCGCTGGATTCGTACGGCGGCAACTGAACGCCCCAATTAAGGCCCAACGTGAGTGTGAGAGATGGCTTGAGGCGCCAGCTATCGGAACCATAGAGCGAGTAACTGTCCACGACTGTGTGCTGCCGCAGGGGAGTGCCAACTGGGTTGGGTGAGAAATCCGGTCCGCGAGTAAAGAGCTGTTGGGCCCGCTCCATGATACCCAGAATCGAGGCGTAATCAGTGCGCCACCTTGAAGAGCTTCCTGAGAATCCAGCCGGGAACGGAATCCCACTAACGTGGCTTCCGGAAGACAGCCGTCCGATGGTAAAGACTTCGGAGGTCAATCCGCCGACCACCTTATCGTCCCGCTGGTGGTAAAAATGCTGGCTCGCAAACCGTCCGCCAAACTGAATCAGGTGCTTGCCCTTCACCCAGCTCAAGTCTTCAAAGATGCTGTAGTCCTTGCCGTTCCACAAGCGGCTGCGGGCGTTTTGCGTATCCACGTTGATCGGCTGCATGCCCACCGTAATGCCTTCTCCTGAAATGCTCAGGGAGGCGTTCGACCCGTTAGGCTGCGGAAAGCCTTCTGGTGCAGGCATCTTGGCCAGAGGGAAAGTGGCCCACTGCCACCAGTGCCTCAGATAGTCGAAGCGTGTGCTGGTGGTGAGATTGGAAGTAAGCTGTCCGGTTAGCCCGGCTACCAAGTAACGCGGTGCAAGTGGCCGTTTCGCCGTGGACGAAGGTATGCCGGACTTGTCGCCGGAGACCAAACCCCCAATGTCCACTTGGACTGGCGCGCCAAAGGTCGTCTTGTCGTATCGATAACTGCCCATGAACTGCCACTTCTGATTGAAGATGTGGTCGAGACGGATGACGCCAAAATCTTCCCGCAGTGGAGTTGCCGCTGGTGCGGTATAGCCCAGCGTGTTGATCCCATCCGCTCCCGAGGCAAACGGATCATTTCCTGCCGGAAGGAGGCTCCAGACCGCTTTGATCGAAGGATCAAGTCCCAAACTTCGCGGATCCAGTGTATTTGTAGTTCCAGGAACTGACACGCCGGCGCAATCGGTAACAGCACCCGGGTTCAGGTTGTACTCTGCTCCCCCAAAATGGAGAATTCCAAGTCTCATGTCGCAAGACGGTACGCGTCGGGATACGTCCGTCGAGCTGATATACCGGCGCCCCTCATAATTCACGAAGAAGAATGTTTTGTCCTTCCAGATGGGTCCACCGACCCGGCCGCCAAAGCGATTGTCGTGCAATGGAGGATTCGGTTCTGTGAGGCCAGTGACGGCGCTTACGCGCCATGCCAGGTGTTGCTGCCACGGCGCGTTACCATCTGCACCTCACCGCCTGCGGAACGGGAGAAGCTCGCGCCAGAGTTGGTAGTCACCACGCGGAACTCCTCCAGGCTTTCGATCGGTGTGGGCACAACGGCGCGCGGAGTGGCGGTAAAGTTCGTCCCGCTGTACTGGCCGCTGCCCGCCGTGCTGTCGGTAGCGTCGCCGCCATCGAGCAGGAATGTATTCTGGTCGCTCCGCGCCCCGGCGATCTGTCCGCCCGTGTTGTCACCCTCGCCCATTGCGTTTGGTGAGCCGGGCGAATTAAAGCCGGGATTGGCAAGCGGCTGAAGAAGCAAAAGTGCTGTCGCGTCTCGGGCGAGACTGGGGATATTATCTAGCATCTTGCGGTCCATAACGCTGCCCACGGAAGCATCCATGGTTTGCAGTTCAACCTGCGCCCCGGCCACCACCTCAACCGTCTCGGATACCGTTCCAATTTCGAGTTTCGCATCCGCGGTAAGCGACTTGCCCACTTGGACATCCAGAGGCCCTATGGTCGTCGTTCGAAAGCCGTTCTTCTTTACGGAGACTTTGTAGGTGCCGGGCGGCACGCTTACAAACGTGTAGTAACCCGAATCGTTCGTAGCTTGCGTGCGTGTTTCATTGGTTGCGACGTCCAGCAGTTCGATCGTTGCATTGGGCACCGCGGCGCCCTTTTGATCTGTGACCGTTCCCGCCACGGTCGCCGTCGAAGAGCCCTGCCCACGCGCCAATCCCGGAACAAGGAACAAAATCACCAGCACTGCAAATAAAATTCTTGCATTTCGCATGTAAGTTCCCCCTCCACTCTTGAAGAACCCATAAATCCTGGGAGATCAGAGCCACGACCAGACACACTCCCCGAGAGATTCCAGGTCAAGTGCTCAAAATGGTCGCAACACTCTCATTCACCACAGGATGATATTGGCGTGAAACTAGTCCCAAGGAGGGGTGTTGTCAAGGGTTTTTATTAATTTTGGCTAAAAGAAATATCAGGTTTATATGAAATGAGGGAAGATCCGCGTACTTTTCGTTTTGGAATCGCCGGCCAGTGTGACGCTACAGATTGCCGGTCCCGAGATGGAAAAATTGAAAACTGCTTCAGCTGCCGTTGGAGTAGTGCTTCACGTCCACGGTGTCGTCCAACCCCAACGGTCCGAACGGCCCCATCCCGTACCCTGGGAAGCGCGTTTCAGTCCGCACCATGGACCAGAACATGCACGACTCCTCCGGCCAAAACTTTTTCTTGGGCGCGGAACGCCAGTTCTTGGGCAATTTTCTGTTCCGCGTGAATTACCAGGGATCAATGGGCCGGCACTTGCCGATGCTTGAGAACTATAACCGTGCGGATGGGGAGGCCTACAACGCTGCCTTTTCCAACATTCGCCCCAACCCCCTCTACACCGGCTTCAACTATCGTTCGAACAGCGTGAGCTCCAACTATAATTCGCTCGTCGTGGAAGCACAGAAGCGCATGGGGCACGGCTTGCAGTTCCAGACCGGATACACGTACTCGAAGCTTCTGGACGTTAACTCGGAACTGTTTGCCGGCTGTTCAACCATTGGCGGCTTCACCGCGCCATACTATTACATCTCGAATAGCAGGCCAGACCTGTCCTATGGCCGGTTCAATGTGATTTACCAGATGCCCTTCCTGAAGCAAGAAAAGGGCTTCGTGGGACATGCCCTGAGTGGCTGGACACTCTCCAGCTTCTTCCAGTTGTACTCTGGACACCCCGTGGATGTCTACAATGGCAACGGGAGGTTTGCTGGGAGTGCGCTCGACGCGAACGGCATCCCTGAAAACCTTGGTGGCGATTACAATTTGGACGGCGTTTTGAACGACCATCCTGTTTTCACCGGATCGAGCCTGAGTTCCGTCTATAGCGGAAAGAGCCCGGCCGATGGGATTTTCACTGACAACAACCCAATCGGTTGCGGTTTTCCAGGACAAGCATCCACGAACACTGCGGCCTGCAATAAGGCCTTCGGAGTTGTTACTCCGAACTCACTCTTTGCAAACCCGGCATGGGCCGAAGTTCGTGCAAATGGACATGGGCCTGAGCAAGAGCTTCAAGCTGACAGAGACGATGAAGCTCGACTTCAAGGCCACAGCCCAGAACGTGCTCAACCACCCCAGCTTCGACTGTGTCAGAGGTGACGTGAGCAGCGGCACATTTGGCGCGGCGCAGTGCCTGGCGCAGAACCCCTCGGGAACCACGCTAGGGGCCCCGACGTCGCGCATTATGTCGCTGGGGTTGCGGCTGGCGTTCTAGCTTTACTTCCGCAGTTCGCAAGGACTGCGCAGAGCAAACGTAAATGTTAACGGCGGGGGAGAGTCCAACGGACTCTCCCCGTTTTTCTTTTTGCTTCGGAACCAACACGCGGCGTCAATCACTAAAAACTAAAAAACAGAAAACTACAAATTGAAAATCGAAAACAGGGAACTGAGAACAAAAAACAGAGAACCGAGAACAGAAAACCAAAAAGAGAAAGTAGAAAAGAGCAGAAAACAGAAAAGTAAAAAATTAGAACTGAGAAACTGAAAAAGTGAAAACCGAAAACTGAAAACTGAAAACTAGTTCAGCGGCCGTTGGAGTAATACTTCACGTCAACCGTGTCGTACATGGTGGCGGTGGC
>WNFC01006512.1_pt1 | contig 12845 bp, 12 predicted proteins | sample 5400541 | NCBI WGS metagenome assembly WNFC01 (sample SAMN13153342, study PRJNA577476) | soil metagenome | isolation source: 120 cm saprolite under Douglas fir tree site 2 hole 2 replicate 1 | place: USA:California | collected 2015-04-18
TGCACCTGAAAGACGTGCTTGGAGGTATCCAGGCCAATCCGGATAATCATCATTGGGCGGCTCCCTTGGCTGCGTTGTTCAACCATCACAGCCTGGCACATTCGATGCCGTCGGGGGCCGTCCACCCCAACATAAACACTGGCCTCTGGAAGATGGGTTCCGGGTCTGCCGCTGCGCGGCATCCCGGAATGACGGTAGAGCGGGTTACTCCAGACGAGTGTTCGCCGGGGTCGCGCTTGAACCGGTTCGGTCGGAACGCGGTCTTGTCATTATATCAGCGCATTGTCATTTGCTGGGACAAACGCTCGAGGTTTGCTGACAGGTGTCCCTTCCGACGGCCATCACCCAGGCCCCTCCCGGCGCTGCCGCGGCGACCACGGCGGGCTTGCGGGCGGTTGCCATTTGGCTGCTGTGCTGCTGCGGCATGATCTTTGTCATGGTGGTGATCGGCGGGATCACCCGGCTGACCCTGTCCGGCCTGTCGATCACCGAATGGGAGCCGGTCGTCGGCATCCTGCCGCCGCTCTCGCCCGCCGCCTGGATCGCCGAGTTCGGAAAGTATCAGCACATCCCGCAATACCGGCTGGTCAATTACGGGATGAGCCTCGATGAGTTCAAGACCATTTATCTGTGGGAATATACGCACCGCCTGTGGGGGCGTCTGATCGGCTTTGCCTATGCCCTGCCATTTCTTTATTTCGTGCTGCGCCGGCGCGTGCCGCGCCGGCTGCGCACGTCGCTCGCCGGCATTCTGCTGCTCGGCTTCCTGCAGGGCGCGCTCGGCTGGTACATGGTGAAGAGCGGTCTCGCCGAACGGGTCGAGGTCAGCCAGTACCGGCTCGTCGCCCATCTCGCCCTCGCGCTCCTGATCTATGCGACGACGCTATGGGTCGCGCTCGGCATCCTTCAAAACCCCTCTCCGCCCTTCAGGGGGGAGAGGGAGGGGCCCATCGCGCAGCGATGGGAGGGTGAGGTGGGAACCAACGAGCGCTCTGGAATCCCCCACCTCACCCCTGCCCTCTCCCCCCTAAAGGGCGGAGAGGGGGAAATTAGCGTGGGCTGGCGGCGCGCCGCCGAGGCGATCCTCGGCCTGGTCGCGCTGACGATCCTGGCCGGCGGGTTTGTCGCCGGGCTCCATGCCGGCCTCACCTACAATACGTTTCCGCTGATGGACGGGAGCCTCGTCCCGGCGGGCTATGCCCAGCTCCAGCCGTTCCTGCGCAACTGGTTCGAGAACATCGCCGCGGTCCAGTTCGACCATCGCCTCTTGGCGATGACGACCGTTGCGGCGGTGGTGGTGCTATGGCTGAGCGGACGCAGCGTCTCACTGCCGCGCCCGGCGCGCCTCGCGTTGCGTGCGCTGCTGGTCGTCGCGGCGCTCCAATTCGCGCTTGGGGTCGCGACGCTGCTCCTGGTCGTGCCGATCCCGCTCGCCGCCGCGCACCAGGCCGGCGCAATGCTGCTGCTGACCGCGGCGATCGTGCTGCGTCACAGTCTACGGCGGAATTGAGAAGGTCCGAGAGTACGCGGATCTGGGCTGCTTTCCCGTTTGTGCCGCCCTCCCATATAGGCGTAGCGCCCGAATGGGCGCGTGAACAATATCGGGGCTTCCGATGCTTGCCGGTCAGCTTGCGCTCGTCGCCGCCGCCGTCTTCACCGGCGCGGCGTTTTATGTGAATTACGTGGAACAGCCGGCTCGTCTAGCCTTGGATGACCGCTCGCTGCTCGCCGAATGGAAGCCCGCCTACAAGCGCGGCTACGTCATGCAGGCGAGCCTGGCCGTTGTCGGGTTTCTGCTCGGGTTTTTCGCCTGGCGGGCAACGGGCGCGGCGGCGTTCCTGGTCGGAGCGCTGCTGATTGTCGCCAATTGGCCCTGGACGCTACTGGGCATCCTGCCGACAAACAAGGTTCTGATGGCGACGGATTTGGCCGAGGCAGGTGCTGGCACTCGCGCGCTGCTGCTGAAATGGAACAGGCTGCACGCAGTGCGCACGGTGCTGGGCGGGCTTGCGGTTGTCGCCTTCCTGGTTGCGCTGAACGAAAGCTGACCCATTATGGGCGCTTGTACTCGGAAGATTGACGATGGCGACGAGAAGCAAACCGCGAAAATCGCGACAGGCGGCGACTTCCAAGTCTAAGGACTGGGAGGCCTTGGCGCAGGCCGAGTTGAAAGGCAAACCGCTCTCGAGCCTCGACTGGCAGACCCCCGAGGGGATCACGGTCAAGCCGCTCTATACCGAGGCCGATCTCGAAGCGATCGAAGCTGCCGGGTTTCCGTGGCGCGAGGCGTTGCCCGGCGTCTCGCCCTACCTGCGCGGGCCGCGCGCGACGATGTATGCCAACCGGCCATGGACGATCCGGCAGTATTCGGGGTTCTCGACCGCCGAGGAATCGAACCGCTTCTACCGCGACAATCTCAAGGCCGGGCAGATGGGGCTGTCGATCGCCTTCGATCTGGCGACCCACCGCGGCTATGACAGCGACCACCCCCGCGTCACCGGCGACGTTGGCAAGGCGGGCGTCGCGATCGACAGCGTCGAGGACATGAAGATCCTCTTCGACGGCATCCCGTTGGACCGCATGAGCGTCTCGATGACGATGAACGGCGCGGTGTTGCCGGTGCTCGCCGGGTTCATCGTCGCGGCCGAGGAACAGGGCGTGCCGCAAGCGAAGCTCCAGGGCACGATCCAGAACGACATCCTGAAGGAGTTCATGGTCCGCAACACCTACATCTACCCGCCCGGACCATCGATGCGGATTGTCGCCGACATCATCGAATACACCGCCCGCCATATGCCGAAGTTCAACTCGATCTCGATCTCCGGCTATCACATGGAGGAGGCCGGGGCGAATTCGGTTCAGGAGCTGGCGTTCACCCTGGCGGATGGGCTCGAATACGCGCGCGCGGCGTTGTCGCGCGGGCTCAAGATCGACGAGTTCGCGCCGCGCCTGTCGTTCTTTTTCGGCATCGGCACGAATTTCTTCATGGAGATCGCCAAGCTGCGCGCGGCGCGCCTCTTATGGGCGCGCCTGATGGAGCAGTTTTGGCCACAGGACCCGGCGAGCCTCGCGCTGCGCATGCATTGCCAGACCTCTGGCGTGAGCCTCACCGAGCAGGATCCGCACAACAACATCGTCCGCACGACGATCGAGGCGCTGGCCGCCGTGCTCGGCGGGACCCAGTCGCTGCACACCAACTCGTTCGACGAGGCGCTCGGCCTGCCGACGCCGGGCTCGGCCAGGATCGCACGCAACACCCAGCTGATCCTCGCCGAGGAGACCGGCATCCCGCATGTCGTCGACCCGCTCGGCGGCAGCTATTATGTCGAGAGCCTGACCCATTCGATCGCCGCGGCGGCGATGGCCCTCATCGACGAGGTCGAGGCCTTGGGCGGCATGACGAAGGCGGTCGAAAGCGGCATGCCGAAACTGCGCATCGAAGAATCCGCGGCGCGGCATCAGGCGCGCACCGACCGCGGCGAAGAAATCATCGTCGGGGTCAACAAATACCGCTCGGACGATTCCGGCGAAATCGACATCCTCGACGTCGACAACGCGGCGGTCCGCTCGGCGCAGATCGCCCGGCTCGACCGGGTGCGCAAGAGCCGCGACCCGGCGCGGGTGCGCGCCGCGCTCGCCGCGCTGACCGAGGCGGCGAAAAACGGCGCCGGCAATCTCCTGGCCCTGGCGATCGAGGCGAGCCGGGCGCGGGCGACGGTCGGCGAGATCTCCGACGCGCTCGAAGTCGTTTTCACCCGGCATCGCGCCGCCACCCCGTCGGTCACCGGCATCTATGGCGGGCAATACCAGGGCGACGAGGCGTTTCACCGGATCCAGCGCGAGATCGAGAATTTCGCCCGCGAGGAAGGTCGCCGACCGCGCATGCTGGTCGTCAAGCTCGGCCAGGACGGCCACGACCGCGGCGCCCGGGTGATCGCCACCGCCTTCGCCGATATCGGCTTCGATGTCGATATCGGACCCCTGTTCCAGACCCCCGAAGAGGCCGCCCGCCAGGCAGTCGAGAACGACGTCCATATCGTCGGCGTGTCGAGCCAGGCGGCGGCGCACAAGACCCTCGTGCCCTCGCTGATCGCGGCCCTGAAAGCGGAAGGCGCCGGCGACATCCTCGTGGTGTGCGGCGGCGTCATCCCGCCCCGGGACTACGATTTCCTCAAGAAAGCCGGGGTCAGCGCGATCTACGGCCCGGGCACCAACATCCCCGCCGCCGCCGCCGAAATTCTTTCCCTCATCCGCCAGCACCGGCTGGCGGCATGAGGCGTGACTATATAGACTGACACCAGCTCTGACTTGAGGAATTTGCTGCAATGACAAGACTTCTCGATCGAGCGCTCAAAGCTGCGCGCAGCCTCCCTCCGGCCGCGCAGGACGACATCGCCCGGGTTGTCCTCCGGCTGACCGGCGGGGATGACGAGGGACCGGTGCCGCTTACCGCCGAAGAGGAAGCGGCTGTAGCCGCCTCGAAAGCCGCCGCTGCTCGCGGCGAGTTTGCAACCGATGAGCAGGTGCGCGCGGTGTGGGCCAAACACGGTCTATGAACCTTCGCTACACCCTCCCGGTGCTTGAGGGCGCCCGCGAACTCCCCACTCACATTTTTTTAATGAGCCGCCTATAGGCTAACCAGATCGCGCGCTTGAATGTCGCGCAGATCGGTTCGTAGTGGACTGTCACGGTGGGTGCTCGATGACAGGAAATAACGTCGCTTTGGCGATAGTAACCGTCGCGCTTGTCCTACTGATTTACTTCGTCGTTACCCCTAAAAGTGGGGTTTTATCCACACCACGGCCGCGTCGTTTTGGAACTCCGAATCGATTTAGGCAGGGTCCAACCCCCGACCTCAAAGACGTCGGGCAGCAACTGTACGCCGTGATGGCGGCTTCGTTCCAAAGGCGACGACTGCTCAGCCGGTCAGAATATGACACGTTCAAAATCATCGAAGACGATATAGCCGCAGCACGCAGGGGCTATCGTGTTTTTGCGCAAACCAGCCTCGGAGAAGTCCTCACGTCGCCGAGCGAAGATGCGTTTCGCTCGATCAACAGTAAGCGAGTCGACATCCTCATAGTCGATCAGGGCGGCTGGCCGGTTGTCGCTGTCGAATATCAGGGCAGCGGCCACTATCAGGGTACGGCGGCCGCCCGAGATGCGGTCAAGAAGGAAGCTCTGCGCAAGGCCGGCGTTCATTATGTAGAAGTCTCCGAGAGTGATAGCGCCGAACAAATCCGGTCGCGCGTGCGCGAACAACTCGGTTGGAAGACCGCCGCCCTGACAGTCGGCGGATTGCGGGCACAGCGGGCGCAGGGCGGAAAAGCGCAGCGCCTTCCGCCGGCTATCCACACAGCCGGCAAGGCATCGGCCGGCGGAAAGGGCGGGCGATCGGCCGCCTTCGCCACCGCGTTGCGCGGGTCTTCGGGGCCGTCGCTGATGTGCCAGCGGGAGTTGGCGGAATGCGCTGCGCTTTCCGCCCCACACGCGTCAGAGGGCTGGATGGCGCAGGCCTTCGGCCCCGATTTTGCCCCGTCGGCTAGCCCGCACCGATCCTAATTCCTACGCTTCATTTACCGCCCGTCGGTCCGGGAAATGCGAGCTTGTACTTTTGGCCATCCCGGGTGTTAGACTTACCAAGTCTGAACAGGGGGGCAAAAATGGCCGTGGAAACAAAATATCAGGGGGTATATCCCGGGATGGTCACCAAGATCATCGCCAGCTACGTATCGCACCATAATGTGGCGCCCGAGCAGATCCCCGATTTGATCAACTCGGTGCATCGCACGATCAACAGCCTCGGCAAGCCGGCCGAGCCGCAGGGCGGCGCCCTGACCCCCGCGGTGCCGTTGCGGCGCTCGGTGCAGCGCGATGCGGTCATCTGCCTCGAATGCGGCTGGAAGGGCAAAATGCTGCGCCGCCACCTCAGCACCCGCCATGGGTTGACCGGGGAGCAGTATCTGAAACGCTGGGGCCTGCCGAGCGACCATCCGCTGACCGCGCCGACCTATTCCCAGCAGCGCTCTGCCCTGGCCAAGGAGCTCGGCCTCGGCCGCGGTGGCCGCCAGACCGCCCCGCCCCCGCCGGCCAGCGATACACCGCGCCCGCGCCGCGGCCGGCCGCGCGGCTCGCGCACCGCCGCTCGCGCGGTGTAGGCGCAGGCGGTCGAGCGCCGGGCAAACAAGCTGGGGGCTTACCGGCGGCGCGTGCCGGTCTCGGTGACGACCAGATCCATCGGCACGTCGAAGGGCTGGGGATGGATCGTCTCCAGCTCTTGTATGGCAAACCCGATCCCGATCGCCAGCGGCCGCGGCGCGAGCGCCGCCAGGGTGCGGTCGAAATAGCCGCCGCCGTAACCTAGCCGGTAGCAGGCGGGGTCGAACCCGACGAGCGGGGCAAGCACGACCCTCGGCGTGACGACCGCGCCTTTTTCCGGCACCGGGATGTTCCACACGCCGTCGACGAGCGGCTCGCCGGGCCGCCAGGAGCGATATTCGAGCGGCCCTTTTTTGTCGACCACGACGGGCAGCGCGACGCCACGCCCGTCCGCCACCGCCCAGTCGATCAGCGGCCGCGGGTCGATTTCCGCGCGAAACGGCCAATAGACCCCGAGAATTCCCGGCCGATCGGTTAGGAGGGTGCGCAGCTCGGCCAGGATGCGCTCGCTCCAGCGCCGCCGGTCGGCGGCCGGCAGCCCCTGGCGCAGCGCGATCAGCCGCTCGCGCTCCCCGCGCCGCCACAGCCTGACCGCATCGGGATCCAACGGCTGCTCCTATCGCGGTATCAAGACGAGTTGCGTCGGCCTGCACCGGCACATCAACCTGTTCAACTTCCGGTCAGAACAGCCCGGTGATGCGGCCGTCTTCGGTCAGGTCGATGCTGTTGGCGGCGGGGACCCGCGGCAGGCCGGGCATCGTCATGATCTCGCCGCACACCGCAACGATGAACTCGGCGCCGGCTGAGAGGCGTATTTCGCGCACTGCGAGCACATGGTCATCGGGCGCGCCCTTGGCGTTGGGGTCGGTGGTAAAGCTGTACTGCGTCTTGGCGATGCATACCGGGAAATGGCCAAACCCGGCCTTCTGCAGCTCGGTGAGCCGGTCTTCGACCGGCTTGTCGGCGGCGATGTCGCGGGCGCGATAGATCTTCTGGGCGATCGTCTTGATCTTGTCGCGCAGCGGCATCTCGTCGGGATAGAGAAAGCGGAACTCGGCGCGGCCGCTTTCGGCGAGCTTGACGACGGCGTGGGCAAGCTCCGCCGCGCCTTCGCTGCCGCGCGCCCAATGGTCGGCGATCACCGCCTCGACCCCCATCCCGGCGCATAGTTCCTTCAGCCGGCCAAGCTCGGCTTCGGTATCGGCGCTGAAGCGGTTGACCGAGACCACCGCCGGAACCCCGAACCCGCGCAGGTTTTCGAGATGGCGCTCCAGATTGGCGAAGCCCTTTTCGACGGCCGCGACATTCTCCGCCCTAAGCCCATCGCGCGGCACCCCGCCATGCATCTTGAGCGCCCGCATCGAGGCGACGATGACCGCCGCGTCGGGCTTCAATCCGGCCTTGCGGCATTTGATGTCGAAGAATTTCTCGGCGCCGAGATCGGCCCCGAAGCCGGCTTCGGTGACGCAGTAATCGGCGAGCTTCAGCGCGGTTGTGGTGGCGATGACCGAATTGCAGCCATGCGCGATGTTGGCGAACGGGCCGCCATGGATGAAGGCCGGGTTGTTTTCCAGCGTCTGGACGAGGTTCGGCGCGATCGCGTCCTTCAAGAGGGCCGCCATCGAACCGGCCGCCTTCAGGTCGGCGGACCGCACCGGCTGGCGTTCCCGGGTCTGGCCGACAACGATATTGGCGAGCCGGCGGCGCAGATCGGCAAGGTCGGTCGACAGGCAGAAGATCGCCATCACCTCCGAGGCGACCGTGATGTCGAACCCGTCCTCGCGGGCAAAGCCGTTGGCGACCCCGCCGAGCGAGGAGACGATCGAGCGCAATGCCCGGTCGTTCATGTCGAGCCCGCGGCGCCAGGCGACCCGGCGCGGATCGATGCGCGGCTCGAGGCCGTAATAGATGTGGTTGTCGACGAGCGCGGCGAGCAGGTTGTTGGCGGCGCCGATCGCATGCAGATCGCCGGTGAAATGCAGGTTGATGTCTTCCATCGGCACGACCTGCGCATAGCCGCCGCCGGCCGCCCCGCCCTTGACGCCAAAGCACGGCCCGAGGCTCGGCTCGCGCAGGCAGAGGATCGCCTTCTTGCCGATGTGGTTGAGCGCGTCGCCCAAGCCGACCGTCGTCGTCGTCTTGCCTTCGCCGGCCGGGGTCGGGGTGATCGCCGTGACGAGGATCAGCTTGCCGTTCGGCCGGTCGGCCAGCGTGCGGACGTAGTCCATCGAGATCTTGGCCTTGTAGCGGCCGTAGGGGGACAGTGCCTCATCCGGGATCCCCAGCTTGTCCGCCGCGACCTGGCCGATCGGCTGCATCGCCGCGGCTTGGGCGATCTCGATATCGGATTTCGGATTGCGATGCTGCTCGTCTCCGCGCGCCACGGCCTATCTCCTCAGCTGAAAGCTTCTCAGGGTCTTAGCCCGTCGGGCCATGGGCCGCAACCGCCCAGGACGCAACCCAGCGGGGTGACGGCAGCCAATCGCCAAACCATGCGCCCCGGGCGAGCTAGTGCCGTCGGGGATGGCTGCCTATACTCGCGCCCTATACTTGCGACGCATTGGCCTTTCATCGGTTGCGGGGTTGGACATGCATAGGATGATAGGAACCCGGCGGTTCTCGCGCCTCGGCACCGCCGCTCTTGCCGTCGTACTCGGGGTCGGCGCCTGGACCGCCGCACCGGGGCCCGCCGCAGCGCAGTTCTGGTACGGGTTCGGCCCCCGGTATTACGCGCCGTTTCCCTATTATTATCCGCCGCCGGCCTATTACCCCTATTACCCGCCACCGACCTACTATCCGCCGGCGGCCCCGGCCGGCTACCCGCCGCCGCCGGCTGGAGCGCCGGGTGCTGGGGCGCCGGTCGACGCGACCGCGCTGGGAGCGCCGGCCGCGGGAGCGCCGGGCGCGCCGCAGCCGAGCACGGCGATCACCTATACCGCCCGTCCGGCCTTCCGGAACGCTGCCGGACAGACCTGCCGCGAGTACCGGAGCGCGAACGGCGTGCTCGGCAACGCCTGCCAGGATCCCAGCGGCCAATGGCGGGTCGCGAACTGAGCCAACCCGCCTCCCGGCGGCTCGCAATGACGATCAAGCGGGCATGTTCCCAGTCTTGCCGCCCGTCTGGAACGGTCGGTTGAACCTGCTCCGTACAGCCGCCCTTTGGGTGCCCGCCATCCGCCGGCTGTACGAGGATCGCAACGCCCTGCTCGCCGAACGCGCCGGCCTCCTGATGCGGAGCGCTCCGGGCGCAGAGGACCCCGAGGCCGCGGAGGCGCGTATCGCGCGCCAGGAAGGGCGGCTTATCACCACCGATTATCCGTACGATCCCCACAGCCGCCCGATCGAAGACGCGGCCGGCGGGAGGCGCCTCACCGCGCGGCTGCGTGCGGAGGAGGAGCGCTACGCCGCTACCCTGCGCGGTGTGGCCCGGCACATCGGTGCATTGCTCCGCATCCCGCGTGCGCAGGAAGATCCCGCCCACCCATTCTGGGCGAATGAATGGTTCCCGCCCTTCGACGGCGCTTCCCTCTATGGCCTGATCGCGGAACGATCGCCGCTTCGGTATATCGAGGTCGGCTCCGGCATCTCCACCCGGTTCGCGCGGCAGGCCATTGGCGACTTGCACTTGCAGACCCGCATTGTCTCGATCGACCCGCACCCGCGCACCGAGATCGATGCGCTCTGCGACGAAGTGGTGCGCAGCCGGATGGAGGCGGTTCCCCGCGCGTTCTGGGAGGGGATCGGGCCTGAAGATTTGTTGTTTGTCGATAACAGCCACCGCAGTTTCCCGAACTCGGATGTCACCGTCTTTTTTGCCGAGGTAATGCCGGTATTGCGGCCGGGCACCATCTGGGGCTTGCACGACATCTTCCTGCCATGGGACTACCCGGAAGAGTGGCGCAACCGCTTCTACAACGAACAGTATTTGCTGCTGACCTATCTGCTCGGCGGTGCCGACGGTGATGAGATCGTACTGCCGGTGATGTGGGCGACAAATCAACCCAGGCTGCATAGCATCCTGGCGCCGCTTTGGGCGCGCGAGGATCTGTTTCGCGACGTGGGAACGCATGGCGGCTCATTCTGGATGCGGCGCGCCGCGGCCGCTTCCGCAGCCACGTAATCAAAGTCCGGCATTGCGAGGAGCACTGCGACGACGCACTCTCGCCCGGGCAACAGATAAGGGAACCCAGACATGGCGCGGCCAATCGTCTATGGCCCGGCGGGCAGCACCTATGTGTGGAGCACCCGCCTCGCGCTCGCCGAAAAGGGGGTCGCGCACGAACTGGTCGAGGTTGGCTTCGACGAACATCGCCAGGAGCCGCATCTGGCGCGCCACCCGTTCGCCAAGGTGCCGGCCTTCGAGCATGACGGCTTTGCGCTCTACGAGACGCAGGCGATCCTGCGCTATATCGACGAAGGCTTCCCGGTCGCGCCGCTGCAGCCGACCGATCTCCACCAGTTCGCGCGGATGAGCCAGATCATCGGCATCGTCGACGCCTATGCCTATCCGGCGATCGTCGGCGGCATCCTGTTCAACCGCAGGTTGGCGCCGCGCCTCGGGTTGCCGGTCGACGAGGCGGCTGCTGCTGCGGCTTTGCCGCGGGCGCGCCTTTGCCTCGCCGAGCTCGCCCGGCTGATGGGCGAACAACCCTACCTCGCCGGCGAGCGGGTGAGCCTGGCCGATTTGATGGCAATCCCGCTCCTCTATTATTTCAGCCGGCTCCCCGAAGGCGAGGCGGCGATTGCCGAGCAGCCGACCTTGCTTCCGTGGATCGCCCGCATGGAGGGGCGGCAGAGCTTCCAGGTCACCAAGCCGCCCGGCATCTAAGAGGTATTACAATTCTTGTCCCGTCATTCCCGCGAAAGCGGGAATCCAGGGCCCAAGGCTCCGTCGCTTGCCCCCTGGACCCCCGCTTTCGCGGGGGTGACGATTAGCGGGACTCTGAGCAGGGAAAGCGAAAGCGGATGGCCAGCGTAGTGAACAAGCCAGGCGAGTCGACCGCGCCGATCGTCACGATCAAGGACGGCCGCGCCACGATTCGCCTCAACCGCCCGCGTGAGCACAACCGGATCGAACCCGACGATCTGGCCGTGTTGCGCGAGACCTTCACCCGGATCGACGAGGACCCGCGAGTCCGCGTGCTGGTGCTGACCGGGACCGGCAAGAGCTTCAGCTCGGGCTACCACATCGGCGCGCTGGTCGAGCGCCACGCCACGAAGCGCGATGGGGCGGAGCCGGGGAGCGACTCGTTCGAGCGCGTCGTCGACCGGATCGAGGCGCTGCGCGTGCCGACGATCGCCGCGCTCAATGGCGGCGTCTACGGCGGCTCGACCGACCTCGCGCTGGCCTGCGATTTCCGCATCGGCGTCGACGGCATGAAGCTCTTGATGCCGGCGGCCCGCCTCGGCATCGTCTATTACCCGAGCGGCATCGAGCGCTATGTCGCCCGGCTCGGGGTCGCCGCGGCAAAGCAACTGTTCCTTACGGCGCAGCCGATCGACACGCAAGAAATGCTGCGCATCGGGTATCTCGACTGGTGCGTGCCCGCTGGGGAGCTGATGGCGCGGGTTGATGCCTTGGTCGCGACGCTCGCCGCCAACGCGCCGCTCGCCCTCGCCGGGCTGAAGCGCGCGATCAACGAGATCGCCGGCGGCCGGCTCGACCGTGCCGCCCTGGCCGCCGCGCGCTCGCACTGCGCCGCCTCCGAGGACCACGCCGAGGCATTGAAGGCCTGGGGCGAGAAGCGCCAGCCAACGTTTCGCGGCCGCTGAGGACCGCCACAAGATACCTGTCATTCCGGGGCGGCGCGCAGCGGCGAGCCCGGGATGACCGGGCTTTTTTGCGCAAGCCCCGCCGGCGGGGAGAGGGTTGGGGTGAGGGGCGGGCACCGGCGGAGCAACCTACTCGAACCACGTGACATCACCGAGGAATCGCGCGAGGCTCTGGGCCCCGCATTTCGCCTGACCGGAGGACCCCCGCTATGCTCGAACAGGACGTCATCGTCACGACCAAATACGGCGCCATGCCGACCTTCGCGGTCTGCCCGGAGGGGCCCGGCCAGTATCCGGGGATCATCTTCTACATGGACGCGCCGGGCATCCGCCAGGAGCTGCGCAACATGGCGCGGCGCATCGCGAGGGCCGGCTATTTCTGCCTGTTGCCCGACATGTACTACCGGCTCGGGCATCTGCGCTTCGATGTGCAGCGCCGCGACGATTCGATGATGCCGTGCATCCTGGCGGCGATGAGCAGCCTGACCAACGCCAAGGTAATGGACGATACCGGCGGGCTCCTCGGCTGGCTCGACGGCCAGGACAAGGCGAAGCCCGGCCCGGTCGGCTGCGTCGGCTATTGCATGAGCGGCATGCACATCACCAACGCCGCTTCGTTCTACCCGCACCGCATCGCCTCGGCCGCTTCGCTCTATGGCGTCGGCATCATCACCGACAAGGAAGACTCGCCGCATTTGTTTCTCGACCGGATCAAGGGCGAACTCTATTACGCCTTCGCCGAGACCGACCGGGCCGTGCCGCCGCACATCCCGGGCGACCTCAAGACGCTGCTCGACAAGCACGACATCAAGCACGAGCTCAAGGTGTTTCCCGGCACCGAGCACGGCTTCGCCTTCCCCGAGCGGGCGATCTACAACACGCTGGCCGCCGAGGAGACCTGGGCCAAGATGTTC
>WNFC01012614.1_pt1 | contig 12842 bp, 12 predicted proteins | sample 5400541 | NCBI WGS metagenome assembly WNFC01 (sample SAMN13153342, study PRJNA577476) | soil metagenome | isolation source: 120 cm saprolite under Douglas fir tree site 2 hole 2 replicate 1 | place: USA:California | collected 2015-04-18
TGCAGGAAAAGACTCGATCGTTGTAATCACTGTCAAGGAGAATGACCCAAAACTTGCTGCGGACTTAGCCAACGCCTATCTTGCCGCGCTACATAAGCAGAATGACAGGATTGCATTTACTGAAGCGGGTCAAAAGCGGCTTTTCTTTGAACGGCAACTGGAAAAGGAAAAGGATCTGTTGGCGGAAGCTGAGGTCGAAATGGCCCGTACCCAGGAACAAAGTGGTTTGATCCAGCCTGGCGGGCAGGCGCAACTTCAAATTCAGACAATTGCCCAAACGCAAGCACAGATTGCGAGCCTCGAAGTCGAATTGGCGGCGATGAGTCAAGCAGCAACGAGCGAGAATCCTGATGTGATCCGTATCAAATCCCAGATTGAGGGGTTGAAGACGCAACTAGCCAAGCTAGAAAACTCGGGCACAAGAGGTGGCCCGGGAAATGTACAGGTTCCTACGTCGAGGGTGCCAGAGTTAACGCTGACTTATGTGCGTAAGGCGCGGAATGTGAAATACCACGAAGCCCTTTACGAGTTGCTGATGCGCCAGTACGAGTCGGCTAAGCTGGACGAGGCACATTCTGCTCCGCTGGTACAGGTGGTGGACTATGCTGTAGTCCCGGATTCGAAGGCTGGGCCGCCGCGAACTCTGCTTACTCTGCTGGCGGCTGTTCTCGGTGGGTTCATTGGGGCTGTGCGGGTTTTTTTCAGACACACCATGAAAATCTCGCCAGTAACGAAGGCCTAGAACGCTCGCAAGCATGAGAACATCCACCCGCTCGAGATGGACGACCAAAGCGGCCCCGTTGCGGTTGTTTGCTCTTCGATTTGCAGAGTGTTCAACAAGGCGAAGGCTGCGCTAAACTAGGATTCAGCTAATACGTTAACCGTCGGGCGGTCAGTCTGCGCCTTCATCAAACTCATTGAAATCAGACCTTCTGTTAAACCCATCCCAAATCGATATGCTTCCCGTCAAGTCGTCTGCTGTTTCGCGACTAAGATCGTCACTGGGGCTGGATCGGGCGATTATATTCACCGCGCTTGCTCGGGGGATGGTCTCGTCTTGCTGGACTTGTGATAATTGGTGATGATGCCCGGGAGCCAAGTCGGTGATCAAGAAAAAATGTACAGGACAAAACCATCGTTGCTGGAATCCCTGCAGTGCCACTTAAGCGTTTCAACCATTTATCCAATTCGCTGGGAAAGAATATGAGCAACGAGCGCCAGAAGTTTTCCGTTTGCATTCCTGCCTACAATAGGGCGAAGTTTCTAGGACCACTCTTAGATTCGATTTTTATTCAAGAATACAAAGACTTTAATATCGTCATTTGTGAAGATAAATCGCGGGAGCGTGGAGAGATCGCCACGATTGTTCGAGATTATTCCGATCGCTTTCCGGGGGTGTTGCACTACTATGAAAACGAGACGAATCTTGGTTACGACGCCAACATTCGCAACCTGGTCCAAAAAGCCACGGGCGAATACTGCTTCTTCATGGGCAACGACGATCTGATGTGTGCCGGTGCACTAGAGAATGTTGCCGGGGTTCTTGAGCGTCACCAGAATGTTGGGCTAGTTCTGAAGAGTTATGCGTGGTTTGACGATGTTCCGGAGAAGGTGAATCAGGAGGTACGATACTTTGCGGATGAGCGCGTATTTGCTGCCGGCAGAGAAGCCATCACTATCTGCTTTCGCAGATCCGGGGTTATCTCAGGTTATATCGTGCATCGTGATTCCGCCTACGCAGCTGCGACAGGCAGGTTCGATGGGACGCTCTATTACCAGATGCACATGACGGCTTCCGTCCTATCTGAGAAGAATGCAGTTGTGACGCCGAAGGTTTTGGTGCTGTGCAGAAATACTGAAGTCCCGGAGTTTGGAAATAGCGATATTGAAAAAGGCAAATATATGCCTGGTGGATATACACCACAGGCGCGTATCAATATGGTGGGCGGAGCCTTGTCCATTATCAAAGGCTTCCAGCAAACTACTGGCTTGGATATAGCAGAGGATGTGACTCGGGACTATGCCAACTATTTCTATCCATATATAAAAGATCAGTTGACGCTACCTCTGCGAGACTTTGTGAAACTGTGCAACGCGTACGGAAAACTTGGTTTCTATAAGTACCCCATGTTTTATTTATATTGCGTGGCTGGCTATCTTTTAGGTGAGGGTAAATTTGACTCGGTGACGAGACGAATTCGTGGCTATCTCGGTAGAAGTCCGCAGTTTGGAATGCCAAAGTAAATCACCATCAAATTGCCCCAAGATGGCTATCATCGTTATCAGACCCGGATAGTCCACGATGACGAGTTACTGGGTAGAATGCTGCGCGCGGAACTTTCGGCGCTGGTTTTCCTGAAGGAGACAAGGAAGCAAAATAGATAAAATAGAAAATTGATCGGAAAGATTGTGGAGAACGGTAGATTTGCAGAGCCGACCACAAAGTAAATGCAAAAAAGAAGAATGCCAGCTAGTACCGCTTTCTCTTTTCCAGGTGGGCAGAATCGGAAGGATCGCCACACCATGTATACGAGGACGAACGTAAGTAGAAGGTTTCCAATATACCAAACGATGCCGAAGCTAATAAGGGAACTGATCCACCACGATTCATAATATTCATAAGATAGTCGGCCAACAAAGAACCATTCAGTCCATCCCTCGATCAAACTGCTCCAAGGGATAGACAGATGGTCACTTGCACTTCTGGACTTCAGCGCGATGATCAGGCTGATCGTCTCGAAAGCGTGGGTTACTTCCAGTAGCCCGACCAAGACAGCACATCCAGAGAACATCCACAACAGGGAGAGAGGCTTCTTGATGAGACGCCAGCACATCGCGACCAGAATGAGGGCTCCCAAGAACCCAATGGCGGTCAGAGATTGGGTCAATAGCAGGCATATAACGAGTGCAAATTGCATAAAAAAACGCGCTTTGCCTCTGAATCGGTAAAAGCCCCATCCCATTAAGAGGAATAGGATTGCCGCAAATCCATTGGGGTCGTCCAAGAACCCCCCAAATCTTACAGCCAAGCTCCCGCTCCAGCCCAAAGCTGGGAGCCTACCGAATAGCAGAAAGAGGCTGACCTCAATAACATCACTGATAATTGCGAAGAAGAATACAACTTTGAGATATTTATCGATCGACTGAAGGTCAATGCTTTTGAGTGGGATCACTAAAACGAGCGCAGCGAGAGGCCAAAACGACACCTCGAGATAACGGCTCTCAAAACCAGCCAACAACTTAAACAGAGGGAAACTAAAGACCATTGCAGTGAGAATGACAATACCGGCCTGCAGTCGGTTGAATCGCTTCCGGAAGAGGAAGGGGACAGATACGCAGCAGGTGAGAAAAATAAGAGCGAATTTTCCCACCTGAAGAGATAAGGGAGTATCTGAATATACTGGGCTAGTTGTAGAGCTATTGATCTGGAGTGGGTAGCGATAGGAAAGGTAGGCGGTCGAGATCAACAGGCCAACCCAAAAGCTTCGCTCTGGAACTCTATTGAGATGTATCCTGGTCCAGCTGCCGTTCGCCATGCGGTTTCCAACCCTGATTGAAGCATATGGTTTGCTGGACGCGATCGCAAGTTTCCCGGTCAGCTGGTCCAGATTTAGAGCCTGAGTTGTGTGCCACGCTCTAACACGATCACCGGTATGAGGTCGGGTCGTATCCCCGGAGTTCCGGTAAAAGAGGGCAGTCTGCTGCGAAGATTCGGCTAGCTGTCACTAGCGATGAAGGTGAAGGCTGGGCTCCCAAGTGAGCTGTAGCCAACCGCTTACGTTATGTTGGGACCCGCTCATGTAGGAGGGTATGAGGAACCGCTCGTACTGGGTGAAGAGCTGCGCTCGCCAGTGGCTATTGAAGGCATAGGAGGTATTTAAAAAGCCGTCGGTGATGGTACCGCCGCCGTTAAAGAAGAGCGTGCCGGTTTTGTTCTGGCGATAGCCTGCTTCGACTCGCGTGCGGGCGGAAAACCAATAGCTGGTGCGACCTTCAATTGCCCGGGAGTCCCTGCCAATCGCGCTTCCAACCATAAAACTTTTATTTGTATTTCCGTCGAGGTATTGACTGTTTGTAAAGAAGTGATATGGACCAAAGTCTTCAATCAGGCCCTCGGAGCTGACGGCTTCCACGCGCAAGTCCATGTGCGGCAAGAAGGGTAGCCGCGCAAAATAGATACCCGGGTTCCAGACGGCCCTGCGAGGCGCGGCGATGGGACTTGGGTCATCATCGGAGTATGCGTCCGCGTAAAGCGTGACCATCCGACGCAGAAAAGGCAGTCGATAAGTGAAGTCGAAGTTGCTCTTGCGGTCGCCGGGATCCTGCCGATCCCCATAGCCTGCGCTTCCGCCGCCACCGCCTGGACCACCACCCGTCGAATTGAAGCTAAACACATTTTGTTGGAAGCTGTGGAACGTGATGGGGTGGCCGACACCCCAGAACATGGACCAGCGCGTAAAGCTGATTTCGAGATTGTCTCCAAAGTTGAAGTCTGCCTTTTGACCGTTGTACCAGGGGCGCGCCGGGTAGTTATGTCCAGACAGCTTTCCCAGCACGATGTCGAAGCGATAGGTTCCGAGAGATGGGACAAGCGGAAGAGGGTGAGGGCGGGTAGATACAAAGCGGAGGTTGTAGGTTGGCTCTGCGTTGCTGGAGAAGGCTAGGGGGCCCATAGTCGTGGGTCCCCAATAGAGCTCCTGCTTGCCAAGGGAGAGCGAGTTGCCCGCGAAGGCGACTCCACCATACAGTTCGATTGCACCCATGTGATCGAACGCTGCTTTTGCAGGTATCGGCTGTATCACGGGATCAGAATCTGGTTGTCCTCGGTCGATTATGTTGATCAGTTGGTTGATGGCGGGCGTTTCTGCGGGGTTGCCGGGACTGTGTTGTAGCTCTTGCCTGTCGTAGAAGAACAGCCGTCCGTCGTGAACCCGAAAGGAAAATCCGGCGATGGCGCTGCTGCCTCGCCCGAGCGGACGGCCGAAGTCGTTCCACCACGTCTGGCCAAAGTGGAAGCTGTCCGCCAGGGCGGGACCTGCTATTGTCCCGTATCGTGCGTAGACGGACTCAAGGCTCAACGACGCGCGATATTGAGGCGTTTCGAGTTCGGTGTGAAGATCGGCCATCAAGAGGTGAGCTTGCGCGAGCAGGCTCGGGCTGTACGACGCGTCCTTCAGATCCGCCAAATTTTCTGCCAGGCGAAGTTGCCGCAGGCACTCCTGACGGGTCCAGGGGCGGATACCGGAGCTCTGGCCGGGGATGAAGCCCATCGCACCCAGTCTTTCCAAGGCCGGGTATATCCAGCTGTCCATGGGGACGTTGGTGGAACCGATGGTGTCCGGGTCTGTATCTTCAGGCAGGGGTTCGGGGGGTGGGGGGTGGATGGTGGGGGCGGGTTGAGGAACGGGGGTGGGTGGGGGATTCGTGGTGGATTGGGGGGCGGGGTGAGGACGGAAGGTGCCGTAGTCACGCGGCATGGGTTTGGTGTCGAAGGGGTTCAGGGTGTAGTTGTGGTGGGCTCGGTAGACGTAGTGGCCTATGAGCCAGCCTGCAGCGCTGCCGATCAGAACGTCGGACGGGAAGTGCTGCTCGGCGAGGACTCGGCTGACGCTTACCGTGGTGGCCAATCCGTAGACTGCGGTGCGTGTGAGCCAGCCGGGATACTCGTCGCCGACAACGGAGGCCAGGGCCCAGGCGGCTGTGGCGTGATTGGAGGGAAAGGAGGAATTCGTCGGGCTCGAGCTGAAGAAGTTGCCCTTCGCATTGTTCACGTCCGGGCGGTCGCGGCGGGAGACGAATTGGATGGCCTCACTGACGGCGACGCTGTCGATGAGAGCTTCGCCGCTCAGGAGGCCGGTTTCATGGGCCTGCGGGGCGTATTTATTCAGGCTCCAGAGGTACATCCCTGCGGGCAGAGCGCCGAGGGCGCCGACACTGGCGTTCGAGAGGGTGTTGAAGTGCTGCTGATCGTTGCCGTTGATGTGGATCAGCGAGTTCATTGTGTGCTGGTCGCTGCCGATCATCGTGCCGGTCACTGCGGCCAAGGGGAGGAGCCACATTGCGTCCAGCGGTTTCACGTGCAGCGGGCTGGTCCAGATAGCTTTTTGGTCGAAAAGGATCCGTTTTGGCGTTCCGAGGAAGGTGATTGGTGCTGGTTTTGGTGGCAGTGCCGGGGCGGGGAGGGGGTCGTTGTGCGGCTCGGGTGCATCCGGCAGCGGGATGGAGGTGGAGGTTGTGGCGTCGGCCATTACGAGCTGAGGAGCGCTGCTCTGGGCAGAGCAAAGCCGGCCTGTGGCGAGCAGAAGGGTGGCGGTGAGGCAGAGGGAGGCGCTAAGTTTGGGGTGTGTCAGTTTGGGGTGTGTCAAAGGCATCGGCAAGGGCATCGGCAAGTTCGGGCGACAGCTTACTGCACCCCTTGCTGGAGGCTACCATAGGCGAAGGGCTCGATGGGCGATGGGACTCAGGTCAGGAACGTTATTTGATGCGGTGCTGCGGTGCTGGCCTACCCCCTCCCCCCCGGGGGTATTTTGGGGGTAAAATCTCTGGATTCAATGGTTTGCCGGGGGTTGGTGTCTGCAAAATATTGATAGCAGACGGGTTGCGGCTAAAATACTTGTTATCAATAGGTTAGTCCTCGTCAGGGTATACAGCAGGGTATTCGGGGGCCGTTGCTTTCTTTCTACTGTTTTAAGTATAGCTGGTTGGATGAAACTAAAATGCCAACTCGATTTCCTTTTGTTTGTGGGGGTTAGGTGACTTGGGGACTTGACATGCGATTTTTGGGCTAAAAACGTGGAAAGAAAATGCAAAGGCAACAAACGGAAGGGGATCGGGGATGATCGCGTGGGATGGGTGGAGTGATCCTGGCGACATTGAATGGCTTAGGCTTGTGTTTCTCTTCTGGGGTGCCGCGGCTTGCAGTTATAGGGGCGCGGCTTGCAGCTGTTGGTGCCCGGCTTGCAGACTGTAAGTGACTAACCCCACGATACCCTTCGGGGATCATGGGGCACCCGGCTGGGTTAGGGGGACTATCTTTAGGAGTGCTCCCAGGGCGAAGAGCAGTATGGTGAAGAGGACTGCTGTGCGGGTGCTGGGTTCGGCGGGGGTGTCGCGGGTGAAGAGACGGTAGGTCATGCCGGCGGCTACGAGGAGGAAGGCCTTCTGCTGGGTCATCAGGAAGAAGACGATGCAGGTGGCCAGGAGGAGCGCGCGCTGCAGGCGGCTTAACGCGTTGGTGGCCTGGCCGCCGTCGAGCACCCAGACGGGAATGAGATTGAGGAGGTTGAGCCAGGCTCCGGTGTGGGCGAGAGCGGCGAAGACAGGTCGCTGGGTTGCGACATAGAGCGCCATGCACAACGCGGCGGCAAGGAGCCCGGCGAGGGGACCGGCGAGTGCGATTTTGGCGCGGTCGGCGAGCCCGATGTTGAAGCCTTGCCAGCGGACATAAGCTCCGAAGCCAGGGAGGAAGACGGGGAGATCGGCTTTGAGGCCGAGGCGTTTGACGGCGATGACGTGACCGATCTCGTGGATGAGGATGGAGATTGCGAAGCCGGCGCCGAACCAGAGACCGTAGAGGGCCCAATAGACGCCGAAGAACGCGGCGAAGCTTAGCAGGAATTTGAGTTTGAAAAGAAGAATCAACGCGGTCTTGGCTTTGGCGAGCAGGACGGCGAGTGGAGCGAGGGGGCCGAGGCGTTTGACCCACTTCGATTGGGCTGAGGGTTGTGTGTCAGCGTTGTTGATGCGGGTGTCGAGGGTCAGGACTCGCTGGCGAATCCATTCGGCCTGGCGGGAGGCGCGTGGCAGCCACGGAAGCGCGGAGAGCCAGAGTTCGCGGGCTTCGGCGAGGTGGTTTGTCTGTTTGCTCTCTTCGAGGTTGCTGGCGGCTTTGCTGATCTGCTCGAGGTGATGGCCGTAGACGAGGGTGTTGCATTGCGGGCAGGCGAGGGCGCCTGCGGGAAGATCGGCGCGACAGTCGCGGCAGTTGGTTGGGGCTTGCGGGGTGATAGCGAGTTCGGCGAGATCCATCAGACGGGGTTGGAGGTGCTGGGTTGGGCGGTGTAGGGACCGGAGATGTTCGGTGCGGAGGAGTCGGTGCCGGCAGTGAGGGACCAGGCGGCGCGAATACCGAGAAATAAGATGAAAAGGCCGATGATGCTGCGGGCGCCGTCCGCTAGTTCCAGGAAGGGTGATGCGAGGCCGAGACCGGCAAGTGTGAGCAGGGCCATGGCGGGACTGGCTGGTTGAGGTTTGGGATCGGGTGTGGTTGCAGTTTCGCTCAGAAAAGGAAACTGATTGCTGGTGGCATTGCTGGGTGCGGTCGCGGTGTGGGCCGGCTTGTGATTTTTGTAACTGTGGATGGCGACTGGTATGGCCGCGAGAGAGACGGACGCGTAGGTGAGCAGCGCGGCGGCGATCTGGTAGTGCCGGCCTCCGCGATTGTTGGAGCCCAGTTTCATGGCCTTGCCTACGAGGTAGCCTACGCCGATGGCGAGGTAGCCGATGATGATGCCGGTGGTGATCTCGAATAGGGCGTAAAGGATCATGCCGAGGATGGCGGCGCCGATGCCGTAGAGGAGGGCCCGGGTGAAGGGGGCGTGGCTATCGGCGGGAACGGTGGATTTGGCCTGGGTGGCGCAGGGGCCGCATGCCATCCTGCCGTTGATGCGGTAGTAGTGGGCGGGGATGGGTCGCAGGCAGAGCGTGCATTGGCCTTGGTGAGGTTTTGGGGCGAGGGCGTACTGGGCTTTGTCGAAGCTGGGTGGGTTGGTGGACATGATTCCTCTGGATTGAGGGAGGATAGCAGTGAGTGGAGGGTTGGGGAAGAAGAATTTGCGGGTGTATCGAAAGGAACTTGGTGATGATCTGTGATGGTTGGGCGGACGGTGGGGATGAGTGAACCTTGGCACATTGAATGCCCAGGAGGGTTATGCTCCTTCTTCTGCGGTGGGGGTGGGTGGGTTGCGGCTACTGGTGACTGACCCCACGATACCCTGCGGACTTCGTCCTTCGGGGATCATGGGGCACCCAGGTGGATGGCGATTTTTACTTTGGTTTGGAGGCCGGTGGCGTAGGTTTGGAAGCTGGACCAGGGGTATTCGGCTGGGGTGGAGACGAGGCCTCGGGCTACCGGGTTGCGGTGGAGATAGCGGAGTTTCTCGCGGTGTTTGGTTGGTGAGAAGACGTTGAAGTCGTGGTAGCGGGGGAGCCAGAACGGTGTTTCGGGGAGTTTTTTGGAGACGGAGCGTTTTAGGGCGCCCAGGACGGTGGATAGGGGGTGGGTTGGGGGTTCGGAGAGGAGGAGGTGGACGTGTTCGGGCATGACTACGTAGCCGAGGAGGTGGAATTGGTATTTTTCGCGGGTGGATTCGAGGGAGTGCTCGAAGATGGAGGCGGCTTGGGGGGAGGCCAGGTATGGGTTGCGGTTGTGGCTAGTGACTGACCCCACGATTCCCTATGGACTTCGTCCTTCGGGGATCATGGGGCACCCGGGTGATGGGTTCGATGTTAGAGGTGGTAGATTTGGTCAGCTCCCAGGACTAAGAGGAGGGTGATGGCGGCTATGGCTACTTCGCCTACGGCTCCTACGATGAAGGGGCGGGCTGGGGTTTGGTGAAGCCCAGGGTGGCGAGGTGCGGGTTGGTGGAGGCGCCGAGGGTGGCGAGGAGAGAGATGACCAGGAAGCCGAGGACGAACTTGGGGAATTTTTGCCAGAGGAAGGCGGCTTTGTTGTCGAGTTGTTTGGCGGCGGCGCGGCTGGCGAGACCTTTGCGGACCCAGAGGATCGCGTAGCCGAGGACAACGAAGCCGATGAGGGCGTTGCGGCAGGTCTTGGCGAGGACGGCGAACTTGCCGGCGGCGTCGGAGTAGAGGGCCCCGGCGGCGGTGGCTTCGGCGGTGTTGTCGACGGCGAGACCGGCCCAGATGCCGTAGGCGTGATGTGATCGCTCATGTGGAGGGCGTGGCCGATGAGGGGGAAGGTGAAGAGCGAGAGCGCGCCGAGGGCGAGGATGGCGGCGATGGCGGTGGAGGAGTCTTCTTCGTCGGCGTCGATGGCACCCTGGGTGGCGATGATGGCGGAGACTCCGCAGACGCTGGAGCCTACGGCGAGGAGAGTGGTGAGTTTCGGGCCGAGGTTGAAGGTGCGGCCTAGCCAGGTCATGAAGGTTAGGGAGAAGGTGACAGCGATGAATACCAAGCCGAGCGAGATGCCGCCGAGTTTGAGGACGTCGCCGAGGATGAAGCGCGCGCCGAGGAGGATGATGCCGGTTTTGAGCCAGAAGTCATAGGTGGCTACGCCGGGGCGGAAGATGCGTGCGACGCCTACGGTGTTGGCGATGATGATGCCGAAGAGGATGGCCCAGAGGACGTACTCGATGTTGGGGAAGGTGATGTGGTGGGCTTTGGTCCAGGTGTTGAGGAAGTGCTCGACGAATTTGCCGGCGTAGCCGACTAGGAAGAGGAGGGCGATGCCGGGGAGGAGGCCGAGGAGGGTGGATGGTTCGGCCGGGTTGCGGCCTGGGGGGTGGGGTGGGTACCCGGTTCGGAGGTCGGGGAGATTGGTGGAGGTGGCCATGGGGTTCTCCTTGGTGCTTTTTTGCTGGTGGGTTGCGGTTGCCAGGGACTGACCCCACGATACCCTTCGGGGATCATGGGGCACCCTACCAGGCGATGGATTTGAGCAGGCCGAAGCGGATTAGGAGGCCGAGGGCGGCGGCTAGGAGGATGGCCCAGGTGTCGGTGGAGAGATGGAGGGATGGGCGGGTGGTTGGGGTGGCCATGTGGAGTCTCCTTGGGAAGAGAGTGCGATGCACACGAAAAAACGTGTGGTGGCGGCTGATATGGATTTTTTAGAGAAGGGGTACGGCGCAGGAGGGACTAGCTACAACAACAGCGTGTGGGCATGAGGTGCAAGGTCGCGAGTTGGCGGGAGACCGTCATGTTGGCGTTTAGTGTACCACCATCGTGGTGGGATCGCTTGCGTGTTTGGTTTGATTGCGGGTGAGAAGTGACTGACCCCACGATACCCTGCGGACTTCGTCCTTCGGGGATCATGGGGCACCCGATGGTTATGCCTTGGCTAGAAGATGGCTGGCGGCGGTGTCGGCGCGCTGGTGGAGGCGTTCCGTATCCTGCTGAATCTGCTCGATGGTTTCGCTGTCGGGCGGGAGGCGGGTGTGGGCTTGATGGAGCAGGAGAAAGTGATCGTGCCATTCGCCGAGCGATTTCTGGGCGGCCTCGTAGCGCGCGGCGCGGGTGGCGACGGCTTTGGAGGCATCGACGCCGGTCTCTGCGAGGTAGCGTGCGGTCTTGGAGGCCTTGCGGAGAGCGTGAAGGTCCTGATCGTGGTGCGGGTCGAGGCCGCGGATGTTTTCGGCGAACCAGCTTTGGGTGACGGTGATTAGCTTTGCGCCGCTTAGATCGAGGTCGAGCGCGGGGCTCAGGATGGCTTCGAGGTTGGCGAGTCTGAGTTCAACTCTCTTCTGTTCCTGTTCGAGGCGTTTGATGAGTTTGCGCTCGGCTTTCTTTCTGAGTGTCGTTAGATCTTCGCGGAGGCGTTTGGAGTCGGGAGTGTGATTGTAGGCGGCCAGAAGATCGTGTTGGACGTCGGCGTCGCGCACGGCGCCTGCTGCGCGGCGCAGTTTGCGGAGAGAGCGCTGAAGCGGTTTGGATTGCTTGTCGATGCGGGAGATGCCGGTGGAGAGAACGAGCAGTTGGAGGGTGGCTTCGATACGCCGGGTGGTGGAACGCAGATAATGGACGCGCTTGGGCGAGGCCTTCTTGAGGCAGGCTGCGATGGCTGCCTTGAGCATCAGACCCTGACGGAGAAAGACGGTAACAGGTTGTGGCATGACTTCACCTTCGGGGTAGATGCGCGACAGGGCCTGAAGGGCGACACTACGCCAGGCGAAAAGTTGCGCGCAACCGGCGGGGTGAATGGGGGTTCAGTGAGAGGTAAGCAGGAGGTTGTTATGAAACTCACGAGCGTAAAGTCGATGGTAATGAAGGGTGTAACGGTTGGTCTGGTAGCGGGCGCGGTTGCGCTGGCGGCTCCGGCGAAGGCGCAGGCACAGCAGTTTGCTGTAGGCGTTCAGTTCGGTTCGCCAAGCTATGGCTATTACGATCCTGGTGACTACTATGCTCGGCAGCGGTATGAGGAGCTTTGCCGGGAGCGCGCTTTTGCGGCGCAAGAGGCGTATGCGCGGCAGCAGGCGTGGGCTCAGCATGAGGCCTGGGAGCGCCATGAGGCCTGGGAGCGGCAGCAGGCTTTTGGCCGCTATGGGTACCGGTATGGGTACGGCGACCATGACCGTGATCGGGATCGGCGGGATCGTGACGACCGGCGGGATTGGGATCGCCGGTAGTCTTTGACTTAGAGCTTTGACGGGGTTCAGTGGGCCGGTTGCGGAGAGGTTTCCGCGCCGGCCTTGCTGCGGATCATGGGGTGCCCCGGTTTGGTGCGGTGTGGGTGACTGGTGACTCACCCCACGATACCCTTCGGGGATCATGGGGCACCCGTGTTGGGGTTATTCCTGAAGGAGGGGCTGGTAGTAGCGGGCCTCGGGTGCGGCGCAGCCTTCGCAGAGGGTCTTGCCGTCGCGATGGACTTCGCGGTCGTAGTTGATGCCTTCGCCGCAAAGCTCGCAGGTGATGCGGGCGGACTTGTAGCCGGGCATCTCGCGGGGGTGGATGGGGACTGCGACCCACTCTTCGGTGAAGAGGTCTGCGATTGGGAGTTCGCGGTAGGCGAGCATTTGTTGCTGGTTTTTGTTTTCGATGTTGGGGTAGAGGTCGCGGGCGCGCTGCTTGGAGGATTCGAGGGCGGCGATGCGGATGGCTTT
>WNFC01018912.1_pt1 | contig 12842 bp, 12 predicted proteins | sample 5400541 | NCBI WGS metagenome assembly WNFC01 (sample SAMN13153342, study PRJNA577476) | soil metagenome | isolation source: 120 cm saprolite under Douglas fir tree site 2 hole 2 replicate 1 | place: USA:California | collected 2015-04-18
CCATCGCGTGTATCACGGACCCGGAGCCGAGGAACAGCCCGGCCTTGAAGAACCCGTGCGCGAGCAGGTGTGCGATCGCGAACACGTATCCCGCCGGGCCGAGGCCGGCGCCAAGGTGCATGTAGCCGATCTGGCTCATGGTCGACCCGGCCAGCGACTTCTTGATGTCGTCCTTGGCGGAGCCGATGATCGCGCCCCACAGCAGCGTCACCGCGCCCACGATCGAGATGGCCAGCCGGGCGTCGGGGGCCAGGGCCAGGATCGGGTTGGACCGGACCAGCAGGTAGACCCCGGCGGTGACCATGGTCGCGGCGTGGATCAGGGCCGACACCGGGGTCGGGCCCTCCATCGCGTCAAGCAGCCACGACTGCAGCGGTACCTGCGCGGACTTCCCGCACGCGCCGAGCAGGAGCAGCAGCCCTAGCGCGGTGGCCACCCCGCTGCCGCCGGACCGCACGGAGCCGAACACCCCGCTGAACGACACCGTGCCGAACTCGCTGAACATCAGGAAGATGGCCAGGGTGAGGCCGGCATCGCCGACCCGGTTGACGACGAACGCCTTCTTCGCCGCGACCGCCGCCGAGGGCCTGAACTGCCAGAACCCGATCAGCAGGTAGGAGGCCAGGCCCACGCCTTCCCAGCCGACGTAGAGCACCAGGTAGTCGTCGGCCAGCACCAGCAACAGCATGGCGGCGACGAACAGGTTCATGTAGCCGAAGAACCGCCGCCGGTCGCTGTCGTGCTCCATGTAGCCGACCGAGTAGATGATGATCAGCGAGCCGACCCCGGTTATCAGCAGCATGAAACTGGCCGACAGCGGGTCCATCAGGATGCCCGCGCTCACCTGGAGGCGCCCCACCGGGATGTACGAGAACAGGTGCTGGTCCTGGCTCCGGTTAGCCGACCCGAGCAGGGTGAAGAAGGCGATCACGCCGTAGACGAACGAGGCGAGCGGCATGGCCACGCCGAGCAGGTGGCCCCAGCGGTCGGTGCGCCGACCCCCAATCAACAGCACGGCCGCGCCGAACAGCGGGAAGGCGAGCAGCAGCCACGACAGCTTCAGCGCGCCGGTAGCCGCGACGGTGTGCAACGTCGTCATCCCCTCAATACTTCAGCAGGCTGGCGTCATCCACCGACGCGGACCTGCGGGCCCGGTAGATCGCCATCAGGATCGCGAGGCCGACGACGACCTCCGCGGCGGCCACCACCATCACGAAGAACGCGATGACCTGCCCGTCCAGGTTGGCGTGCATGTTCGCGAACGCGACGAAGGCCAGGTTGCACGCGTTCAGCATCAGCTCGATGCACATGAACACGACGATGGCGTTACGCCGCACCAGCACGCCCACCCCGCCGATCACGAACAGGATCACCGACAGGGCCACGTAGTAGATGGGACTCATGAGTCAGCCCTCCCCGGGATGGCCTCCCGCTCGCCGCTGGCCGCCGTCACCGGATCCGTCCCGATTTCGGGCCGAACGGTCGTGGGTACTTCGCCCGGGTCACGAGGCGAGAGCGTCGCGCTGACAGAAAGTTCCGAGGTGCTGCCGTCCGGCAGCAGGGCGGGCCGGTCCGCGGCGTCGTGCAGCGCGTAGACGCCGGGGGCCGGGTCGGGCGCGAGGTGGCCGCTGGCCAGCCGGCGGGCGGCCAGGTCCCGCTGGGTTGGCTTGGGCGAGGTGCGCTCGCGGTGCGCGAGCACCATCGCGCCGACCGCCGCGGTGATCAGCAGCGCGCCGGTGACCTCGAACGGGAACACGTAGGTGGTGAAGATCAGCCGGGCGAGCCCGGAGAGGTTGTCCGTCCCGTTCGCCGCGGTGGGCCGCGACGCCGGGCCGATGGCCGCGTGCCCGATGCCGAGGATCAGGACCACGAACAAGCCGATCGCGGCGAGCCCCGCGGCCATCCGCTGGCCCTTGATCGTCTCCACGATCGAGTCCGCCGAGCTGATGCCGATCAGCATGATGACGAAGAGGAACAGCATGAGGACGGCGCCGGTGTAGACGATGATCTGCACGAACGCGAGGAACGGCGCGCCCAGCATGGCGTACATGGTGGCCAGGCAGAGCATCACCACGGCGAGCATCATGGCGCAGTGCACCGCCCGGCGGACCAGGATCATGGCCAGCGCGGCGCCCACCGCGAGGACGGCGAGGATCCAGTACAGGGTTTCGCGCGCGATGACGTCGGTGTTGGTACCGGCCGCGAGGACGTGCGTCATCGGTCCTCACCTCTGTCTGGGCTCCGGTCCGTCCGGCCCGCCTCGCGCACTTCCAGCGGGGCCCAGGCCAGCGAGGCGTCCGGAGACGCGGCGGCCACCGCCGGGCCGGACGGCCCGCCTGGCCCGGCGTTGCCCGGGGCGCGGAGGCCGGGCGTCAGGCCGGCCGCGCCGAGCCGGTAGTAGTCCTTCTCGTCGTCGCCCAGCCGCATCGGGTGCGGCGGCGCCTCCGCGCCCGGCGGCAGCGGCACCAGCAGCTGCTCCTTGGTCCAGATCAGGCTTTCCCTGTTGTCGTCCGCGATCTCGTACTCGTTGGTCATGGTCAGCGCGCGGGTCGGGCACGCCTCGATGCACATGCCGCACAAGATGCAGCGCAGGTAGTTGATCTGGTAGACGGCGCCGTACCGCTCGCCCGGGGAGAACCTGGCCTCCTCGGTGTTGTCCCGGCCCTCGACGTAGATGGCGTCGGCCGGGCAGGCCCACGCGCACAGCTCGCAGCCGATGCATTTCTCCAGGCCGTCGGGCCACCGGTTGAGCTGGTGGTGGCCGTGGAAGCGCGGCGCGGTAGGCCGTCTGTCCTCCGGGTAGAAGACCGTCTCCACCTTCTTGAACATCTCGGTGAAGGTGACCCCGAACCCCTTGATCGGGTTGAGGAAGTCAAGCACCTGTGACCTCCCTGCTGGAGGTTTGGTTGTCGATACCGATGCCGCGGTAGTGCGGCAGGTCCATCGGCGGCACCGGGAACGCCGCGGCGCCGTACGCGACCTGGCCGGCTTCGGCTTCTTCGGCCGAGTCCTCCTGGGTGGCGTACCGCATCGCCCGCTGCTGCGCGGCGCTGTCCCACATCCAGGCCAGCACCAGGATGAGCACGATGACGAAGCCGAAGACGACGTACGGCGCCGTGCTGTGGCTGTCGAGCCGCCACGCGCGCACGGTCGCGATCAGCAGGATCCAGACGATGGAGACCGGGATGAGGAACTTCCAGCCGATCGCCATCAGCTGGTCGTACCGGACCCGGGGCAGGGTGCCGCGCAGCCAGATGTAGCAGAACAGCAGGATGAAGACCTTGATCAGGAACCACAGCACCGGCCACCAGCCGCTGTTCGCGCCCGCCCACAGCGACAGCGGCCACGGCGCCCGCCAGCCGCCGAGGAACAGCGTGACCGCGAGCCCGGAGACCGTCGTCATGTTGACGTACTCGGCGAGGTAGAACATCGCGAACTTCATCGACGAGTACTCGGTGTGGTACCCGGCCACCAGCTCACCCTCGCCCTCGGGCAGGTCGAACGGCAGCCGGTTGGTCTCGCCGACCATGGTGACCAGGTAGATCACGAACGAGACCGGCAGCAGCCACGCGTACCATTCGTGCTGCTGCGCGGAGACGATCGCGCTGGTGGACAGCGACCCGGCGTACAGGAACACGGCCACGAAGGCCAGGCCCATCGCGATCTCATAGCTGATCACCTGGGCCGCGGAGCGCAGCGCGCCGAGCAGCGAGTAAGGCGACCCCGAGGCCCAGCCGGCCAGCACGATCCCGTACACGCCGATCGAGCTCATCGACAGCACCAGCAGCACCGCCACCGGCAGGTCGGCGAGCTGCAGCGGCGTGTGGTGGTGGAAGATCGAGACCTCGGGGCCCCACGGGATGATCGCGAAGCTGACGAAGGCGGGCGCCGCCGAGATCACCGGCGCGACCACGAAGATCAGCTTGTCCGCGGTCCGCGGGATGATGTCTTCCTTCAGCGGCAGCTTGAGCGCGTCGGCGATGGGCTGCAGCAGGCCGTAGGGGCCGGCCCGGTTCGGGCCCGGCCGGTTCTGCATCCGGCCGATGACCCGGCGCTCCGCCCAGATCATGAACATCGTCGTGAGCAGCAGGAAGAGGAAGACGATCGCGACCTTCAGCAGCACCAGCCACCAGACGAGCTGGTTGAAGTCGCTGACCGTCGGGTCTGCTGCGGGCGCCGCGAGCACCAGGGGCACCCCTGCCTGCATCATTCCGGCCTCCTCAGGGTGACCGTGGCGCCGTGTCCCGCGCCGAGCTGGGCGCGGATGGTTGACCCTCCCTGGGGCAGGCCCGCCGCCGGGAGCCAGACCACGTGGTCGGCCATCGGCACCACCTCGACGGGAACCGTGACCGATCCCCGGTCGGTGGCCACGGTCACCTTATCGCCGTCGGCCGCGCCGGCTTCGGCCGCGGTCGCCGGGGACATCCTGGCCACCGCCGGCCGGGCCGTGCCGGCCAGGGCCGGCTCGCCGTCCTGCATCCGGCCGCTGTCCAGCAGCTGGTGCCACGTCGCCAGCCGGACGTCGAGGACGCCTGACCCTTCGATGTGGCGGGCCGGCGGCACGCCGGGCCAGGCCCCGGTCACCACAGGCGGCGCGGGACGCGTCCCGCGCCAGGTGCCGAGCGCGGCGAGTTCCGCCCGCGCCGCGGCCGCGTCGGGCAGGCCGAGGTGCACGTCCATCTGGTCGGCGATCGCGCCGAGCACGTACAGGTCGGTGCGGACCTCGGGGACCCGCAGCGCGGCCTCGAACGAACCGCCGCGTCCCTCCCAGTTCACGAACGTTCCGGCCTTCTCCGCGACGGCGGCGACCGGGAAGACCACGTCGGCGCGATCGGTCACCGCGCTGGCGCGCAGCTCGAGGCTGACGATGAACGGCGACAGCTCGATCGCGCTCAGCGCGGCCACGGGATCGGACAGGTCGGCGGGGTCGACGCCCGCGATCACCAGGGCGCCGAGCTCACCGTCGGCCGCGGCGCCCAGGATGGCCGTGGTGTCGCGCCCCCACTGGTCGGGCAGCGAGCTCTTGCCCCAGGTCCTGGCCACCTCGGCGCGGGCCGCGGGGTCGGTCACCGGACGGCCGATGGGCAGCAGCCCCGGCAGGGCGCCCGCCTCGACGGCACCCCGCTCACCGGCCCGGCGCGGCACCCAGGCGAGCCTGGCACCCGACGCGACCGCGAGGTTGGCCGCCGCCGCGAGCCCGCCGGGGACCGCGGCGAGCCGCTCGCCGACCAGGATCACCGCGCCCGGCGCGCTGAGCGCCTGCCTGGCCCGCGGCCAGGCAGTGTCTTCCCCGGGGGGACGATCCCCCCCAGACCCCCCCTGCGCTCGGGGGGAAACCGTTCCCCCCAAACCCCCGTGGCCGTCAGCCGCTCGTCCTCCGGCTCGAAGCCGGCCAGCAGCACCGCGGGCGCCTGCTCCAGGTCGGCGTAGCTGACCCCGATGCCGCGCCCGGCCACGCTCGCGGCCAGGAACTGCTCCTCCTCGGCCGAGTGCGGGCGCGCCCGCATGTCGATGTCGTTGGTGTCGAGGGCCACCCGGGCGAACTTCGCGTAGGCGTACGCGTCCTCGAGGGTCAGCCTGCCCCCGGTCAGCACCCCCACGCCGCGGGCGGTGCCCGGCTCGGCGTCGCGCGCGGCCGCGAGCCCGGCCGCCGCCACGGCCAGCGCATGCGGCCAGGACGCCGGGACGAGCATCCCGTTCTCGTCCCGGACCAGCGGGGTGGTCAGCCGGTCGGGCTGGCTGGCGTAGGTGAACGCCCACCGGCCCTTGTCGCAGTTCCATTCCTCGTTGACGGCCGGGTCTTCGCCGGCCAGCCGGCGCAGCACCCGGCCGCGCCTGATGTCGGTGCGCTGCCGGCACCCCGATGCGCAGTGCTCGCACACGCTCGGCACAGAGACCAGGTCGAACGGCCTCGACCTGAACCGGTAGGCGGCGCCGGTGAGCGCGCCCACCGGGCACACCTGCACGGTGTTGCCGGAGAAGTAGGAGTTGAACGGCTTGCCGTCCGCAGTGCCGATCATCTGCGCGGGCCCACGCCCCAGGAACTCGATGAACGGGTCCCCGGCGATCTCCTCGGAGGTCCGCACGCACCGGGTGCAGGAGATGCACCGCTCCCGGTCGAGCAGCACCTGCGTGGAGATCGGCACCGGCTTGTCGAAGGTCCGCTTGTCCTCGGTGAACCTGGTCTCGCCCTGGCCCGAGGACATCGCCTGGTTCTGCAGCGGGCACTCGCCGCCCTTGTCACACATCGGGCAGTCGAGCGGGTGGTTGATGAGCAGCAGCTCCATCACGCCCCGCTGCGCCTTCTCCGCCACCGCCGAGGTGAGCTGGGTGTGCACCACCATGCCTTCCGAGCACGGCGTGATGCACGAGGCCAGCGGCTTGCGCTGGCCCTCCACCTCGACCAGGCACTGGCGGCAGGCGCCGATCGGCTCGAGCAGCGGGTGGTCGCAGAAACGCGGGATCTGGATGCCGAGCAGCTCGGCGGCCCGGATGATCAGCTCGCCTTTCGGCACCTTGATCTCGAACCCGTCGATGGTGACGGTCACCGTGTCCCGCGCGGTCTGGCCGGTCATGAGTCACTCCAGACCGTGGAAGCCGCCGGGTCGAAGGGGCAGCCGCCCTCCTTGTGGTGCTGGATGAACTCGTCCCTGAAGTAGCGGACGGCGGAGGTGATCGGGGGCGTCGCGCTGTCGCCGAGCGCGCAGAACGCGCGGCCGGTGATGTTGTCGCAGATGTCCAGGAGCTTCTCGACGTCTTCCTCGGTACCCTGGCCGTGTTCCAGCCGGTCCAGGATGCGGACCAGCCAGAACGTGCCCTCCCGGCAGGGCGTGCACTTCCCGCACGACTCGTGCTGGTAGAACTCGGTCCAGCGGAGCACCGCGCCGACGACGCACGTGGTGTCGTCGAAGATCTGCACCGACCTGGTGCCGAGCTGGGACCCGGCGGCGGCGACCGACTCGAAGTCCAGCGGCACGTCCAGGTGCTGGTCGGTGAGTATCCCCGCCGACGAGCCGCCGGCGGTCCAGAACTTGAGCCGACGGCCGCCCCGCATCCCGCCGGACAGCCCGAGCAGCTCGCGCAGCGTGATGCCGAGCGGGGCCTCGTATGTCCCCGGCGTGGTCACGTGGCCGGAGAGGTTGAAGATCCCGAAGCCCTTGGACCTTTCCGTGCCGAGGCCGGCGAACCAGTCGGCGCCGTTCAGCACGATCGACGGAACGCTGGCGATCGACTCCACGTTGTTCACGTTCGTCGGGAGGGCGTACACGCCGGCCACGGCCGGGAACGGCGGCTTGTTCCGTGGCAGCCCGCGCTTGCCCTCCAGCGAGTCCAGCAGCGCGGTCTCCTCGCCGCAGATGTAGGCGCCGGCTCCGGCGTGGATGATGACGTCCAGGTCGAACCCGGAGCCGAGGATGTCGCGGCCCAGGTAGCCGGCCGCGTACGCCTCCTGCACCGCATTCCGCAGCCGCCGGATCACGTGCAGGACCTCGCCCCGGACGTAGATGAACGCGTGGCCGGCCCCGATCGCGTACGAGCCGATGGCCGCGCCCTCGATGAGCGCGTGCGGGTTGGCCATCATCAGCGGGACGTCCTTGCAGGCGCCAGGTTCGGATTCGTCCGCGTTGACCACCAGGTAGTGCGGCTTGTTGTCGCCCTGCGGCAGGAAGCTCCACTTCACGCCGGTCCCGAAGCCGGCCCCGCCGCGGCCGCGCAGCCCGGCGTTCTTCACGACCGTGATGACCTCCTCACGCGGCATGCCGAGCGCCTTCGGCAGCGCCCGCCAGCCGCCGGCCCGCCGGTACCCGTCGATGGTGAAGATGTCGGGCTGGTCCCAGTGCGCGGTCAGTACCGGGGTCAGGGTGTCGGTCACCGCGGCTCCTTCGCTTGGTCGCTCGCAGGGCCCGGCTCCGGCGCGGTCCAGCCGTGCTCCTTGGCGATCGTGAGGCCGACCAGGTCGGCCGGTCCCGCGGCCGGGCCCTCGGTGGCCAGGTCGTCGTTGAAGCCGGCCAGGATCCGGGCCGCCTCGCGCCAGCTGACCAGCCGACCCGGGCCCCGGGTCGGGGTCACCGGGTTCCCGGCGCGCAGGTCGTCGGTGAGCTGGCGGGCCGAGGCCGGCGTCATGTTGTCGAAGAACTCCCAGTTCACCATCATCACCGGCGCGTACACGCAGGCGGCGTTGCACTCCAGGTGCTCCAGGCTGACCCGGCCGTCCGGCGTGGTCTCGTCGTCGGCCACGCCGAGGTGCTCGCGGAGTTCGGCGAGTATCTGGTTGCCGCCAAGGACGCCGCACACGGTGTTCGTGCACACGCCCACGTGGTACTCCCCGACCGGGCGGCGCTTGTACATGGTGTAGAAGCTGACCACCCCGGTGACGTCGGCATCACTCAGCCCGAGCTTGGCCGCACAGAACTCGATGCCGTCCGCGGAGACGTAGCCTTCCTCGGACTGGACGAGATGGAGCAGCGGCAGCAGCGCCGACCTCGGCCGCGGGTATATGCCGATGATCTGCGCCGCGTCGGCGTCGAGGCGGGCCAGCACATCGTCGCTGAACGGCATTACCTGTCCACGCCTCCCATCACGGGGTCGAGGCTCGCGATCGCCGGGATCAGGTCGGCCACCTGGCCGCCCTCGCACATCGCGGCGACCGCCTGCAGGTGCGTGAACGACGGGTCGCGCAGGTGCACCCGGTACGGCCGGGTTCCGCCGTCGCTCACCACGTGCGCGCCGAGTTCGCCGCGCGGCGATTCGATCGCCGCGTAGGCCTGGCCCGCCGGTACCCGGAATCCCTCGGTGATCAGCTTGAAGTGATGAATGAGCGCCTCCATGGACTGGCCCATGATGTGCGCGATGTGCTCCGGCGAGGGGCCGAGGCCGTCCGGGCCGAGCGAAAGCCGGGCCGGCCAGCCGATCTTGGCGTCCTGGATCATCACCGGGTCGGTCTTGGGATCCGCCGAGCCGCGCGCCGCCAGCCGGTCGACGCACTGCCTGATGATCCGCATCGACTGCTCGATCTCGTCCATCCTGATCAGGTAGCGGCCGTACGCGTCGCACATGTCGTTGACCGGCACCTCGAACTCGTAGGTCTCGTAGCCGCAGTACGGCTGGGACTTGCGCAGGTCCCAGGGCAGCCCGGTCGACCTCAGGATGGGGCCGGTGACCCCCAGCGCCATGCAGGTCGCCAGGTCGAGGTAGGAGATGCCCTTGTTCCGGCCGATGAAGATCGGGTTGGCGTCGATCAGCGTGCGCAGCTGGCGGACGAGCGTCGGCGCACTGTCGAGGAAGGCGCGGATCGCCTCGAGGGCGCCCGGCGGCAGGTCCTGCGCCACTCCGCCCGGCCGGATGTAGGCGTGGTTCATCCGCAGGCCGGTGACCAGCTCCAGCAGGTCGAGGACGCGTTCCCGCAGCCGCGCGCCCTGCGTGTAGATCGTGGTCGCGCCCAGTTCCAGGCCCATCGGGGCGATGCCGCCCAGGTGCGAGGAGATCCGGTTGATCTCCAGCATCAGGACCCTGATGATCTGGGCGCGTTCGGGGATCTTGTCCTCGATGCCGAGCAGCCGCTCCACCGCGAGGCAGTACGCGGTCTCGTTGAACAGCGGCATCAGGTAATCCGCCCTGGTGCAGAACGTGACGCCCTGGGTCCAGGTGCGGAACTCCATGTTCTTCTCGATGCCGGTGTGCAGGTACCCGATGGACGGGCGGACCTCGACGACCGTCTCGCCTTCCAGCGTCAGGATCAGCCGGAGCACCCCGTGGGTGGACGGATGCTGCGGACCCATGTTGATGACGATCCGCTCGCCGCTCTCGAAGTCCTCCGACTGGATGGCGGCGGAGACGATCTCGTCCCAGTCCTCGCCGGAGACCGTGTAGACGCGGCCCTCGGCGGTCTCGGCGTCGCTCGCGCCGGCCGCCGCGTGCGGCGGGCTGCTGGTCATGAGTAGTGCCTCCGCTCGTCCGGCGCGGGGATCTTCGCGCCGCGGTATTCGACCGGAATGCCGCCGAGCGGGTAGTCCTTGCGCTGCGGGTGGCCCTTCCAGTCGTCCGGCATCTGGATCCTGGTCAGTCCCGGGTGGCCGTCGAAGATGATGCCGAAGAAGTCCCAGGTCTCCCGCTCGTGCCAGTTGCAGGTCGGGTACACGCCGACGAGCGAGGGAATGTGCGGGTCCGCGTCCGGCGCGGTCACCTCGAGCCGCACCCTGCGGTTGTGCGTGATGGACAGCAGGTGGTACACCGCGTGCAGCTCACGGCCGGTGTCGTCGAGATAGTGCACGCCGGATACCCCGCTGCACAGCTCGAAGCGCAGCGCCGGGTCATCGCGCAGCTTCGACGCCACCTCGGGCAGCCGCTCCCGGCGGACGTAGAAGGTGAGCTCGCCCCGGTCCGCGACCACGCGCTCGATGGCGTCGGAGAAGCCGAGGCCGGCCGCCTCCAGCGCGGTGCCGAGCGCGTCGGCGACCTCGTCGAAGTAGGAACCGTACGGACGCGGGCTGTCGATCACCGGGACCCGGTGCACCCGGAGCAGACCGTAACCGGAGGTGTCCGGGGTGTCCTGGACGCCGAACATGCCGATACGGACGACCGGCTCGGCCAGCCGTTCCTCGCCCAGCCGGGCCGGGAGGTTGCCGTCGGCCTCGTCAGCCGCGGGTGTCTGACCGGGCCCGCTCACAGCTGGGATCCCTCGGGGGTGGTCAGGTGCAGCGGCGGCAGGCCGAGCCGCGCGTTCTCCAGTTCGGTGATCTGGTGGTCGCGGTTCTTGCCGAGCTTCATGTTGATGATCTTGTCGTGCAGCTTGACGATCGAGTCGAGCAGCATCTCCGGCCGCGGCGGGCAGCCGGGCAGGTAGATGTCCACCGGCACGATGTGGTCGACGCCCTGAACAATGGCGTAGTTGTTGAACATGCCGCCGCTGGAGGCGCAGACGCCCATGGAGATCACCCACTTGGGGTCGGACATCTGGTCGTAGATCTGCCGGAGCACCGGCGCCATCTTCTGGCTGACCCGGCCCGCCACGATCATCAGGTCCGCCTGCCGCGGGGTGTTGGACGCGCGTTCCATCCCGAACCTGGCCAGGTCGTGCTTGGGTCCGCCGGTCTGGAACAGCTCGATGGCGCAGCACGCCAGGCCAAAGGTGGCCGGCCAGACCGAGCGCGCCCGCGCCCAGCCCGCCAGCTTCTCCACCGAGGTCAGCAGCACGCCGCTCGGCAGCTTTTCTTCGATACCCATGGCTAATCCCATTCCAGGCCGCCGCGCCGCCAGACGTACGCGTACGCGACCAGCACAGTGATGACGAAGGTCACCATCTCGACAAGGCCGAAGGCGCCGAGCTTGTTGAAGGTGACCGCCCAGGGATACAGGAAAATGATCTCGATGTCGAACACGATGAACAACATCGCGGTCAGGTAGTACTTGACCGGGATCCGGCCCCCGCCCGGCGGCATCGGCGTCGGCTCGATGCCGCACTCGTAGCTCTCCAGCTTGGCCCGGTTCCACCGCTTCGGCCCCGCGATGGCGCCGAAGGTGACGGAGAAGGCGGCGAAACCGGCGGCGAGCAGGGCCAGCACGAAGATCGGAACGTACAGCCTCATCGGTGTTTCCTCCCTCGGCGGGGCGGATGCCAACTGCTTATCCTAGGGACTACCTGCATAGCTACTCACTCAGGGTTAGGCGCGATTCTGGACAGGCCGTTGACCAGCCGGTCTGACGCGTCGCCGCGCGGATCGGTCAGGTTGGCGAGCAGCTTGAGGGCGAACCGCATCAGCGCCGGGCGCGACATGCTGTGCCTGGTCGCGACGCGCATCAGCCCGGGCTTGCCGATCAGCTTCACGAAGACGCGGCCCAGCGCGTAGTAGCCGCCGTAGGCCTCGTTCAGCGCGTGCGGATACCCGGCCAGCACCCGTTCGGTCTCCGCCCGCCGGGCCCGGGCCAGCGCCTGCACGATCGTCCGGGCCAGGATCTCGCCCGACTCCATCGCGTACGCGATCCCCTCGCCGTTGAACGGGTTCACCATGCCGCCGGCGTCGCCGGCCAGCAGCAGGCCGTTGTGGTAGTGCGGGGTCCGGTTGAAGCCCATCGGCAGCGCCGCGCCGCGGACCGGCTGGGTGCGGTTCTCCTCGGTGAAGCCCCACTCGGCCGGCATGCCCTTCAGCCACTTGCGCAGCATGGCGTGGTAGTCCGTGTTGCCGAACGCGGCGCTGGTGTTCAGCAGGCCCAGGCCGACGTTGGAGGTTCCGTCGCCCATCCCGAAGATCCAGCCGTAGCCCGGCAGCAGCCGGTCGCCGTCCCACAGGTCGAGCCAGGACTCCAGGTAGTCGTCGTCATGCCGCGGGCTCCGGTAGTAGGTCCTGACCGCGACGCCGAGCGGCCGGTCATCGCGCTTGCGCAGGCCCATCGCCACAGACAGCCGCGAGGAGTTGCCGTCCGCCGCCACCACCACCCGCGCGGCGTAGCTGCGCTCGCCTTCTCCGCCCGCCGGGCGCGCCATCACGCCAGTGATCCGGCCGGTGCGCTCGTCGAGGACGGGACCGGTCACGGTGACGCCCTCGAGCAGCCGGGCGCCGGCCTGCTGGGCGCGGCGGGCCAGCGTCTCGTCCAGGTCGAGCCGCGTCCGCACCAGCCCGTAGTCCGGGTAGCTGGCCAGCTCGGGCCACAGCAGTTCCATCCGCTTGCCCGCGCCGATGACCCGCAGGCCCTTGTTGCGCACCCAGCCGTCCTTCTCGGTGACGCTGATGCCCATGCTGATGAGGGACTTGACCGCGCGCGGGGTCAGCCCGTCGCCGCAGACCTTCTCCCGCGGGAAGGTGGATTTCTCGAGCACCAGGACGTCGAGGCCGGACTGTGCCAGGTAG
>WNFC01034077.1_pt1 | contig 12840 bp, 8 predicted proteins | sample 5400541 | NCBI WGS metagenome assembly WNFC01 (sample SAMN13153342, study PRJNA577476) | soil metagenome | isolation source: 120 cm saprolite under Douglas fir tree site 2 hole 2 replicate 1 | place: USA:California | collected 2015-04-18
AATGGCTTCCTGCTTACTCAGTATTGCTGCGAGCAATAGCGTGCATTCGAATCGCCTGGCGAGGAACAACCGTTCATGTTTGTATCCTGGGGAGGTTAGCAGGAAATGTTTCACCGTGTCCTCATATGTGCCGCATGCCGGGCAGCTTGCGCCGTCTAACTTTTCGAAATTTTTGAGTTAAGAGTCCAAATGGACATGCGTCATTCGCAACTGCGCCAAGATACTAGCTGACCAGCGTGAGATTTCCGGGTTGTTAATGATATCGAGGAACTTGGCTAGAAGTTGCTTGATGTGTGTTATGTCATCAATTGGTTTCGTCTTGATTCCCCTCTGTGAGCCTCTCCGAGTCTCTTTCCGGTTGTCTTTTAATTTAGCGTGTTTCTGTTTGATCGCCGAAGCCCTGAAGCCCTGCCAGTGAAGTACTAGGTGTGAGATGTCGTATCATTTTAACATATTGGACCTGTTTTATCTCAAATGGCCTCACGGCGTGCCAGGCAAAAGGTGTGTCCTGTTCGCATGATAAACCATAGCCCCGCCTTGACGCATAAACCTAATTAATCGAATCATCGGCGGAGCTCCCAAAGTTAATGCTGTATCGCCTCCTCTGATGCCAGTGCGGTGGTTAAGCATGTATGTGAGACGGGAAGCAATACCGTTGGCTTGAGAAGTTCGGAGAAAAGAACTGCAACGGAAGTAGTGTACCAGTAGTAAGCGCTAGTAAGTCCTGGAGCGTGGCGTGAGGACCCTTCCCGGTCTGTTTTCACAGGATGTACTGTAGTACATGGTCACCGCAGACTGGCGGAAAACCTCAAGCTGAAAAAAAAGTACACAAGGGAACCCTTAAACCCGAACCACCATTATGGCTGGCTTTCGCATGTTACTAGAAAGCAAGGCACAATTGTGAGGTTTTCAAGTTGGTGGGTAAGTTGGTGGTTTGGTGGTCACGGTCGCCACCGTGGCTCCGAGTTGCTCCACTTCCCCGACAACCGGACTCCGGCCCGGCTACAGCGAGCTGCATCTCCATCTCCCAGCACTTCATCTCGGTAAATAGCAAAGAATTAGCAAAACATTCCCTGGAATATAGAAGGCCCTTTCAAAACAAAACAGTAAACATTGCGTGCAGCCCAGCAAGCCCACAAATTTTCACACGTGAAACTCGCATGCATCTTTGATGCGAACACACGTGGGCGCTACGCCCACCCAGAGAGGCAAGGAAATCTCAAGCGATTACAAATATCATATAGCACCCAGTAATGCAGCCGCATCGTCCGTTCTGGACTGTGGAAGGGGAATGATGCAGTAACAGACCAACGTTCGAGAAACCGGCTGATTAATCCGGGGAAATGACATCACATCGCACCCAAAACCGTTGACTCGCTCAACTCCGAGTCGGTGAGCGAGCGCAATTATAAGGGCCGCTGTTCGCGGCCCCCCGGGGAAATCAAGACGATCCGGCTGTCTTTGATATCAACCACCATGTCAGGCGCATCGGCCAACTTTCCTATCGACCTCAAGCAGTATAAAAAGTTGCGAGAATCCCATTTTTTCGGGGGACGCACTCGCTTACCATCACACATAGGCTGAAACTTGATCCTTCCAAGCCTCAGCTCACTAGCGAGCAAAGGCAGACTCTGAAGGATAACATCCAGCTCTTACGCGACGTCATCGTCCTCTTCACGTCTACGGGTGCAGCTCGGGGGGTCAGCGGACACACAGGTTAGTGTGTCTGCCTTATCAACCTCTTATATCGGTCGGATCTCCGTCTTGAATCTTGCGGACGTCAACTCAGCGCCCCATGTCATTACAATCGCTAAACTCGCCCCTTCGCTTTACCCTATCTAGGTGGTGCATATGATACTGTGCCCGAACTATGCATCCTTCTCTCGCTTTTTGAAGCATCTGACAAGCACTATCCAATTGTCTTCGATGAGGCTGGTTTGTCATCTTCCTTATTCCGCGGCTGTTCTCCTGTTGATGTACCTGCCCAGGCCACCGCGTCGCAACACAGTACCTCATCGCAGCGCTGGAAGGTCACCTCCCCGCAGATCACCTCCTGCAGTATCGCGCCGCCAACTCGAAGCTCCCTGGTCACCCCGAGCTCGGTCTCACGCCGGGCGTCAAATTCTCTTCCGGTCGTCTCGGACATTTGTGGCCCATGATCAATGGCATCGCCCTTGCCAATCGTGACAAGACTATCTTCTGTCTTGGCTCCGATGGTTCGCAGCAGGAAGGCAACGACGCCGAGGCGGCTCGCTTGGCCGTTGCGCAGAACTTGAACGTAAAAATCATCATCGATGACAATAATGTCACCATCGCTGGGCATCCATCCGAATACTTGAAAGGCTATAACCTTGAAAAGACGCTCGCCGGCCACGGTCTTGAGGTGGTCACTGTCCAAGGTGAAGATATCGATGCTCTCTGGGCTGCGTTTGCAAGAGTAATTACCTACCAGGGCCCCGCGGCTAGTGAGTCCCAGTCACCTTTGTTCACCTTTATCCTCTTTGCCGACACTTGCAAACAGTTGTTTCCAAACGCGTCATGGCCCCTGGGGTTCCGGATATCCAGGGAAGTCCTCACGGTCACGACGTGATTCCGGTCAAGTCCGCGCTTGCATATTTCAAACTTCGCGGTTACCCCGCAGATCAATACGCCAGTATTGAGAACATTCTCTCGAACATCAAGCCTGCCTCGGTCCCATATCTGTATGTTGGTTCAACCCGTGAGACCAATGCGAATCGCGTTGTATTCGGTGAAGCTGTGAGCGCTGTACTTGATGGTCTGTCCAGGGAAGAGGCCGCAAGGAAGGTCATGGTCATCGATAGTGTGTATCATCCTTGGGTTGCAATCCTGATTAATGCTGAGGCCCTGCGCAGGTGATCTGGAGGGTTCGACTGGTTTGAAAGTGATCCACCAAAGACATCCCGAAGTATTTATTCCTTCCGGGATCATGGAACGCGGGAATTTCTCCGCTGCTGCAGGCTTTGGTTTCGACCGCGACAAGTTCGGCGTCTTTTCCACCTTCTCCGCCTTCCTTGAGATGGTCGTTTCTGAGATCACTATGGCACGCTTGAACAACTGCAACGTACTCTGCCATTTCTCACACTCTGGTGGTGCGTGATTTTGTACCTTTCGCCCGGTGTTCCCGTTGATGATGCCTCGTAGTTGATGAAATGGCTGACAACACCTGTCACTTTGGTATCAACTCGTTCTTTGCCGACAACGGTCTCGATGATGTGCAGTCCTGGCTGTACTTCCCCGCAGACGCTCTGCAAATGCAAGCGATCATCAAACGTGTCTTCTTCGAGCGTGGCGTGCGCTTCGTCTTCTCCACACGCGCAAAGGTACCGTATCTTCTCAGGCCAAACTCGGACGAGAAGCTTTTCGGCGGTAGCTACGAGTTTGTCCCTGGAAAGGATGAGGTCGTCCTCGAGGGTAAGGACGGATACGTTGTCTCATACGGGGAAATGCTGTATCGCAGTTATGATGCGGTACTGCGTGTCCGTCAAGAGGGCCTGGACGTAGGCATCGTCAACAAACCCACGCTCAATCTCGTGGACGAACAGGTGAGCACATAACCGCGTCGACCTGCTGCCCAGTCACCAACCTTTCACACAACAGACAATTAGAAAAATCGGCTCAAGCCCATTCGTGCTTGTCGTTGAGTCCCTCAGCCGGAAGACCGGGGTATGTGTGGCTTGTTATTTGAATTCTCACTCGTGTTCAATAGTGATCTCCGCAGCTTGGTTCGAGGTTCGGTACTTGGCTTCTCGAGCGTCACCTCACACCCAAGTATGGCTATTTGGGTACAAACAAAGAGGGTGCGTGTTACGCGTGTTACAGTTAGACTCTCTGTACCAAAAAATCATTCTAGGATGCGGTGGATTGCAAGAGCAGATCCCGTACCAAGGCCTCGACCCACAGTGTACGTGGTTGGTTTCGTTCATGCGCTCATTGCGTTTATTCTTCTCTTAGCGATTATTGTCAAGATTAAGTCGCTTTCACATTAAATCTTTGGGGCCAAATAGCAAGGGGTGTTTGGGGCGGCAGCTGTGTAGTAAATGAAGATAGTCAGACATGTGTAGTTTGTAATAACGAGACGAGACTTTGTAGGGCCCATTCGACCCGGCCCGAGCCATTCCCGCTTGCTCGCCACGTCGATGGCTCCTCCTAAGGAGCCAACGAAACACCAGCTCTCCTCCCGCCTTACATACAGTCAACACACACCCGCTTTTTTGCGCAAGCTTCAGAGCCGCGTCTCGGGGGTCCCAGATGAAGATAGCGACGAGAACGCGGAATTCGAGGATGATGGTTCGGGGCGACCGCCCATACCCCGTCGGCCTCCCATCCCAGAACGCCCTGCTGACGATCCTGGGAGCGAAGATGAGCTTGGGAGGTCGAGAACGAGAAACGGAAAGGTGAGAGTTGAATCCTGATCACACCCCAGAATCCAGCCCTACCATCTCAGAGATTGTCAAATCATTCATTCGTGTTTCTTTCCTTCTTTTTTCCCTTTCCACTTCGTGAAGTAAAGGGCCTTCCTCCTCTTCCCGATCCATCGGCGACGACGACGCCGCCATCGGGCGATACCAAAGACTCCCAAACAAAGAAACAACAACATGAGACCAAAGAAAAGACGTCCCTCTCGTTTTCTTCTGACCCGTCTCATTCGTCCAGACCCACGGGAGTGGCCAAGCGCAAGGCCGCCGTCGGCGATGGCCATGGCGAGGACGAGGACGAGGAGTCGGCATCGCGCGGACGAGTCGGCGGCGTAGCATCATCTTCGTCCAAAATCAAACTGAAGAAGAAGCCCAAGGTAGGCCTGTCGTTCGCGGATGATGCGTGAGCGGCGACGCGCAACCACGTACGCGCCTGGTGCTGGACCTTGGACCCTTGGTGCGTGTATGTAATGCTTCCATACCACAATCGGGCTTGAGCATGAGCCTGTCGGCACACTTTTTTTGTGTTTCGTAGTTTCCCCGCTGGCGTTACGCAGACGTTGCACATACACGCTTCAGGGTCCGATTTTCCGATGAAGCCGTACGGGAGATGTGACACTTCGCTGTTTCCTAGGATAAAGGACGACCGGATAGGCGTCTCCGGAAAACCCGCTGATTAACTGGCAACTCCATGGTTGCCCTACGTTTTGAACCCTGTTCGTGTATCAACCGGTCCCGCACGTTACCAACATCTTTTGGCGGTGGTACCTGACCCTTGTCTGGATCGTCTGATGATGGATCATCGCTCCAACACGTCGTCAATTACCAACCGGATGGTATTTGTATATGTGTACGTAGCGCCATCTATATCACAGTAGCGGCAGTGTTACAGTAAGTGTGTCATGGAATTATCTTAATGCGCGGTCACTCATAAACGCTGCGGGAGTTTTAATTGGATGTTATGATGAGTAATAAGCAAAAGATGAACGTCCTGCTAGCCAGGCGATCGCGCTTCTCGCACTCCATGATACACATCGGTCAAGATCGGTGTATGTGTGATTGAGGTCATAACAGTATGTGCTACGCGACCAAGACGCTCCTCCGACGTGGGGGCTCAACCAAAATGCCGAGAATGCTACTCCTCACGTGTGGTCGATCACGATCATGAACGCATGGGCATCTTATCGGAATGGGGGAACTTTAAATTTTGTGCATGTCCTCCGTCTCTCCATCTCCATATGAAACAACACTGACGGGGCCCGAACGGTCTGTTGCTGCAATGGAGCTAGCTGTCCCGCGGCTCTCCGTTTTCCTTGCCCTTCTCTGTATGCGTCCCACCTGCGTCAGTGTATCTGTGTTATTGAGGGGCGTCGCGGAGTCGGACGCCGAGCCTTCTAGCGTACTGGCTTTCCCAAAGACTCCGAGCTTTATTATATTCACGGCCCAAGGGTCTTTCCGCTTCCCCTCTAGCAATAAGGTTGCTTAATAAGTCACATCAATGTGATATTGGCAGACGAGACGTCCTTAGCAAGTGAAGGGAATAGGAAATTGTTCATGAGATGAGTGTGTACAACCCTTGGTTTATGTCTACCTTACGATCCGTAGTTGAAGAAAGCAAAACTCAACCCAATCCATGTATGGCAATGTTATTGCATGCCCGTTGTCCCCCTCATTAACTACTTTTCTTGGATCACTTTTTGTTGACTTATTGTTTGTTATGTTTGTCTGGCGTGCGACGTCCCATCCGTCTGTGGTGTGGTGGAGTTGCCATCTACCTCTGTCATGGCGTGAGTCCGAGCAGGGGGGGGAAGGGGGGAAATTGCTTCTCGCGACCAGTGGCCAGTACGTCAACCCCGCCCTTGACGTTACATTAATGAAAAATTTGATTTTCATCGTGATTGGGCCCTGTCTAGATCCTAAAGTTTCTCGAGAATACTCTCGCTCTCAAAATGAGGTCTCAGGATACTCGACGCACAATAAGTTGGTGTGCCCGTACCTGATCGTGCACTAGCAGTCGCGACAAAAGGGGCAACCTCAGGCCATGGGGCAGGTCCCAATAGGGATGAACTTGAAACGAGGGGTATGCCCGTTCGATTGGATTTCTGCAGGGCCAACAATGGGGGAAAAAATAGGGAGCACCAGGTTGATGGCGATATATCGAACGGGAAGGAACTACCCTGTCCATGCTGTACCGTAACAGTGAAAATGGCGCCAGCGCTCCATCGCATCATTGTGGGTGCCTCGAGTAATTATGAATTAATCGCTTTAGTCCGACACGAGACGAACGAAGGTCTTCGGCCAGACGTCCCACTGCACATAGTGCCAGTGCTTGTGAACACGTGGGGTCTGTTGGAGTCAGGACGTACCAACTAGGAGACAAGCACAGGGTACAGCCGCCGAGGTGTCCGCACGAGCAACAACGGCGGTTCGTTACTTTTTCAGTTGGTCCTCGCTCTCGCCCACAGGTTTGCGCCCCTACCAACTAAGTGAAACGCCGAAAAGTTGGGAAAACGTTCTTTGAAATGAAAATATTTCCCCCGAGTCGTCGGTGCCCCGCTCGTGTGAACCGTATTCTTTTGGCCTTTTGGCCCATCTGTATTGTATGACGCCACGGGACACGGGGTCTTCGCAGCTCGTGCCTGCCCTCGCCTGGTCCCCCTTTTTGATGTATTGACATCTATCGTCGTCAGGTTGGAGGTTCTCCGCACTCCGTCCGCTGTGCGAGCGTAAATAGAAACAAGGATGTCAATCACGAAAGCAACGTGGAGACTCTCACAACAGACAAGGTATCATGACGAGGACTGCGGGGTCCCGGGATGACAAGGAAGGACTCGTTCAAGTTCTAATCTACGTATATCTGATTCCAAGTCCGTGTCAAGTCAACATCGAAACGCCACTGCCACTATCACTATGGTGTGGGGTTTGTTCTAATTTAGAAAAATGGGGCGATCCTGGTGTAGTGATCGTCTTCTTGGGAGGTGCGTTGTCCCTCGTCTGGAATGCCTCGACAAGAATGGCTAGTTCTCGTGCAGCCTTGACCTCGTGCTAATGTTGATCCCTTATATGTCTGTGTAGTGCGTCTCTGCGGCTGCAGATGATATGGCATCGGGAACATGCGTGCACTTCCTTCGCGTGTGCCGTATTTTTGTGGCGCCTAACGTCGCTTCTTCGACTGAACCAACGATTACACACATCGCACCAACCACCCTCTTCCTTCTTTCTTTGCCTCCTGTGCTCCGCTTGCTGCGAGCCAGAGCCGTTGCTGCTAGGGGGCGCGGGGCTTTCGGCTTGCGCATCGGATGGTCCCGCCAAGAAATTCGCCTCGTCTTCTTCGCCCACCCAACACGCTTGGAGGTCCGCTTCGCCGCACGCCCCCAACTCCGACCCCCACCACGACAGCGGCAATTCTGCGTCGTTGGTGGCTGGTAGCGGTGTGGGAACCAGGCTCGACCCTATCGCCAACGCGCTGGATACCTCACTCCCCCGATTAGGCGTCCCCATGTCGAGGTATTGATTAAGACTGCCAGAGTAGGGGTTGAAATATTGATCGAACTGGACCTGTCAATCGTCAGTGCAATGATCACTTTAACCTTCATGATACTCACGTTGGGTGGAAACATGTTCTCTACAATAACGTCGTGAGGTGGTAGCTGGCTAGCCGTGTTCCAAATGATGTCGTTAGAATATGATTGTTGTGGTTGTGTTGGTGATGTTCCTCCGACGGACATACTCTACATCAAGCGCAAGTCAATAACTCCATATCGAAATCGTGTATATGGCAATCAATGAATGCAGATCTGTTTGATCTGCAAACTGATGATGCATGTTGGTGTATCAACACGACTTACCGCTCAATGAAACAAAGACGGAACGAACAGAAGTGCTACAACAAGTAAGAGAAGGGTCGGGAGGAAGTGTTTTTCGTGAGGTGTAGCCTGTCATGCCGGCCTTTTTATTTCCATGCATTGTGCCTTGTGTGTACGAAAGCAGTTCAACCTTCATCTGTCCTTGGGGACGCCGTGCACATCTTCTGACCGACGACAACATTGGCCTCTCTTAAGAGGAAAATCTCAAGTCCATAAAAGGTGAGTGACGCCACAAGCGCCGACGTGGCTGAACGCATGACAGAGAGATACGAGCGACTGGGGTTACACGAGGCATGGCTGTATGGCCCTTTCGTTCATGTCGGGCATGGGCTGTGTACCGGCAATGCCCTTCTCTAATTCATTCGGATCAACTCTCAGCAAACCTACGTCGATTAGATTACCCGCACTGGGAGCGTCACCGCAACACTCGGTACTCGGTGCGCGTATCTCTCAGCCTCGGCGACGCGGACACTCGACCGACTAGAATGCCTCCTCGGTATGTGCAAAGGCATATTCATTAAACGTATCATTAACCATAATGGCATCGTCCAGTCATCAAGGGTTAGGAAGTTAAAGTATGACAAAGGCCGCAGAGCAATTAGTAACGAAAGCGGCGATCTACTAAGCACAGCCTCAATATTTATCCAACGAGAATCGCGTCATCTGTCGTTCACGCGAAAGAGGCTGTGGCCCTTCATCCTCCGACTCCCTTGGTCCGCGACACGGTGCGTTTCTAATACCGTGTTTCTTCCTTCGATGGCGGAACATGGCGTCCGACCGTGTAAAGGAGATGTCGCAGAGGTTGCAGTCGAACCCGCCTCCAGCGCTGTGCGACAACGAGTGCATCGCGTGTCTCTCCCAGTCGCTATCCCGCACGAACGTCGACCCACACTGGCACACCCAACGCCCGCCCCCGCCGCTGCCGCCTTGCTCCACGACCTGCTCGTGCTCCGCATACACGTCTCCGAAGCGCGTGCGCACGCTCCGCAACGTCCGCACAGACTTCAGGTGCTCCTGCCCAGCGGCACCGGACAGCGACGCCGCCGGCAGCGGCGCGGGCGCGGGCGGGGACGGTGCCGCGCTTTGCTCCGGGCGCTCTACAGAGCACAGGATGCCGACCCGATTCGGAGGACTTGGACTCGAAGGTTCGCATTTCGGCGCCTGATACGTGCCTCCTTGTGAAATGGAGGGCGATTTCGGGGAACCACTGACGGGGTAGGGTGCAAATGTAGATGGAGGCGATCGAGCCCCAGCCGTCACGGTATGGACGCCGCTTTGCGAGAAGGCGCTGGAAATGTCGTCGGGCCCAGGGAATGTGCGCGCTGTAGTCGCGCCCTGGAAATGGGGAGAGGGTACGCCATCTGGTTCCTTCTGCACGTAAAAGGCCCCTGTTGACCCAGCTGGACCACTATGGGTGTAGGCACTCCTCTGCCAGGCCTGGGGGATCGCACTTGCCAGTGGCGTTCCATCCATCGCCGTCAGGCGCTGCTCTGGATGCACCACACTGGAAGAAACTGACCCCCCAGCCGAGGGGGAATGATGTAGGCCCATCCAAAAATCGTAGTTTGTCTCGTGGCCGGATCCGGTACTAGAACCCTGCGGGACGTGCCCATTTTGGTTCGAGTAGGAGCTAAATTCCGAGTCGAGAATCACTGGCCCGGGGTACGGTGGGTCCGGCATGAACGGGACGTGGTATTGTTCAGAGGTGGCGGTCGCCAACGGCCTATGTGCGAATACCTGCGGCTGAAAGCGGGTTGAGGGATAACTGCGCTCGGGGGATTATCTTCTTGGACGAAACAGTGAGGAGACTCACGTTCGTCTGCAGTGTATGTTCCTGTACATCCAGGGAAGCCATCGCGACCCGGTTGTCATACGCGACTCTAGCCTCGACAGAGGCCCATCCGTTTGGTGGTAGTGAATACCCAGTTGTCCCTGCAATGCCATCCTCCGTTGTCAAGTAGTTGCTCATGTGGAGCAAAGTGGGATTCATCATCTCTTGCAGTGTCTGTTAAGGAGGATTGCTCAGCTAGGGTTGCCAGGTGGTGGTGGTAATATGTAAAAGGGGCGTTCGGGGGTAGTACGTAGGTCTTCTCTGGGCGTTCTCATGCATCATGTCTCTTTTATTGGGTCGTATCCGAACTCAAGAGGTTACCCCTGTTGTGTGCCACACAAGCTCACGTTGAGGATCCATCATCTGGGCGGCCGTTTGCGGAAACTCAGCGTGCGCCCACTCAGGGCTGGCGTGTTGTTTGTTGACCTTGGCAAGTAAAGATATAAGCGTATGTATGTAAATCCCTCCAGCATATGCGTTGAACTAGAGACAACTTGGTAATCCAAGTATTGACAGGACACCTGATACGGAGATCCATTTGCGTGGGCTTGGTCGCCATCCCGCCATGTCGTTGGTGCTTATGCCGGTGCAATCACGCGACCTCGGAGATGGCTGGGTCATGCTGTGAATGACAGGTATGCATGGTTGCCTGACTGTATTTATTTTTCGTTCCTGTCCGACGCCTATTCCTCACAAGCATGGCAATCTTTCCCTAACACGGGAGGGCCGTGTGGCGTTCGCAACCGGGTTCCCCGGTCTGCTGACTGGTTGTGCATGCAGAGAAAAGGAAGTTGGCTCATTGTAGCGATAGCACGTTTGATGGATAGCGTGATTGCCTCGATCCGAAGTCCCGGCCCATCCGTGAAAAGCGGAGGCTGATCAGAAGTGATATCCACATTCCCGGCTCGTGATCTCCTCTCCAAGGTCTCGTACCGTGGACCGTTCTCCAGGTTCATATGGAATATTCCACCCCTGTAAGGGACCTTCGTGCTAGCCCGTTACGTTAAGCCTGGGATAGATACCGGCGCTGGCAGTCGTCTCCGAGTCGTCTGCGTTGCATCTCATGCGGGGAGCTCGAATATCGTAGAATCCATCATAGTCGTCAACAAGACAAGATCAAGATCAAATTGCACCCGAACCTGGGGAACAAGTTCCTTAGATATCTATTGTTTGAATGTGGCAAAACGTGTGGGGAATAGCATAACGGAGCTTCAATCAATCGCGTGGGCGCTCTCGGGGGGCTCTCATCATTTTCACGATTTCTGAGTGTGGGTACATGGGACCGGAATACGGATACTAGTATGAAACCAGATCCTGTATCAGTGATCAGGGAAACACATGTGCATCAGGGACGAAGCTTCTCACCTTACAAGTCTGAGCAACGCCACAGGTTGGCTGCCAGGTCTTATCGCCGCCGCCCCAAATTAATTGCAGCCTTGAGAAATCTACCACTAGCAGGATGGGGCAGTCACTGGCAGAAGCTGATAAAGGTCGATTCGATTCAATATTCCAAGTCATGACAAGCCTTTGATGGTATCATAACGAAAATTACTCTAGACCGGGTGTATACGACACATCATATGGAGCGGTAATTAAATGACGACGTGAAATGATAGGCTTACAGCCGTGAGATGCTTCGGCGCTACAGGTGCACAAAAATGGGGGGGTATTTACGGACAGTGTCGATGGGGAAAGGTGTAAATCAAAAGTGGTCATTTTAGTATCACGATTGGAGATCAAGGGATTCCAACGCGATGATGGGTATTGTCCAACCAAATTTGAGATGTTGCGACCGACCCTAGACAGCCTCGACCTCGGAAGCAACCTCAGGATGATGAACCTTGATCGACGCAGCCCTGCCTCGAGGGCTATTCTTCGCGTTCGCGCATTTCGGCACATTCCTGGTATGCCTCTTCAATGCGTCCTGGCGCGTGAATAGATAATTACAACGACTACACTTCCACGACGGCACGCTGTGCGAGAGGACGCTCTGGTGCCGCTTCAGGTCACCCAGGGTCTTGCACACCTGCTTGCAGCCGAGGACGTCGCACGGGTAGTGCCCCGCAATGCCAGTGGGGCGGGAAAGCGAGGTGGGTTTGGCGGAACCACTCTTCTTTGCGGTCGGCGGGCTGCGACCGCCAGCCGCGCGCTTTGTGGAACCCGTAAGCGAAGAGGGCACGAGCCGAGTATGCCTGGGTTCTTCCTCCTCGGCTTCCTCGACGACAATATGATCAACTGGGGTTACCGGAGAAGGAGAGGAATATATGGAATCGTCTGAGTCAGAGAGCGAAGGTGTAGGGGAAAGCGCCGCAGCGACTTGACTGGGAGGCAGCGGTGCCATTCGCGCAAGGAGGTCGTTGGGAAGCAGCGGGGAGTTCCAGTCACGAACCGCAGCGTTCTCATTACGCATGTCCTCGACACCACAGCTAACTGGGGGAGGAGCCGGAAAAACTGAATTGGTGGGATCTATGAGATGTTCCTGGGTGTATCGGGTATACAGGGAAGGTCCAAATGACGCGAACTGTGGGGAAGCAAAGAGACTCGTGTGGGACAGAAGTCCATGGCCACCATCCTGTGGCGACACCAAAGTGGGGGAAATGTAAGGGGAAAGAAGTATAGAACCTGTCCTTCTTTGCCTGTAGATAGTATTGTCAAGCTCCACGGCATAGTCGACAATATTAGGCGCGAATGAACCGCCAAAGCGTCT
>WNFC01015456.1_pt1 | contig 12839 bp, 14 predicted proteins | sample 5400541 | NCBI WGS metagenome assembly WNFC01 (sample SAMN13153342, study PRJNA577476) | soil metagenome | isolation source: 120 cm saprolite under Douglas fir tree site 2 hole 2 replicate 1 | place: USA:California | collected 2015-04-18
CGCGAGATCGGCATCCGCAAGGCGATCGGTGCCCGCCGACAGGACATCCTCTTGCAGTTCCTGATCGAGTCGATGTTCCTCTCGGGTCTCGGTGGGGCGCTGGGAATCCTCGTCGGTTTCGGCCTGGCGCGGCTGCTTCCGATCGCGGTTTCCGCCTTGCCCACGCCCGTCATCTCGACGCCGTCGGTCTTCCTCGCCTTCGGCATCTCCGTCGGCATCGGTCTTTTCTTCGGCCTGTATCCCGCGAACCGGGCGGCGCGGCTGCGCCCGATCGAAGCACTTCGCTACGAGTGAACCCCAAGGAGGTCATGCAATGATCAAGCTTCCCATCGCGGCGCTCGTCGTCATCGTCGGCTTACTCGGCGGTTTCTACGGTGGCTACAAGGTCGGTGGCGGCGGCACGACCGCCAGCGCCGCCGCGTCCACGACCGGCACACGGACGACGGGGAACGGTTTCGGCGGAGGCCGCGGGTTGGCGGCCGCCTGTCCCAGCCCAGGCGCAACTCCAGCCGCCAGCGCATCGGGAGCGGCCGCCCGCCGCGGCGCCACCGGCACCATCGCCAACCTGACGACTAACAGCCTCACGATCCATGACGCCCGCTGCAACACGGACGTCAAGGTCACCTTTGACCAGAGCGTGATCGTGCGCAAGACCGTGGTCGGCCAGGCATCCGATCTGCAGGAGAGCGAGACGATCACGGTAACCGGTACGCGGCAGCCCGACGGCAGCATCAAAGCCAACAGCATCAACATCGTCCCCGCCGGGACCGGTGGACTTGGTGGATTCGGCGGCGGCGCCGCCAACGGCGGCTGAGGTGACTCGGGGCTAGTCAGCAACGGGATGGACCGGCTGAGCTGGCTGCTGCTCGCCTTGGTGTTGCTGCTTGCCGGCGTCTATCTCCACGTGCGGCTGGCCGACGAGGTGCTGTCCTACCTGGTAGCGGGAATTGGGGCCGGCATCGGCCTGGCCCTGCTTGGGAGCATCATTCACGATGCGTTCGCCGGTCAGCGCCACCAGCCCTGACCGGCGATTCCGAGCGACGACGGCTATGCCCTGAACGTTAGACGCGAGAAACGTGACGACCAGTTCTTGCCCTGGCCCGGACGGAGCCAGCCCATCACGGCGACGGCGGCGAGGAAGAGGAGCAACAGCAGAAGCAGGCCGAACAGCGCGACGAGACCGCCCACGCTGCTGAAGAACGAGACCAGGCTGCCAAAGAGGCCGCTGCCGTTTGCGGTCGCCGGCTTTCCGCTTGCGGCCCTGGCGCCATTGCTGTCAGACGCCCAGTTGAACCGCAGGCTCTCGTCGGGAGTCGATGCGGCCGTTCCCGACCCGGTCGAGCTCGCCAGCGAGGTCTGGCCGCCGCCGGTTTTGGCGCCGCTACCAGCCCCAGTTGATCCGCTACCGCTAGCGTTTGATCCATTGCCACCGCCACCCGACCCATTCGGGTTCGTCGCCGTGCAAAAGAGCGTGTTCGTCGTCTGACCCGCCGGGTCGGTCGGATGCGGGTTGATCGTTTGCGGGAAGCAGGTTGGCGAGACGCCCGGCGTATCGGCGAAGGCTGGAGCGCTCGCCTGCAGCGCCGCCAGGCCGATCACTGGAACGCTCGCCAGCACCGTCAGCGCCAGCCCGATCAGTTTGCCCATCGAAAACACCTCCACGAGGGGATGCCTCGACACTAGCCCGGCGTGAGGGCAAGGTCGCGCTCCGGACGCAGCGTGATCAAACCCTGCGAATGGAGTGGTCTTCCAGGTACAGCGGACTGAGCAGCAATACCTAGGCAAGGACGGGAGATGACGGACGTTGTTTTGGACAGCCCAGCAAAAGAGCGAGCAAAAAAGAGAGCCACAACCATGCTCAGGCACCCCTCTCTACGGCGGCGTATCGTTTTGCCCTTCATCGTGCTCGTACTTTTCATCGGCGCGGTGGGGATCGCGGTCGTCAGCGCCCAGGTGGGTGGCTCCGTCGAAGGGGCGGCCGATAACAGCCTGATCCAGAACTCGCTGCGCACCAACGATCGGCTGGGTGCGCTCGAGAACGACCGACTACAGCAGCTGCGAGCTGCCGCTGATACCGCCGGGGTGGCGACCGTCACGGCCCGCGGCGACGGCGCGGCCGCCGGGCGACTCCTCGGTCCAATCCTCGGCAATGCGCAGCCCGAGCACCTGGTCCTCCGCGTCCTCAACACTGGCGGGCGTGAGCTCGTCGCGCTGCGCCGCAACGCGGCCACGGTCGAGGGCTTTGGCGATGGCGCAGCCTATACGGGACAGGCGGCCGTCCAGTACGCGCTGGCGGGAAGCCGCGACTCCCTAGGGGACAAATACGTCTTCCTTTCGAATGAGACGCCGCCCATGCTCTACTGGGTGGCACCGATCTGGACCGACGCCCAGACGCCCGCCGTCGTCGGCGCCGTGCTGTTGGGCGAGGCGCTCCCCGAGATCGCGCAGACCATTCGCGGCTCGAGTTCCAACGTGGTTGCATTTTTCGACCCGTTCGGCAAGGATCTGGCCAGCTCAGCGACCGGCGTCCCATCGCTGTCCCCTGAGGTCAGGCAGGAAGTGACGCCCGAGACGCCGGTACGGATCGCGACGGAGTGGCAGAACCACCCCTACCGCCTGCTCGTCAATGACTGGACGATGCGCGGCAGCAACCTGGGCTATTTCGGGGTCGCCGCAAGCTCGGCCGAACTCGGCGGCTCACTGAATGCCATCCGTCTGGTCCTGGTCGCGCTCTTTGGCGCGCTCGCCCTGGGCACCATCCTGATCGGGCTCGCCCTGGCGGACCGGATCACCCGGCCGATCGATCACCTGGTGGCATCGATGGCGACGGTCTCGGCCGGCGACTACAGCCGCCGTGTCGCGGTGGAATCAGCGGACGAGATCGGGTACCTGGCGCAAAGCTTCAACGAGATGACGGCGGCACTGGAAACGCAGATCAAGGCACGCGAGGAGGCGTACTTCCGCAACCTGGAGGCCCTGGCGCGCGTCATCGATGCCCGCGATCCGTACACCTTTGAGCACTCGGCTCGGGTCGCCGCCGTGAGCCATGAGTTGGCTGAGGGCATGGGACTGTCGGCGGTCGACCTCGTCGTGCTGCGCCGGGCTGGTCTCTTGCACGACATCGGCAAGATCGGGGTCGCCGACACCATTCTGGGCAAAAAGGGACCGCTCAACGAAGAGGAATGGGCCGCCATCCGGCGGCATCCGGTCATCGGCTTTGAGATGTTGAAGGACGTCCCCTTTCTTCAACCGAGCCTCGACCCCATCCGGCATCACCACGAACGCTGGGACGGGGACGGATACCCGGACAAGTTGAAGGGGACGTCGATCTCGCAACTGGCGCGAATCGTCACGGTGGCGGACGCCTTCGATGCGATGACATCCGACCGCCCGTATCGAAAGAGTTTTTCGTTCGAGTTCGCCGCTCGTGCCATCGAGAGCGAATCCGGTCGGCAGTTCGACCCTGCGGTCGTGGCGGCGTTCATGGCCAGGAAGGCCACGATCTTCGCGCTCCTCGAAGAGATGGGCAAGCAGCCGGCCCCGCATGCGTCGGACATCAAACTGGATCAGGCCGCATGAGCCGCCCGCTTCGCTGGGCGCAATGGACGGTGGTCGCGATGGCGGTGCTGCTGCTCTTCTGGGTGGCGGCCAGCGTGGGCGGCTGGTCGCAGGACCTTCGCCGCTTGACGACGAACGTCCATGGACCGCTGGTCGCCGATTATCGCGCCGAGAGCCCGCAGATGCTCGCGCCGCTGTTGCCCGACATCACCAACGACGCATCCCGCGACCAGACGAGCTCGCCTCGGCCTGGCGCCAGTCCGTCCGCAGGCCCAAGCCCCACGGGATCGAGCCCTTCGCCGACGCCGACCGGGTCAGGGATACCGCTGCCGACCCCATCGTTGCCGACCCTGCCAGTGCCCACGCCGAGCCTCCCGGTGGTGACGCCTACGCTGCCGATCGCGACGCCCACGCCGCTCGCGACGCCGAGCCTGCCCGCGCTACCGCCGCTCCCGTAGGCCGGCGCCGCCGCCGCTGCGGATAGGCGACCCACTCGTCGGACAGCTCCTGCAGGACGGTGCCCGCCAGCCGGAGCAAGGCCTGCTCGTGCGGGAAGATCCCGACCAGCTGGCACGATTGCCGAAGCTCGCGCTGCAACGAGGCGAGTCCGTTAAGAGACGCGACCAGGCGGCGCTCAGGCCGAGGGACCTGGTAATAGGTCAGGAGCGCGCCGGCCGGGGCCTCGAGCGCCGCCACCAACTCAGGGAAGGCGAACTCGAAGCGCGCCCGCACACCGGCGAGAGCAGCCACGGTGCCCTGGGCGTCCGGCTCGGAGAAGGCGGCACGAAGGCTGGCTTCGACCGCGGGTCGACCCTCCCGCGGCACGGTGGCCAGCGCCTGCGTGATGAAGCTCTCGCGACAACGCTGCCAGCGCGTGCCCGGATAGACCGTGGCGAGCGCGGGGAGTAGGCCGGGCAGGTGATCCGACGTGACCACCTCCAGGCTGTTGAGCCCTCGTTCTTTCAGGCTTCGCAGAAATGTCTCCCAGAACATCGTCGCCGTGCCGCCGTGACGGATGGCGAGCGAGACCACCTCGCGATTCCCGGACTCATTGGTCGCCGCCGCAACGACGACGGCGGCCGCTCGCGCTTCACCGGCCTCGCGGACCAATACCGTCCGTTCGAACAACATCAGGTACGGATAGCCATCGCGGAGCGGGCGCTGCCGGAAGGCCTCGACCCGACGGTCCCAGTCCCTGGCCTGGGCCTCGACGGCCGCCGGGTTGGCTGCCGGCACGCCGACCGTCTCGGCCAGTGCATCCATGGTGCGCGTACTCGCGCCGGCGAGGTAGGTCTGTTGAATCACGGACAGCAGGGCGCGCTCCACCGGACGTCGCGGTGCCAGCAGGCGGCGCACGTAGCTGCCGCGGTATGCGACTGGCAAAAGTGGCAGGAGCGGCGCCCGCTGGTTGGCTCCCCGAAGGCGGCGTGACGGCGGACCTTCGGCGGAAGTTCCCGTCAGCAGACGCAGCGTCGGCGCCGAACCGAGATGGTGATACGGGGCAAGCCTCGGTGACATGGTTTCCTTCTGGGTGGGCTCTTGTCAGCGGCGGACGATTTGCCTCTGGGCGGCGCTGGGGCGGGCACCACGGCGCGGGTCGCTGGCGACGACGAGGGGACGTCCGGCCAAGGTGTGGCGGCTTTGCGCGGGCGGAACGGTGGCGGATGTGACCATGAGCCACAGGGTACGAAGCCCTGGTCGGGATATCGCGAGGCAGCGGTATCGGGGTCCTGTCCTACAGCTGCAGGGTCCGGCGCGGCTCCGCCGCGAAAACGAGCCGGCGGTCGTGAGGGCGGGCGGGCGAGGTTGGGGAGGGGGACTTTCTATCCTCGGCTTATCGCCACGACCATCGACGACCGCCGGCATCCGGAGTCCCGGGCCGCTGCATCTCCTGCTTGGATTCGACACTGCCCGCGGGCGAGTCCGCGCAGTGATCGGCGGAGAGCGTCAACCCGGACGTTTTACGTGGAGGAGGATATCGCCAGGCGAACACGATGTCGGCCTCCAGTCGACGGGGCGACGCCTCCGGCATCTGCAGGGTCCGGGCTTTATGCGGCGTCGAGCAAGCCGTAACGGGCGGCACACGCGAGCGCTTCCAGCTTGGAGTGGGCGTCCAGTTTCTCGAGGATGTTCTGCACGTGACCGCGAACGGTGGTGAAGCCGATCCCGAGCTCGCGAGCGATGGCGCGGTTGTCGAGACCCTCCGCCATCAGCGAGAGGACTTCCATCTCGCGGCGTGTGATGCTCTCGAGCAGACGGCGCCGGTCGGCCTCGTCCCGTGACATCTCATGGGCGCGGGCGAGCAGGCGGGCCAGGTGGGCCGCCGGGATCAGCATCTCCCCTTCCGCGGCGCGGCGAACGGCTTCGACCACGTCGGCGGTCGCGCGCGACTTCGGAAGGTAGGCGCACGCTCCGGCGCGAACCGCGGCGATCATCGCCGCCTCGCTTTCGTCGGCGCTGAGAAAGATGATCGGAACGGCCGGCTGACCCTCGCGGATACGGCCGGCGATCTCGGCACCGCTGCCGTCTGGCAGGTGGGAATCCATCACCACGACGTCCGGCTGCTGGAGCGCGGCCTGGCGCACTGCTTCCAACGCGGTCGGGGCCGTCGCGACCACCTTGAGGTCGCCGGTGGCATTGATCATGGCGGCCAGCCCCTCCGACACCAGGAGGTGGTCTTCGACGAGCAAGACCGTGATCGGCGCGTGCTCAGGCGGCATTCGTCACACCCTCCCCGGCGTCCGGGATCCAGTACTCCACCACGCAGCCCTTGCCGGCAGACGACGTGATCCGAAACCATCCGCCCGCCATCTCGGCTCGCTCGCGCATGGCGATCAGGCCGAGGTGACCGGGGACCGATCCGTTGCGGCTGCTGTCGAAACCGACGCCGTCGTCGGCGATGCGGGTCAAGATGCCGTCATCCGCCGCGGACACTGCACATTCGACGCGGCGAGCCCCGGCATGCTTGCGCACGTTCCCCAGCGCCTCCTGGGCGATCCGATAGGCGATGACTTGCGTCTCTGAGGCCGGGCTGCGTTCCAGCGCCGTCTCCAGCTCGATGGCAATGCCGCTTTCCTGTTTCATCACGTCGAGGTACTGCTGTAACGCCGCCGGAAGTCCGCCTTCATCCAAGGCGGCCGGCCGTAGCTCGAAGAGTAGGTGACGCAAGCGGTCGGTGGACTGCTGCACATTTTGCTGTAAGCGGTCGATCTGCTCGATCTGCGCGGCATCTCGCATCGACTCGCGGAGCGAGAACAGGCGCAGGCCGACGGCGAACATCGACTGGATCGAATCGTCGTGGATGTCGCTGGCGATCGCGCGCCGCTCTTCCTCCTGCGCATGAACCAGCCGGCGCAGCAGGGCCCGGCGGTTCTGGTCGACCTGCTTCAGCGTCTCGACCGACTGCCGCAACGCAGCTTCGGTGCGGCGGCCCTCGGTTACGTCGATGGCCACCACGATGGCGCCCGCCGTATTGCCGGCCGCGTCCCGGAACGGGGCCAGGTTAAAGGAAAAGGTTCGCTCGCCCTGGGTAAGCTCGGCCCGTCCGGCGATCCCCGAGAGCGCCTGACGAATGCCCTCGACGACATTAAGGTGCTCGACGAAGAGGTCGGCGGCCGACCACCCCAGGGCCTCGCCCGGTTTCTTGCCGAGCGGGTCGGGGCCGACCCCGGCCGAGAAGGTGATGACCCCTTCGCGGTCGATCGCAAACAGCATGATGGGGGCGCTGTCGATGATCGCCCGCAATCGGGCCTCGCTCTCGCGGAGCTGGCGTTGGACCTGGAGCCGCTGCTCCAGCTCGTCTCGAAACATGGCCTGCTTGCGATCGTGCTCCGCTTTCGCGGCCGCAGCGGCACGGGCACGCGCGCGGCTCCCATCCGCCGGCCATGTGAACAGCCGGCGGATCACCGCATCGACCGCGGAGCGTCCGGGCTCCATCCCGGGTATAACGCGCGGCCGGGTCGGTCTGGGTTACGGCCGGGTGACGGTCGGACGACGCCCTGGTCCGTCGCGGAGGGGCCGGATCTTTTAGGAAGCCTTAGCGGCGCCGGCTGGGCGTTCGCCGCTCCCGGCGGGGTCACGAATGGGGTCGAGGCGATAGCCGGCTCCCCGGACGGTGACGATCTCGAAGCCCAGCTTGCCGAATCGGCCGAGCTTCTCCCGCAACCAGCGGATGTGGACGTCGACCGTCTTGCGGTCGCCCAGGTAGTTGTAGCCCCAGACCTGCTCCAGCAGGATCTCGCGTGTGAAGACGCGACCCGGACGGCGGACCAGGTAGGCGAGCAGTTCCCATTCCTTGGGAGTCAACTTCAACTCGACGTCGTCGACCATGGCGCGGTGCCCTGCCCGATCGATCTTGAGCCGGCCGAGCCGGTCCTCTTCCACCTCGGGGCGCACGTCCCGCTGCTCGCTCCGACGCAGCACGGCGGTCATGCGGGCGAAGAGTTCCCGTAAGGAGAAGGGCTTGGTGATGTAGTCGTCGGCGCCCAGTTGCAGCCCGACCACCTTGTCCACCTCGCTTTCCTTGGCGGTCAGCATGATGATCGGGACGTTGCCCTCCTGTCGGAGGATTCGGCAAACCTCGAGCCCGTTCAACTCGGGCAGCATCAGGTCGAGCAAGATCAAGTCGGGGCGTGAGCTCCGGGCGCGCGCGACGGCGTCGGAGCCATCCTGCGCGACGATGACGACATATCCTTCTTTCTTCAGATTGAAGGTCAGGGTGTCGCGGATGGTCGCGTCATCCTCGACCACGAGGATGCGCTTGGGCACTAACTGAGCTCCACGATCCGCCCGGTGTGCAAGAAGACCACGTCTTCGGCAATGTTGGTGACCCGATCCGCGATTCGCTCCAGGTCCTTGGCGAGGAAGAGCAGGATGGCGGCCCGCTGGACATTGCTGGGGTCGTCGACCATGAAGCGGATCAGCTCCTCCCAGATCTTGTGGTACAGCACGTCGACCTCGTCATCGCGCTCGGCGATGGTGTCCGCCTCGATGACGGCGCCCAGGATCTCGTGCACCTGGGACTCGGTCAGCTCGGCCATCTTCGGAAGGTCGACGTACGGCTTCAGCTGGGGCAGGTCGTTGAGCCGGAGGGCGGCCCGGGCAATGCCGACGGCGTGGTCACCCATCCGCTCCAGTTCGAGAACCATGTGCTGGAAGCTGACGATCAGCCGGAGGTCGCGGGCCACTGGCTGCTGGGTCGCCATGATCATGAAGGCGCGCTCGCGCAACTGCCGGTGCAGCTCGTTGACGTCCTGGTCACGGGCGATGACCATCTTCGCGAGCGCGTTGTCACGATCGACCAGCGCCCGCATCGAGTCGGCGATGGCCTGCTCGACCATGCTGCCCATGCGGACGACGCCCGACTTCAGCTCGGCAAGCTCCTGGTCGAAAAGGGTCCGGGTGGTGGCCACGCTGTTGGTTCTACCCGAAGCGGCCGGTAATGTAATCCTCGGTCCGGCTGTCCTTAGGACGATTGAAGATGTTGTCGGTCGGGCCGAACTCGATCACCTCACCCGACCGCTTCTGGTTCATCAGCATGAAGGCGGTGAAGTCGGAGGCACGGGCCGCCTGCTGCATGTTGTGCGTCACGATCACGATCGTATACCGCTCTTTGAGTTCCTGCATGAGTTCTTCGATGCGAAGGGTCGCGATCGGATCGAGGGCCGAGGCCGGGTCATGCATGAGGACCACTTCGGGCTTGACGGACAGCGCGCGGGCGAGGCATAACCGTTGCTGCTGGCCGCCGGAGAGGTTGAGGGCGGAGCGCCGCAACCGGTCTTTCACCTCGTTCCACAGCCCGGTGTCTTTGAGGCTCTCTTCCACCACCTGGTCGATCCGCTGTTTCGACCAGCCAAGCATGTGGGGACCGTAGGCAACGTTGTCGAAGATCGATTTGGGGAAGGGGTTCGCCCGCTGGAACAGCATGCCGACCTGGCGACGCAGGTTGATGACGTCGGTATCCGGCGACAGCACGTTGTGGCCGTCGAGTAAAACCTCGCCGCTCGCGCGCGCGCCCGGGACCAGGTCGTACATCCGGTTGAACACGCGCAGGAAGGTCGTCTTGCCGCAACCGGAAGGGCCGATCAAGGCGGTGATCTTGCGCGCCTGAACGGACAGCGAGGCGTCGTGCAGAGCCTGGAAGTCGCCGTAGAAGAAGTTCACCTGGCGCGCGTCGATTCGTCTGCACGATGTCGTTGCCGAATGCCGTGAAGAGGAGGGGCGCCGTCTCGCCAGCGGCACGCGCCATCGCGAGCAATGCGCCCGTGACGATGCCGCCGAGCGCGGCCGGCACGACGATCTCGAGCGTGACCCGCCAGCGCGGGGCACCCAGCGCCAATCCAGCTTCACGCAGCGCATTGGGAACGAGCAGGAGCGCGGTCTCGGTGGCTCGAAGGATCACCGGCAGCATCAGCACCGCCAGCGCGATCGATCCCGAGAGCGCCGAGAAATGGTGCGTGGTCAACACCACCACGCTGTAGCCCAAGATGCCGAAGGCGATCGAGGGCAAGCCGGTCAGGACGTCGCTGATGAAACGCACCGTGTCACCGACCTGGTTGCGGCCGTATTCGGAGAGGAAGATCCCGATCAGGGCGCCGACGGGAACCGCCAGCAGCGATCCGATGCCGACGATCTCGAGCGTCCCGATGATGGCGTTGAGCACGCCGCCACCGGGCACGCCCTGTGGGTGCGGTGATTGGCTGAAGAAACCCGGGGTCAGGATTCCAGGCATGCCCTTGATGATGACGAAGAGGAAGAGCACAAGCACTGGGACGGCCGCCAGCATGACGCAGAGCACGACAAGTGAGCCGACAAGCCGGTCCACGAAGAGGCGGATGATGGGGAGGCTCATGCCACGGCCCGTGCCGATGCCGAGAATCGCCAGATCAGGAGTCGCGCCAGGACGTTGACGACGATCGTGATCAGCACCAGGACAACGCCGAGATAGAAGAGCGAACCGAGGTACACGTTGCCGTTCGCCTCGGTGAATTCGTTCACGATCACGCTCGGCAGCGTGTACCCGGAGGCGAACAGCGAGGCACTGATCTGCATCGTGTTGCCGATCACCATGGTGACCGCGATCGTCTCGCCCAGGGCACGCCCCAGGGAAAGCAGGACCGCACCGGTGATGCCGACGCGTGCATAGGGAAGGATGACCGACCAGATTGTCTCGGCATTGGTGGCGCCGAGCGCCAGGCTCGCTTCGCGGAGTTCGCGAGGAACGGCGCGGATGACGTCGCGCGAGAGCGCGATCATGATCGGCAGCACCATGATGGCCAGCACCAGGCCGGCGGTGAGGAAGCCGTAGCCGGTGGGCGTCCCTCGGAACAATGGGAGGAAGCCCAGGGTGTGCTGGAGGAACGGATCAACGTTGTCACGCATCAAGGGCGTGAGGATGAAGAAGGCCCAGAGCCCGATGACGACGCTTGGGATGCCGGCCAGTAGCTCGATCAGGAACGACAGCGGACCGCGGAGCAAGCGCAGGCGCGCCTCCTCTGCGAGGAAGAGGGCGGCACCCAGGCCGATTGGAAAGGCGATCAGGAGCGCGATCGCCGAGGTCACCAGAGTGCCGTAGATCGGCGTCAGCGCACCGAACTGGTTGCGTACCGGGTCCCAGGTGCGGCTGATGAAGAAGCCGAGCCCGAATTTCGTAATCGCGGGGAGCGCGGGCACGACCAGCGCGATGATGAAGATGGCCGCGATCAGCATGATCAGGCCCGCAGCGCCGTAGGCAATCACGCTGAAGACGCGGTCGCCCGAAACGAACCGCCGCTGGCGGCTCGTGGCCACCAGCGGCGTGGGAACCATCCGCTCGGCGGCAGTTCCGCGACTCATGGCGAGCTTAGGACGGGGCGGGCACGTTGAGGAGGGTGCTGCCTCCTGAGGTAACCGTCTTCAGCGCAATGATGTCGTCCTTCACGAGGTTGGCCGGCAGCTTCGCGTAGTGAAGGTTCACGGCGTACTGCTGTCCGTCGGTGACGAGCCAGTCGAGGAAGTCCACGAGCGCGGTGCCCTTTGTCTTCTCGGTCTGATCCTTGTAGAGCATCAGCCAACTGTAGCCGCTGATGGGGGCGCTGTCCTTGCCTGGAGCATCGACGATCGAGAACTGCGTCGGGTTGATCGCCAGGAACTGGCTGGCGGCCGCGGTCGCGCCATCGGCGCTGGGGATGACAAAGTTGCCGTCATGGTTCTGGAGCGACGCTTGGGTCATGTTGGTCTGGATGACGTAGGCGAGCTCCACGTAGCCGATTGCCCCGGGCGTCTGCTTGATGGTCGTGGCGACGGCCTCGTTGCCCTTGGCGCCCTGGCCGACCGGCCATGACACCGACTTGCTCTTGCCGACCTTGGACTTCCAGTCGGCGCTGACCGTCGACAGGTAGTCGGTGAAGATGTAAGTCGTCCCACTGCCATCCGAGCGGTGGACGACGCTGATCGGCTGGTTGGGCAGGCTGACGCCGCTGTTGTCCGCAGCCAGTGCCGGATCGTTCCAGTTCTTGATGGTCCCGAGGAAGATGCCGGCGATCGTCTTGGGCGTCAGCTTGAGCTGGCCGTTCGAAACTCCGGACAGGTTGTACGCGACCGACTCGGTGCCAAGGGTCGAGGCGATCTGCACGACATTGTCGCTTCCCCCCGCGGCCGTCAACTCCGTGGCATTCATCGGCACATCGCTTGCGCCGAAGTCGACAACCTTCTTGGTCAATTGCGAGATGCCGGCACCAGAGCCGAGCGCGTTGTAGTTGATGGTCACCTGGCTGAACTTCTGGTTGTAGGCGAACCGAGCGGCGTCATAAAACGGGGCCGGGAAGGTCGCGCCGGTGCCGATCAACTGCGCGGCCGGGGGCGTCGGCGCGCTGGTGACTGGGGCACCGGTCGACGGATTCGTGGAGACTGAACTGCCACCGCAGGCGGCGAGCAGCACCGAGGCGCCCGTCGAGAGGGCGACGAGAACGCGTTTCATGCTGGCGATGTTTCCTCCTACCGAATGCGCGAAATTAGTGCCGATTGGATCCGTTCTGATCCTAGCCAGCGGGCGTTAGCGCCCGGGGCGCGCCAGGTTAACGGAACGAACGAGGGTGCCGGCGCCCGGGGTGCTCTCGGCGGTGATGGTGCCGCCCTGAAGCTCAACCAGGTGGCGGGCAATCGACAGCCCAAGCCCGCTGCCGGGCTGGCCGCCGCGGGCCCGGTCCACCTTGTAGAAGCGCTCGAAGATCCGGGGCAGGTCGCGAGGCGGGATGCCCGGCCCCGTATCTTTGACCGCGATCTCGACCAGGGCTTGACCCGAG
>WNFC01023070.1_pt1 | contig 12837 bp, 10 predicted proteins | sample 5400541 | NCBI WGS metagenome assembly WNFC01 (sample SAMN13153342, study PRJNA577476) | soil metagenome | isolation source: 120 cm saprolite under Douglas fir tree site 2 hole 2 replicate 1 | place: USA:California | collected 2015-04-18
GCCCAGGGCCCAATGATGGGGGTGTTCAACAACCTGCTGATCAGCGACCAGCATGTGCCGCAGGTCAGCATGCAATCGCTGGTTCCCGATCTGGCGACCGATTGGGCATGGAGCGAGGATGGCACCGCGCTGACGCTGCACCTGCGCCAGGGGGTCAAATGGCATGATGGCCGGCCCTTCGCGGCCAAGGATGTGGAATGCACCTGGGACCTGCTGCTCGAGAAATCGAGCGAGAAGTTCCGCGCCAACCCGCGCAAATCTACTTACAAGAACCTCGACCGGGTCACCACTAACGGTGATTACGAGGTGACCTTTCACCTGAAGCAGCCGCAGCCGGTATTTCCGCTGTTTCTCGCCGGCGGGTTCACCCCGGTCTATCCCTGCCATGTCCCGCCGGGCCAGATGCGCCAACATCCGATCGGCACCGGACCGTTCAAATTCGTCGAATATAAGCCGAACGAGCACATCAGGGTGGCGCGCAATCCGGATTACTGGAAGCCCGGTTTGCCCTATCTCGACGGCATCGAATACACGGTGATCCGCAACCCGGCGACGGCGGTTTTGTCCTTTGTGTCGGGACAGCTCGACATGACCTTTCCGTATCAGCTGACGGTACCGCTGCTCAAAGATGTGAAACAGCAGGCGCCGGGCGCCACCTGTGAATTGGTGCCGGATGGCGGGATCAATCGGCATCTGCTGATCAACCGCCAGGTGCCGCCCTTCGACAACCTGGATCTTCGACGGGCGATGGCGCTGAGCCTCGACCGCAAGGCGTTTATCGACATCCTCAGCGAAGGCCAGGGCGACATCGGCGGCGTGTTGCAGCCGCCGCCCGCCGGAATGTGGGGCATGCCGCCGGAGGTATTGCGCGAACTCCCGGGCTACGACCCCGATGTGCAAAAGAACCGTGCCGAGGCCCGCCAGCTGATGCAGAAGCATGGCTACGGCCCCGACAACCGGCTGAAGATCAAGGTGTCGACCCGCGATTTGCCGTTCTACCGCGATCCGGCGGTATTGCTGATCGACCAGCTGAAGCAGGTGTATATCGACGGCGAGCTCGATGCGATCGATACCACCGCCTATTTCCCGAAGATCCGGCGCAAGGATTTCACCGTCGGTCTCAACCTGCAGACCAGCGGCCCGGAGCCGGACCCCACCTTCGACATCTTCTACAGCTGTGGCGGGAGCCTGAACTGGGACGGCTACTGCAACCCCGAGGTCGACCGGCTGATCGACCAATTATCGATGGAGGCCGACCAGAACCGGCGCCGCGAACTGGCCTGGACGATCGAGCGCAAGCTGGCCGAGGACGTCGCGCGCCCAATCATCTTCTATTCCCGCGGCGGGACCTGCTGGCAACCCCACGTCAAGGGACTGACCCTGATGGTCAATTCGATCTACGCCGGCAATCGCCGGGAGGACATCTGGCTGGACAAGTGACGGGTTTGCCGTGACCTGAGCCTTCGGGTCGAACGCGCCCGTCAGCGCGGGCCTCTCGCGTAGTCCGATCGCGCGTGCTAGCGTCGCGGTTGCAGGCGCGCGACGCCCCGGACCATCCGCTCGGGTGCAATAGAGCGCCATCGCGGATCCGGCGATAAGTACGGGAGGAGGCGGGATGAAGCGACAACTGCGAGGAGTCGCGGCGGCAGCCGCGCTGCTGTTTGGGCTCGGCGCCGGCAACGCGGCGCTGGCAGAGAAAGCCGGCGGCATTCTCAAACTTTCGCATTTCGACAGTCCGGCCTCGATGTCGATCCTCGAGGAATCGACGCGCGCCGCGCTGCAGCCGATGATGGGCGTATTTAACAACCTTGTAATGTATAAGCAGGATGTCGCGCAAACCAGTATGCAATCCATCGTCCCGGATCTGGCGACGAGCTGGTCATGGAGCGAAGACGGCACCGAGCTGAGCTTCAAGTTGCGCCAGGACGTCAAATGGCATGACGGAAAACCCTTTACCTCCGCCGATGTCAGATGCACCTGGGACCTGCTGATGGGCAAGGCGAGCGACAAGCTTCGCCTCAACCCCCGCAAAACCTGGTATCGCAATCTGGAAGAGGTGGTGCCCAACGGCGACTTTGAGGTCACCTTTCGCCTGAAGCGGCCGCAGCCTTCCCTGCTGGCATTGCTGGCGTCGGGCTGGTCGCCCGTCTATCCCTGTCACGTGCCGCCGCCGCAGATGCGGCAGCACCCGGTCGGCACCGGACCCTTCAAGTTCGTCGAATTCAAGCCGAACGAGCACATCAAAGTCACGCGCAACCCGGATTACTGGAAGCCGGGCAGGCCCTACCTCGACGGTATCGAGTACACGATCATGGGCGAGATCGCGCCGCGCAACCTGGCGTTTTTCGCCGGCAAGTTCGACGTCACCTCGCCTTACGGCGTGACGATACCGACCCTCAAGGATTTCAAGGAACAGGCGCCGTGGGGGATCTGCGAGGTGACGGCGACCAACGTCAACCGCACGATGATCGTCAACCCGAGCGCGCCGCCCTTCGACAATCTCGACTTGCGCCGCGCCATGGCGTTGAGCCTCGACCGCCAGGCCTTCATCGACATCATCACCGAAGGGCAGGGTGATATCGGCGCGAACATGTTGCCGCCGCCGGAAGGGGTGTGGGGCATGCCGCCGGAGATGCTGCGCACCCTGCCGGGCTACGATCCGGATCTCGCGAAGAACCGCGCCGAAGCGCGCAAGATCATGGAAAAAGCGGGCTATGGGCCCGACAAGCGGCTCTCCATCAAGCTCGCCACGCGCAATATCCCGGCCTACCGCGATCCGGCGGTGATCCTGATTTCCCAGTTGCGGGAAATCTATATCGACGCCGAGCTCGACGTGATCGACACCTCTCTCTGGTACCCCCGGCTGATGCGCAAGGACTTCACCGTCGGCCTCAATGTCAGCGAAACCGGTGTCGATGACCCGGACCAGCAATTCTACGAGAACTACGTGTGCGGCTCGGATCGGAATTACACCGGGTATTGCAACGCCGAACTCGACAAGCTGGTCGATCAGCAATCGATGCAACCCGATGTCGGAAAGCGCAAACAGCTGGTGTGGCAGATCGAGCGCAAACTGGCGGAGGACGCGGTCAGGCCGGTCATCTTCTATCCGCGCGGCGCGACCTGCCATAGGCCCGAGGTCAAAGGGCTGACGATCATGGTCAACAGCATCTACAACGGCTGGCGGATGGAAGACGTCTGGCTCGACCGGTAGCCCGGTCGGCTGGCGTCGAGGATGCCTGGTTGGATAGGTAGATTATCCAGGCGGTCACTGCCTCTCCGATCGACCGCGTGCTAACCTGCTTGCTGAGCGCAGGTACCGATAAGAGACTGGGCAATCGGTCCGGCGAGAACCGGGTCCCGCCGCGGGTGTCGCCGCCATGTCGGACCCGCGCGAACGGTGGGAGGGCAAATTCATGAAGCGACGTCTTCGCGGCTTCGCGACTGCGGGCTCGCTGTTGCTCGCGCTGGTCGCCGGCGATGCGGCCTTGGCGCAAAAACCCGGCGGCGTCCTCAAGATTTCGTTTTTCGACAGTCCGGCGAGCATGTCGCTGCACGAGGAAGCGACCGGCGCGGCGCTGCGGCCGATGATGGGCGTCTTCAACAATCTCGTGATGTATCGGCAGGACGAGGCGCAGAACAGCCTCGCCTCGATCGTCCCGGATCTGGCAACTGGCTGGTCGTGGAACGAGGAGGGGACCGCACTGACCTTCCCGCTGCGCCAGGGCATCAAATGGCACGACGGAAAACCCTTTACCTCCGCCGATGTTAGATGCACCTGGGACCTGTTGCTGGGCACCGCGAGCGACAAGCTCCGCGTCAATCCGCGCAAATCGTGGTACCGCAACGTCGATCGGGTGACGACCTACGGCGATTACGAGGTCACCTTTCATCTGAAGCGGCCGCAGCCCTGGCTGTTGACGCTATTGGCGTCCGGCTGGTCGCCGATCTATCCCTGCCACGTGCCGGCGCGCGACATGCGCACCCATCCGATCGGCACCGGCCCCTTCAAATTCGCCGAGTTCAAGCCCAACGAGGTGATTCGGACGACGCGCAACCCGGATTACTGGAAGCCGGACCGACCCTATCTCGACGGCATCGAATGGCACATCATCAAGGATATTTCGACCCGAAATCTGTCGTTCATCGCCGGCGCGTTCGACATCTCCTCGCCTTACGGCACGACCATCCCGCTGTTGGAGGATGTGCGACGCCAGGCGCCGCACGCGGTCTGCGTGCTGACCTCGACCAATGTCAGCCGCAACCTGATCCTCAACCCGGAAAAGCCACCGTTCAACAACCCGGAACTGCGCCGCGCGTTGGCGCTCAGCCTCGACCGCAAGGCCTTTATCGACATCATCACCCAAGGCAAGGGAGATATCGGCGCAACCCTGCTGCCGCCGCCCGAAGGATTGTGGGGGATGCCTCCCGAAATGCTGGCGACATTACCGGGCTACGATCCCGATATCGGCAAGAACCGCGCCGAGGCCCACAAGATCATGGAGAAGCTCGGCTACGGCCCGGACAAGCGGCTCTCCGTGACCGTTTCGTCGCGCAATATCCCGGCCTACCGCGATCCGGCGGTCATTCTGATCGACCAGTTGAAAGAGATCTACATCGACGGCGTGCTCGAACCCGTCGAGACCGCCAACTGGTTTCCCAAGGTCATGCGCAAGGACTACACCGTCGGCATCAACGGTACCGAGAGTGGCGTCGACGACCCTGACCAACAATTTTACGAGAACTTCGTGTGCGGGGCGGAACGGAACTATACGGGATACTGCAATCCGGAGGTCGACAAGCTCGTCGACCGGCAATCCGCCGAGGCCGACACGGAAAAGCGCAAGCAGCTGGTATGGCAGATCGAAAGGCGGCTGGCCGAGGAGGGCGCCCGGCCGATCATCTTCTATCCGCGCGGCGGCACCTGCTCGCAGCCTTATGTCAAGGGCCTGACGACCATGGTCAACAGCATCTACAACGGCTACCGAATGGAAGACGTCTGGCTCGACCGATAGCAGGGGGATGGCAAATGCGGCGATATCTCGCAAGCTTGACGGTCGGTGCAGCGCTGCTGGTGACGCCCTGCACAACCGGTGTCGCTTTCGCGCAAAAATCCGGCGGCATCCTGCGGATTCCTTTCGGCACCAGCCCGGCCTCGATGTCGATCCACGAGGAAGCGACGATCGCCGTGCTCGGGCCGATGATGGGGGTATTCAACAACTTGATCATGTTCGATCAGCACGTGCCGCAAAACAGCCTCTCCTCGATCGTCCCTGATCTGGCCGAGAGCTGGACCTTCGGCGAAGACGGCAAGTCACTGACCTTCAAATTGCGCCAGGGCGTCAAATGGCATGACGGGAAACCCTTCACCGCCAAAGACGTTAAATGCACCTGGGAGCTGATCGCCGGTACCTCGGCCGAGAAGCTCAGGGTCAATCCGCGCAAATCGTGGTACCGCAATCTCGAAGAGGTCAGTGTCGATAGCGATTACCAGGTCACCTTCAACCTGAAGCGGCCGCAGCCCTCCTTCATCGCCCTGTTGGCCTCTGGCTGGTCGCCGGTCTATCCCTGCCATGTGCCGCCGCGCGAGATGCGCCTCAAACCGGTCGGCACCGGGCCGTTCAAATTTGTCGAGTTCAAGCCCAACGAGGGGATCAAGGTCACCCGCAATCCGGATTACTGGAAAAAGGACCGGCCTTATCTCGACGGCATCGAATACACCTTCATGCCCAATCCCTCGACCGCGATATTGGCGTTTGCCGCCGGCAAATTCGACCGCTTTACCCAAGGGATACTGTCGCTGCCGTTGATGAAGGAGCTGAAGAACCAGGAGCCCAACGCGGTCTGTGAGGTGGTGCCGTGGAACATTCCGCGGCAAATGCTGGTCAACCGCGACAAGCCGCCCTTCGACCTCGGCGGGGCGATGATGCCGCCGCCCGCGGGCAGCTGGGGCATGCCGCCCGAGGTGCTGCAAACCTTGCCGGGCTACGGGCCGGACGTGCGGAAGAACCGCGCCGAAGCGCGCCAGATCATGCAGAAGCTTGGCTATGGTCCCGACAAGCGGCTGCCGGTCACCGTGACCACCCGCAACACCCCGGCCTATCGCGATCCTTCGGTGCTGCTGATCGACCAGCTGAAGGAGATCTACATGGACGGTACGCTCAACGCGATCGACACCACGCAGTGGTATCCGACGGTCATGCGCAAGGACTACGCCGTCGGTCTTACCGTCAGCGAGAATGGGCTCGACGACCCGGACCAGCAATTCTACGAGAACTTCGTGTGCGGTGCCGAGCGCAACTACACCGGTTATTGCAGCAAGGAGGTCGATGAGCTGGTCGACCGCCAGTCGACGGAAGCCGACAACGACAAGCGCCGTCGACTGGTCTGGGAGATCGAACGGAAGCTGGCCGAGGACGGCGCCCGGCCGGCGATCTTCTATCCGGTGTCGGCCGCCTGTTGGCAGCCCTACTTCAAGGGTCACACGATGATGGTCAACGGCAACTACAACGGCTGGCGCCTCGAAGACGCTTGGCTCGACAAGTAGCGCGGGCGCGGCCCCGGGGACGCTCGCAATAATGCTGAGCTGGCCTAGCTTTTCTTGGTTGTGCTTCGCCGGGTCGCCGGCCGCTTCGGAGCAGCGGTTCCGGCCTCGCTCGCCGCCGCCCGCGCGCCGCTCGGACGGCGCGCCGTCCCGCCGCCGGCCGCGCTGCCCGCCGTTTCCTCCGCGGCAATCTCGCGCTCGGCGCGGTGCCAGTGATCCTGGTGCCTGCCGTGAACGCGGCCCTCGGCCAGCCAGATCGCGTAGGCGCGTTCCTTGATCCGTTCTTCCCGGTCCGACCTCATCGGTTTCTCCTCTCGCCACCGCCCCCGTCCCGGCGATTGTAGACCGGCCGCCGCGAGCGGGAAATCGCCTCGGTCGCCGATATTGCCCGCGACTTGCCGGGGCGGCGCGGGCGCTTCTAGGATGAAAACCCGATCCGAGCCCAGGGAATTCCAATGCCTCATGTGACCACCGATGACGGCGTCCGCCTCTATTACGAGGAGGCCGGGTCCGGCCACCCGATCGTGTTCGTGCATGAATTTGCCGGCGACTGCCGCAGCTACGAGACGCAGCTGCGCTTCCTCTCGCGCCGCTATCGCTGCATCGCCTTCAACGCGCGCGGCTACCCGCCCTCAGACGTCCCCGAGGACTGGACGCGCTACTCGCAGGAACGGGCGCGCGACGACATCCGCGACGTGCTCGACGGGCTGGGCCTCGCGAAGGCGCATGTCGTCGGCATCTCGATGGGCGGCTTTGCCGTCCTGCATTTCGGCTTTGCCTACCCGGGCCGCGCCAGCGCGCTGGTGGTCGCCGGTTGCGGCTACGGCGCCCAGCCCGACAAGCGCCAGCAATTCCAGGAGGAGACCGCGCGCACCGCGGCGCAGATCGTGGAGAAGGGCATGGCCGAGGTCAGCAAGACTTACGGCGCCGGCCCGACCCGCGTGCAGTACCTGAACAAGGACCCGCGCGGCTATGCCGAATTCCTCGCCCAGCTCGCCGAGCATTCGTCGCAGGGCTCGGCCAACACGATGCGCGGCGTCCAGGGGCGGCGGCCGTCATTGTGGGAGTTGACCGATCGGATGAAGCGGCTCGAAGTCCCCACCCTGGTCGCGACCGGCGACGAGGACGATCCGTGCCTCGAACCCGGCCTCCTGATGAAGCGGATGATCCCGACCGCTGCACTCGTCGTCTTGCCCAATACCGGGCATGCCCTCAACCTCGAAGAGCCCGACCTGTTCAACCAGGCTCTCGCCGACTTCTTCCACCAGGTCGAGAGCGGCCGCTGGCCGCGCCGCGACCCGCGCTCGGTGACCGGCTCGATCCTGGGGATGTAGGTATCCCCTCTCCCGCATTGCGGGAGAGGGTGCCGAGCGCAGCGAGGCGGGTGAGGGTGTCCGCCATCTGAAAGACCCTCACCCGTCCGCGGGCATCGCCCGCGGCCACCGTCTCCCGCATTGCGGGAGAGGAAAATTACTCCGCCGCGGTGACCTGCGGCTCGTCACGGGTCAGCGGTGTAGCGGGCGTTGCGATCTTGTACAGCCGCGCGCAATTGTCCCACAGGATCTGCCGGCGCGCCTCCGGGCTCAGCGCCAACCCGAAGAACTGCTGCATCGCCTCCGGGAAGGCGCCGTCGGAATGCGGGTAGTCGCTCGACACGACGAAATACTCCGCCCCCATCCTGTTGATCGCATCGAGCGCCGGCTCCTCGTCGACATCGAGAGCGATATAGCATTGCCGGTGGAAATATTCGCTCGGCAGCATCGACAGCGAGCGCTCGCAGCCGGGGCCAAACTTCTCCCACTGATCGTCCAGGCGCCACAGCCACCAATAGAGCCATCCGGCGGTGCCTTCGAGGAAGGCGGCGCGCAGTTTCGGGTGGCGCTCCATGATGCCGCCAGTCGTCATGCTGGCGATCGCGCCCATCAGCTCGACCGGGTTACGGATCGCATGCGCGATCGGATGGAAATTGGCGTGGCCGACATAGCGCCGCCCGGCATCGTCCTTCAGCGAAGTGTTGCCGGTCGGGTGGAAGCCAATCGGCACGTCGAGCCCTTCGAGCGCGTCCCATAAGGGTTCGCACACCTCGTCGTGCAGATGCTGGCCGTTGACCGGGTTGGGGGTGCCGATCACCGCGACGGCGCCCAACTCGGTGACCGAGCGGCGCGCCTCCTCGACCGCGGAGGGCACGTCGTGCATCGCGATCTGCGCGGCGAATTTGAGGCGCTGCGGGTCGGCCTTGCAGTAGTCGGCGGCCCAGTCGTTATAGGCGCGCGCCAAGGCCGCGGCATAATCCGGCTGCAGATCGTCGTGGCACAGGATCTGCCGGCCGCGCGTGCCGTACATGACCGCGACGTCGATCCCTTCGATGTCCATCGCCGTCAGGGTCGAGACCGCGTCGAAGCCGCGCGCCCGCGCCACCTGGAAATGCGGGTGGCGGGCCCGGCTGCGGCGGCGCAATTCGCGGCTCGACACGGTCGCGCCGGTCTGCCCGGCATGGGCCGGGATCGCCAGCCCCTGCACCTCCATGCCCATGATCGTATCGGCGTTGCCTTTGTCTTCCGTGCTCTTGTCGAGCTTGGCTTGGTTTCCGCCGAAGAAGCGCGGCGGATTGGCGCGATAAGGTTCGCCCAGATAGCGCGCCCACAGATCGTCGGGCTCCATCATGTGGAGGTCGCTGTCCATGATCAGGTAGCCGTCGCGTGCCATGTCGTTTCTCCCTGGCTTCGGTTGTTTCGGCGCTACTCGACCGGCACGAAGATGCAGTGGCGGATCTTGCCCCCGACCGCCTTCGACAGATGCCCCTTGCCGGTGGTGTCCTCGACCAGGATCACTTCGCCGGCACCGATTACCCGCGCCTCGCCGTCGCTCGCGGTAATCTGCACGCCGGCATCGAGGTTGATGATGTATTGCCGGCGCGGCGCCGGGTGCCAGTCGAGGTCATAGTCGGGCTGGACCTCGCGGAAGATGATGCCGGCGGCCGGCAGCCGTTTGGACAGCTTGCCGGCGCGGCTCTCCTCGACCCACTCGACCTCGATGTCGCGGAAATGGGACTGGCCGCTCGCGTCGGTATAGAGATTGTGGATCCGCATCGCGCGCCTCCTCCGGGCTGGGCTTCGATGCGGAAGTGTAGCGGCGGCGCTGGCCGCAGCGCCAGCGCGTTTCAGGCGGAGCGGATCAGCGCGGGCCGTAATATCCGGGCGCGCCGTAATATCCCGGCGCGGCGTACCCGGGGGCCGGCTGATAGTAATAGGGCGGCCGGTAATAATAGGGATACGCCGCGGCGCGGAGAGGCGCGGTAACAATTGCCCCCGCGGTGCCGACGATCGCGGCCGCCGCGCATACCGGCCAGAACAGCGGAAACGGATTGCAGGGCGGCGGGTAATAGTACTGCGCCTTGGCGCTCGAAAACGGCGCGGTCAGTGCGGCAACGAGTACGGCCGGGATCGCAATCCGCTGGAAACGCATCTCAGGCCTCCATTTGTCGATCCCCGCTTGACTCTAAGCGGGCCGCGCCGCGCCTATCCCCGGCCGGCAACCCTGAGATGACAACGCGTTGCTTGCGCCGTCCGATCCGCATCGAGATGATGCCGACGAGCTCGCGAGAGGGTTGACGATGGAATTCGGCAGCTTCATGGAATTTCCGCCGGTCGGCGACGACGCTGAGGTTGCCGCCTTCGACCAGGCGCTCGCCGAGGTCGAGGCGGCCGAGCGCTACGGGCTCGACGCGGTCTGGCTCGCCGAACTGCACGGCGCCCCGGAGCGGTCGGTGATGTCGGCGCCGATGATGGTGGCGAGCGCGATCGCGGCGCGCACCAGCAGGATCAGGATCGGCATCGCCGTGCAGGTCCTGCCCTTGTCGCACCCGCTGCGCCTCGCCGAGGAAGCGGCGACGATCGATCAGATCAGCCACGGCCGGCTGATCTACGGCATCGGCCGCAGCGGGGTTGTGCGCACCTACGAGGATTACGGCATCTCCTACGGCGAAAGCCGCGAGCGCTTTGCCGAGACTTTGGAGATCCTGAAGCGGGCGTGGAGCGAGCCGGCGTTCTCCTATGATGGCAAATATCACAGCTTCAAGAATGTCTCGGTGAGCCCGAAGCCGTATCAAAAGCCCTATCCCGAATTGCGCATGGCGGCGGCGACCCCGGAGACCTTCCCGCAGATCGGCCGTCTCGGATTGCCGATCTTTGTCGCGGTGCGGCAGGGCCCGTTCACCCAATTGGCCGAGCACATCAGGGCCTACCGCGCGGCCTACGAGGCGGCCGGGCATACCGGGCGCGGCCAGGTGTTCCTGCGGGTGCCGGCCTACCTCGCCGAGACGCGCGAGCGCGCCCGCGCCGAAGCGAAGGACAGCATCATGGGCTTTTTCCGCTACCAGGCCGAGCTCGGGCGCGATTCCGCGCGCCGCGCCGGCGGCGAGGTCGCGGTGCAGCGGATGCGCCGGGTCGAGCGGCTCGAGGCGCTGACCTATGACGAGGCGCTCGCGACGCAGCTCCTAGTCGACGAGCCCGACGGCTTCGCCGCGCGGCTGCGCGAGGTCGAGGAGGAGATCGGGCTCGACGGCATCCTCGCCGAATTGAACTGCGGCGGCCAGATTCCGCAGGACCGGGTGCTGAACGCACTGCGCCTGCTGTGCGAGGAGGTCAAGCCACGGTTTCATTGACAACCCTCGCCTGCGGTGCGGGACCATTGCAAAACCGGTGATTGGCTGGATCGGTGCCGTGCGTCCTTCGAGACGGCCGCTTCGCGGCCTCCTCAGGATGAGGACATTTTTTCAATGCCATCAAAAGCATACCTCATCCTGAGGAGCGCCCGAGAGGGCGCGTCTCGAAGTACGCATAATGCCAATGCAGCTTTACTCCCGATGCTTTCTTTAGTTTCGCAACGGTCCCGCGGTGCGGGAGAGGGATCTACGCCTCCGGCTTAGCCGGCGGGACCCCCAAAATCGTGCCGACCGGCAGGTCGATCTCGGAGGATTTGACCTTGGCGCCGTCGCCGAGCCGCACGCGCGACACCTCGACGAACCCGCCCTGGGCATGGATCCGCACGCCTTCCGGCCCGGCCGAGACGACCTCGCCGAGTTTTTTGCCGCGCACCGCGCCGAAGGTCGGCGCCATGATCTTCTTGGCGTCGAACAGATAGAGCTTCTGCTCGCCGAAATTCGTCCAGGCGCCCGGGGCCGGGTTGCAGCCGCGGATCAGGTCGTAGACGAAATCGACGTGACTGGCCCAGTTGATGCGCGACTCGGGCTCGCGCACCCAGCCCTCATAGATCGCTTCCTTCTCGTCCTGGGTCCATTCGGTGGCGCGCCCGGCAGTGACCAGATCGGCCGCCTGCAGCAACGCCTCGACCCCGAGCTGGAAGATCTTGTCGAAATACAGCGAGGCGGCGGTGTCGTTCGGCCCGATCGCGACGCGCTTCTGCAGGATGACCGGCCCCTCGTCGAGCCCGGGGGTCGGGCGGAAGATCGTCAGCCCGGTCTCGCTGCGGCCGCGGATGATCGCCCAAGGGATCGAGGCCGGGCCGCGATGCAGCGGCAACAGCGAGGGGTGAAACTGGATCATCCCGTGCTTCGGGATCGCGCAGAATTCGGGCGGTGCGAACAGCAGCACATAAGCCATGACGCCGATATCGGCGTTGCATTCCTTCAGCGCGTCGAGCGCTTCCGGGGCGGAATATTTCGCGAAGCGGTAGACCGGAAGCTTCCGCTCCTCCGCCGCCACGACCAGCGGGTCGGGGCGTGAGCCCGGCTTGTCCGGCGCGGCGAAGACGCCGGCGACCGTGTCGCCGCGCGCGACAAAGGCCTCCAGTACCGATTTGCCGAAAGCCTGCTGACCGACGATGACGACGCGCATATCGCCTCCCATGATGTCTCGGTGGCGCCTGACCAGTAATCCTTTGGCGGCAGAGTTCCACGAGCTACCGCTTGCCGGCAAGCCCGTCGCGATGCGGATGGTGCCGGCGAACGCAATAGGCTAAACTAAGGCCTGGATTACAACTGCTGCGATGGCCGCCGCATGTTTCGCGTCACAAGACATTTGTGTTGTGCAGCGCTGCTGTTCCTGCTCGCCGCCTGCGTGGCGCCCTCGGCCGACAACGGCCGGTTTCTGGTGTTCTTCGACGAATTCAGCGCCAATTTGACGCCCGAAGCGCACAAGGTCGTCGCCGATGCGGTCAGGCGGGTGCGCGAAACCGGCACCCGTTCGGTCCGCATCGAGGCGCGCGCCAGCGCCACCGGCTCGCCTGCCGCGAACCAGCGGCTCGCCGAAACGCGCAGCCAGGTCGTCGCCGAC
>WNFC01006519.1_pt1 | contig 12834 bp, 11 predicted proteins | sample 5400541 | NCBI WGS metagenome assembly WNFC01 (sample SAMN13153342, study PRJNA577476) | soil metagenome | isolation source: 120 cm saprolite under Douglas fir tree site 2 hole 2 replicate 1 | place: USA:California | collected 2015-04-18
CTTGCTGGGATATCGTAGAAACAGACATCATTCAAGACACATAGATCTTCCGTGTTGTCGTCAGCCTCGGGCTTCAAGCCCATGCCGCCGAATACGATGAGATACTGGTTCCCTGTCAGGAATAGTCAAACGGATAATACGACTGAGAAAAAGAACGGCACTTACAAGAATCGGCACTGTGAAAATAGCGCTGGGCAGGGGTGCAGTCGTCGGCAGGGGCAACGATCTTTTCCCAAACCAAAGTCTTGAGATCAAAGACGTACATGTCTGTGACCATTCGACGTTCAGTCACAAGACGGCCGCCCTGGGATGAGGAGTAAGATGATGAAATGAAGCTGGGAGAGGATCGAAAGGAAGGCCCACATAGAGGTAGACCTTGTCCCCCACTACGGTGGTCGATGCGCCCTGTAGAGCAGAAATGAAAATGGAAGGAATGATATGGTGTCGGCGGGGAAGGTACGTACGACAAGTTTCGGAGGGACGTCACCGGATGTTTTGCGGGAGAAAGTGGTGAGATCTGAGACAGAGTGCATTGCTGGATGCACGATGTACACAGGACGCGGTCAGGGGGTGAGAGACTGGTGAGAGGGTAAGAAGAAGGAGTGGGGGATAAGCGGGCTGAACATACAAGGAAATTATGTTGCGAGCGATGCGTTGATGTGATGCGTCATTATTTTATCAATTATTATTCACATTTCAGTGGTAACCTAGCCTCCCCAGAGCCAGCCGTTCGGTCAACCACACTTTGACTTTTGGTCGGAGTTTGTCGGCGCCCGCCAGCCGGTCGGTTGGACTGACTGTCCCTCTCTCCTCTCTCCACCAGTCACTGCCAACTCACACATGTAACCGAGTAAGGCCCTGCCTACCGCGGATCGCAGTCCCTTTACTAGTAGTACTAGTCCCTGTGGCTCTCATCACGTCGTTGCGTTTCGTACAGAACAGCACCGTATGTCGCCGGCTTGCCCTTTGGGAACGTTCCCCTATTGAAACTCCGCGTAGCAGCGAGCATCATGTCGTCTTCTCATCGATATCTTTCCCAGTGCAGACACAAGTACATCTTTCCACTGCTCTCACGATCTCTCGCAATCTCCGAGCTGCGCCATCCCCTCATGGACACTGCCATCCAATCCTCTCCCGACAATATCATCAAAGTGCTTGCCCACCAACAATACGATAGTTCGGATCATCTCTCCCCTTCCATTGTTCCCACCAACCCGCTCGACTTGTTCCGTCAATGGTTTACGTCAGTGCAAAGCGCCGTTCATGAACCGGAGGCAATGGCCCTGTCAACTGTCTCTGCGGAGGGCATCCCATCGACAAGGATCGTGCTTCTCAAGGAAGTTGACAATCGTGGCTTCGTCTTTTACACCAATTACAATTCTCGCAAATCACGCGAGATGGATGTCAATCCATACGCATCGCTGGCCCTCTACTGGCGTGAAGTTCATCGCCAGGTTCGGGTCGTCGGACGGGTTGAGAAAGTCTCCCGGGAAGAAAGCGATGCTTATTTTCGCAGTCGCCCTCTGGGTAGTCGAATCGGTGCTTGGGCCAGCAACCAGAGTGCCGCGATTCCCGACGGTGAGCTCGATCAACAGGTAACCCAAGTAAAAGAGCGGTTCGGGATTAAGGAGGGTGATGTTGAGGCGGACGTTCCCCTTCCGGATCATTGGGGAGGTTGGAGGGTCATCCCCATGTAAGTTTATTCCGCTGATCGCTCTGGCCATCCGTTTAAAGAAGTTACCGTTCAGCGAGGTCGAATTCTGGGTCGGTAAACCTTCTCGGCTACACGACCGTGTCCGTTACCGTCGCCGTGAGGAATCGCCGACCGACTCGCTGGAGTGGACAACAGAGCTGTTATCGCCTTGAATACTCAAATAACTCAACACTCAGAGTTTCGTCAAATTTGGAAAAAGTAGAAGTGGTTCGTGATACCATTACTGATCATCCCGTACTTTCGCGCGGGGAAATAGGCTCGGTTTCGCTTGCCTACAGATCGGGGGCATCCCGTAGTACTTTATATCCTTATATCCAAGCACGTGCCGTGGCGGGGCAGTGATGACGCTACTACCCCTCAGACCCGGATCCATGATCCAATCGGATAGTTGTCGGTCGTGTCGGACTCTGATTCTGTCATGAACAAAGATGCGAGTGTTGCCGCGGCTTTGGAGGTGTCGAGGAGATGGTGTGGGTGTGAATTTATCCGCATGACCAAGTCAAGATGTGTGAAGCCACAAACTAGGGTTAGGTTAGACCAGACCCTGCCACTGGCCGTTCACCGTTCATGTTCGGTCTAAGGCGTATCCATTCGTTCGCAGCGCATTCTCATCTGAGACGGCATCCGGTGAAACATTTCTCAGAAAAGGCTAACAAGAAGGCAGGAAATGTCCAATGGGAGGAGGTTCCATCTGACCCACGTCCTCCATGGGTCTATGCAACCTCCGCTGGGCTGCGGCTGATACTCGTCCCCAGTGAGTAATGTCATTGTAGATGGTGGTAGAATTCGGCTCAAACATCGAGGAGGTATTTTACTTTATGCCGTATTCTTTGCCGACTTTGGCGACCGAGAGCATGTCTTTATGCCCGTAAGTGATCATGGTGCTCTTGCTGCTGCAGATTAAGTCTGAGCATCATCCTTCTTTAATCCTGAAGCCACGGAGATGGCTCCAGAGACAACAGGAGGCATTCTTTTCTATTACCCCTGAGGAACGAAAGCTTGTAGAGGAGTCCGTGGCCCGCTGGCCCCAAGACGAGTCATCGAAGCGTGATGTTCGAGCCTCTTCGTAGTGCCAACTCGGCATTGTCATGGGGGGGCGCTTCATTTTCCATAATTTTTCGGGTTTGATACCGACATAATATACGAGAAACTAAGTACGCTGGGGGGAATTTAGAGGGCTTCCAGCGGGTGTGATTACAGTACAGAGTACATGGTTTTTTTCCACGTAATCAAATTCGAGGGCGGAGGGCGACGCTCTCAACCTCAACTACATTGCGAGCCACGAGGAGTTTGAAAACAAACCTTGTCATGATAAACTGTGCAGCTAAGCAATGGAGCAGACAACAACAACCGATGCTTCATCCGCAACCACCGCGTCGCAAGACGTTGATCATGACCTCCAAGCGGCGGACGAGTCAGGTGTGTCTCAAGTTTGACGAGGTGTCTTAACCGCGCTCTGATGACATGTGCTAGCCAACGCAGAACGACACGCCCTCAAACGCACCTACTTGACTTTGCTTCCTCATACGCAGCTCGTCGAGCTTTGTCTCGCCTTCGAGGCTTATTCGCCGATCCACGTTAAAAATTCACTGTGGCCAACAAATCTCGCGGCCGCGGTCGCCGAGTTGCAGTCGGTACCTCCGCCGTCGTTCCAAAAAGACATCACGTCTGGCCCGGCCGCCAGTGTCTCACTGTCCTCGGTCTCTTCGCTCCCTGATGCCACCAAAAAATTATCGCCGACGGGAGCATTGGCAACGAGTGATACGAATGACCATGCGACGGTCACAATAAACGACGAACCGTGCATGCCACAACAGCCCCGCACCTCTGATGACATCTCTCGGCCCATTTCACAGCCTGAACCTTCTACGTCCCTTACAACACCTGCTGTGACTGCGCTGCCGCAAGGACCACATCCCTACGGCTATTCATCCCCGCAGCCTCTCACCACCTATCCACGAACGCCCTACTATCTCCCACTCGGCTACCCTCAAAATTTTCCTCATCAATCTTCAGCGCCGTATCCTCATGCAGCGTTCCCCCCATCACATCCACACTTTCCTCTAGCGCAGGGCTCCGGTCTACCTTTCCCAGCTATTCCACTGGCTCGTCATCCGCACTCCTTGGGATTGCCATCTACAGACCATAGCGGAATAGCCGGCGATGATCTACCAAGCTACGAGGACATGCTTGTGGAAGCACTCGCCGATCTGAATGAGCCCGACGGTTCGGCACCAAAATCTCTGTTTACATGGATGGCGTCACGATACCCTCTACATACTAATTTTCGACCATCTGCTAGCCAAGCATTACAAAAGGCGTTCAAGAGAGGACGGTTGGAGAAGGGGAGTAATGGCAGGTACCGTTTGAACGCCAGTTGGGATGGCGGATCGGTGAGATCCATGGTGCTATTTTACCTTTGGTACACTCATTGACACCGGTATCTTAGACATCCAGGCGGACCACACGCCGACCACAAAGCTTCGTGCAGATGGCCCTCCCGTCATCACATGGTGCCCCCACTACATCCCCTTTCACCCATACTCCGCTTTCCCAGTCTGCTCGTGGTGTGCTGGCCCACAATCCCACCGCCTCAGTCCAAGAAAAAGCCCCACAATATCCGCATTACCCCCATCAGTTCCCACCCAGTGCAACGTATCCTGGGTACGGACTGTCAGCGCCACCTCCGGTAATGAAGGGCGAGTCTTCTGCGGGGCAACAGCCGATGGCAGCTGTATCATATGCCACTGCCCAGACAGCTCCTGGCGAGGGTAATGCGGCCAATGAAGAGGTCGGAGAGGGCAGCGATGCGTGGGAAGCCGCACAGGCGATCCTCAAAGCCATCAATTTTGGCTCTCTCCTACACCTACAAGTGTCAGCCGCCAAGCCGGTGGCGCGACCTCCCCTTTGTCAGCCATCACCCCTGGCTAATTCGGCACACGCGGGGCCAGCGTCTGACCGAGCGCCTGCGAGTAATGCAATGACTGACGCCGGCGTAGCTGCTAGCCCTGTTAAAGGTTTATCAGATAGGGACCGTGCTTCCCTGCAAGCTCAATTAGCTTTGCTTGCCGCTCAGCTCGCGGAGATAGCTGAAGATACTCTGGAAAATGACCTGAATGTTACAGATGAAGATGCAGGCGTAGAGGAGGGTAACGGCACGGCGGGAGAGGAGGTTGACATGGAGGTTGTTGACATCCAGTAGGAGACAGAAATGCATTAAGACTCGAACGGAATGTGATTCATTTTTGCCGTATCGAGGTTAATTGACTTTGAGCGCAAACTTAAGACACCATGTGAGGACAGTGTCGCACCAGGTTCCCACGTTGGCCTTTATTTCCCCCGCTCCCCCTTGGCTAACACTAAACTGGACATGTCGCGGCCAATGTCGTGGCCGGATAAGAAACCACTCCAAGACGACTGGGTGAACATCTGGAGGCGACATGGCCACCGCAAACTGCAGTTCGCCAGGGAAGATGAAGCGATTGCTCCGCGATCAAAGTCCATGGACCGTCTTTTTGCCAGTCAGGGCCGGGAAATCCCGTGCGCTGTTCCTTCTTTTCCCTTCAAACCCAGGGGAACCTCGAAAGTTACATTACTATACTAACTGTATGCAGTACAGCACAGTACAACTAACTTAACCTTGAGGACAAAGGTGCGCGCTTACCAAGATCTTAGATTAATTTGACAGCCTGGACAATTCACAGATGTTATGGAGCGACGGGGGCCACTCGGGGGGTCTAGGCACCTTCACGGCGACGAATCGTTCGGAAACACTCATCATGTTCACATCCAACTCTCACGCCTTTTGGTTTTCTTTCGACTGCCCCGCGAAAAAAGTCTTTCTCCCCCATCTCTCCCCGACACCATCCCAGACGGAGTGCAGGGCTCCCTTGACAGCCAGCCGCGTCTCACCATCACCAGAGGACTTTTTCAACCCGGGGCGCTGTAGCTTGCGCACGGGGACGGCTCGCACTTGCCTTTGATTTGGGGAGCTGCGGTGGGCTCGTCTGGGAGGCGCGGGCACCAGTCTTTATAGCCATGGGGCGAATGTCGCCGACGCTGGAACTCGTATTCTCCGCTCTGCACTCCGTGACCGTGTGCGTATACCCATTTTTTTTCCCCTGGAGATTGGTGGTTCGTGCTGACCATGAGAGACTTGCCGCGTGTCGGCGGTTTTGCAGTGGGCGTTACACCATTGCCTGTATGTTCTGCATCGTTCCCTTCTTCCTGCCAATCGCGTTTTTTGACTGATTTACAATTCCATTTTCCGTTCAAGCTGCCTGTATGTCTGCCTCGTGGCATTTTGCTTTGCTTTTCACGTCTGTGGGTCCATGATTAATAATCGGCACTTTCTCTTTTGTCGACCAGATACCATTCTTTTCTATGATTGGATCATATCGTTCGTCGATCCTCGCCACTTTTGGTCTTGCGAGATGATTTGTTCACTTTTGATCTTTGGTGTTTAGCCTCGATGACGAGGTGGCATTGGTAAGCGCATTGCCACCATTTTCCACCCCCGCCCCTTTCTTTGCTCACTGATGATGTGCTATTTTTGAAAATACCCACTTTTAGATATATCCCGCCCCCTGGAATTCTGTCAAGATCAATTATCTATTCTGTCGTTACTACCCACTGGTCGTCTCACCATTCCTTTTCTGGGGCTTCATCGTGGATCACACCGCGAGTGTTTGTAAATTGTACTACCACGCTCTCTACGCCTGTATGATACCCACGGTGCGCTCGGTCATACGTCCCACGCGACAGTCACTTGATCTCCGGTACAGATGTTGTCGGCTCAGTGTAAGCAACACCTTATCCACTCATCCATGGGCATCATATTCACTCCTGACGCTCCAGTCATTCTCATGTTACGTTCATATGCATTCACCGGGAGAAAAAGGCCTATTCTCGTCGCTCTTTCCTTATCTTTCTTCAGTATCGTTGGCTTCGCTGTGTGGGTGATGAGCAGGCAATTGGACTGTTCGTCTCCGGCTCGTATCATTCGATCTTTATTAACACCCTATCAAAAACCAGTGTCTGCCTTGTTCCTCATCAATGAACGTAGTGGCTGCTTCGCCACATCGAATCAACCTTTCTCTGGCTCAGTCGAGGCGGTCGGTGCCTATCAACTAGGGGTGCGTGCAGGGCTTTACTTATGTGTCTGACTACTGACGTCTAATTGCAACAGATTATTCCGGTAGGCCATCACCCGCGTACTTGGCGTTGCGATGCATGATATTGTGTCTTAGGTGCTGACGGCCTTCTTTGATTGCCTGAACGTGTTCGTGGTAGTCCGGGTAAGTCGCTCTCCTCTTATCATCCGAGAGTGAAGTCATATTTTTCGCCCATAGCATTGCGTTCGAGAACGTACTACCTCGGGACCCTTGGGCCAGAGCTTCTTGAGACAAGGTACGCGTGATCCCTTCGCCCCAGCCATCACGAACGATAACTCAACTGAGCTTCGTCATTTAGGAGTGCTCGTCTACGTCATCATGACGGCCTTGAATGCATTGACGATCGGAACGTACTTCACGTAAGTCCCGTTCAGAGGCTGTCTGGCCCGCCCGTCACTGACACCGTTTTCTGCAGCCCACATCTACTGCTGCAAGGTCTAGGTTCCTGGTTTGTTTACATTCTACCCTCCGCCCTGGTAACGTTTTTTTCCCCCTCATCTCAGCGAACACGCCTTTTCGTACTGATTTCACTCATCCTTCCAGTCATGTCGGCTGTAAGTTCATCATATATCCGTATCCCTCCCTCTGTTGCCGAACGGAAGATATTCCCAGGGTGCTTATGCTTCGTCGGAAGGCACGTCCGACGGAGACAGAACTACATGTTCAGTATTCCCATATGATAAATGAAGCTCTCGAGATGGTCGCCGTAGATAAACGTCCCGGTGACTCAGCGCGGAGCCTTATACCATCCATGCAAAGTGATGATACCCAGGTCTAGGGCTAGCCCTGACGTCCTTGGGCTGGCCTGCTTGGCACCATAGAGGTCGGCCGTGAAACAAGAAGATCCGTCTGAGGGCGGTCATTCTGTACAGTGCTTTGCATGTCCAAGTTCTTCAGATGTTGTTGCTTTCCGTGTTTTTTCCATTGGATGAAGCATGAAGGTGCGAGAGGCATATGTGTTTCAAAAGAATCATACTGACGTTACAAAAAAAGGGATGTGCAAAAGTCATCGAGATGGATGAGGAAACAAGAAACGCTTCATGAATGTAACCCCAATCAAGTCCGAACACCAGGAAAACAGACCTCGCCCCTGCCCCATTCGTGGATTCAATTGATCTTGATCAGCTCGACTTCAAAGCGTAGAATGGCGTTTGGTGGGATGACAGGTGGGAAACCGCGAGCTCCATATCCCTATAGATACTTCAAATCCCTGAATGTACTCTCAATGTAAAGTTACGTACAAAGTCGGGCGTCACAACAAGCAGAGCTTTTTGACCAAGGGAAAGTTGAGGAACCCCTAATGCGAACCGCTCAACATGGGCACGACAGCGGAAAGAGGGAAGGACTTCGCAGACCTTCGTCCCAACCCTTGATCACTTGGCCGACACCGATCTTAGTAACAAAGGGGTCCCCCCTGACCAATGCAAGATTGGGTTAGTGGCGAGGACAATTGAGGACCCATACACTTACCGATCTCGGCTAGAATCAAACTTCTTTCCGTCGCTGAGGGTTCCTACATAATGAATCGTGACGGTATCTGGCCGACGCAGGTTAAGATGATAGGAGGCGGATGGACAAGCGGGGGATCATACCACCACGCTTAGGGAAAGTCTTGCCGTCTCCGGGAGAAATCTTTTCGATTGTGACGCCCTGGGGATGACGATGAAGCGGGGAGAGACAGGGGGTAGGAAGAGCTTACCATGGTGAGAAGACGGCGGCAGGTGAGGACGAAGGATGACGATGGAGAGAGAGTTTATATAGGAAGCAGGGCCGGGGCGTGGTGGCTGCAGAGGAGATCTCGATTGCATTTCCTGAAATCGAGCAAGAACGCGGTTTAATTGAGTTTTGGCTGGAACTTGTCTTATCGATTGTCGATGCGATGGTCTCCCTCTCCTGCGTATCCTCGATTATATACTTATCCCTCCCCGTATCGATTAAAATGAAAACTCCGATGGGTCATACTCAGCCTCGTCCGGCGGGGGTGGTATCATCTCGCTCGCTCGCTCGCTCCCCGATAGTACTGTCTATACATGCGGATCTCGAGCAGAGATAAGGTGATGCCAACGATATATCCAAACCGGGAAAATCAACATTTTTACGGCGAAGAGCTGTCCGGGGAGGAGCCTGTAACTGGGGCGGTGCGGTACTGTAAGAGGACGAAAACTCCGATGATAATTGATAAAAACGAAGCGATCGGCAGAAGTGAAAATGTTTAACAGCTGACTTCGGGCACATCCCTCGTTGGGGGGGGGAGGTATTTTTTGCCTAAAGTTCACTAGCTTTGAACGTTTGAACCGCAGCCCTGGCTCCGTGAGGAAGGGGGGGTGATGGGTGATGGGTGTGGGTGTGAGAGAGGGGGTCAGGATGAGGGTGCGCAGACATGTAACGAAACGAAGCCAGCCAATGCAAGGACACCGCAGATACGGATAATAAATGACCATATTCGGACCGCCGTTCCCGAAAAAGTATAACTACTATCCAACAGCCCGGCCAATCATCGCGAACAGAAAGAGACTAAGAAGCCTACGCCCACATCATCATCTTTCACCCCATCAGTCCTGTCCAGATGGCGCCCCCTTGCGCTAAAAAACCTACCTGGCAAGCCTTGAACGTCTGCGGATAATTGCCCGCCCTTCCCGGTCATTGACCCGCCCACCCCAGCTTCTATTCCTGCGGGGAAGGACATCGAAGGAGAAGGGGGAGGGGAGATAGGGGATGGGATGGGGAGGAGTGCCAAAAGTCCTTCTTCCGTCTGCAACTGGTGCGCTCGCTCAGCTACCCCCAAAGCGCATACACGTGGCGTCTCGCCCACAGACTCCACCACTACAGTAGTGCTGACGGCCAAGCGTGGCCAGCCCATTCACAAACCCCAACGGTGGCGGTCCTCGCACGATGGACTGTCGTTGTTTTCACAAGTCGCTCAACCCTGGAACGTGCACGGTCGCGGCCCTGGAACAAACTCAGGCTGATCACCACGTTGCCGACATGTGCCCCTCCATCTCCCCCCAGTTCCGTCAACGGTCCAGGCGTACTGTACGTAGCCCCTTCCCCAAGTTTAACTTTGACAAGCACACACAACAAAGTTTCATATTCATGTTTTCTCTCACAAACGCGGTCGCGAGCGCCCGCGCGCGAGGCAATCGGTCTTGCGGCCTCACAAACGTCTGGGCCATTTTCTTCATTTTAATCGCGTTGTTTTGGAACTTGGAACGCCCGAGAACGTTTCTCTTCCGATCGACATTGACTCACCATTCTTGCGCCGTCGGTTTGGAGATGATAAGATAGGCCATAATTGTCCCATCTTAAGCGCTTCCCTATTCCCCTTGCAACGCTCGCTGGGACGGCCCTCGCTCGTGTCCGAACGATGGGTCTCCGTGAATCATTTCGAGATGATAGAGAGCAGTGGTGAGAAGACGTGGTATCAGAGTTTACGATCAAGCTGTCCGAACAAGATCGTCCTCCCGTCCCTGCAGACATACAGCCCACAACTCCATTTATTCCTTCTCTCCATCACTTCTCCATTTCGGCAACATCGTTAGCCCACAGATGGACCCCTTCAATCAGACCAACGTCAGGATCCACAGGATCACGGCACAGACACTTCTTGTTTCACAGGTCGTCTGCTTCCCTGACTGGAATCCTTGCACCTGACCGTCCATCAATATCGTTGACTGCTTGCAGCAGGTGACCCGGACAAATCCGAAGACATGTGCGATGCTGAACAGTACCAACTTCCTGCTCCCCTACTTCCCCGTAGCCTTGTGACCGACATCGATCGACGGCGCTTACTTCTTGGAACATATTTTCACCATCGCAGAAGAAACCGAAAAGTGGTGTGGCCAGCGTCCGAAGATGCGTTCAACTATCATCCGGCGTCAGTGGTCTCTGTGTGAGCAACTTGGACCAGCTCTCGGAAGATAGGGCTTCTAGATGAACCCGATAAGTCGACCCCTATCTCGTGCCGGCCTCAGCCAGGCCTACCGCAGATTACGAACCCCCCCCCCTCGCGCTGGGGGGCTGCAGGTTTTTATCAGTCATCCCATATAGGTGATGACGATACGATCTCACCGTCTCTTTATCACAAAGTCCAAGTCAAGCCACCCAGTCATCTGTGGATTTGCATGATACTCGTGGTGACTGGCGCTTTCGGCTCGATCTTATACGTGATTTCACGTTCTACCTTATCGCAGGTCCTCTCACGCGTGCTTAGTACTGTGGGTGAGGGGTTTTAAGAAGCCTGCCTCCCGGTGGCATCGGCGTCGGCGGTATCACACTCAAGAGTCACGATTCCGCGCCCTGCCGCATGATGATAGATGCCCTGATTCACATCGTTTTTGATCAACTGACCCTGTGTTGTTTCCCCTGCACCCAGCCTACGGCCACTGATCTATCTTCGTCCAGTGCTCCACGGATTAGCCCTGCGGGCTGCTTTTTCAGGACTCGATGACACGCCTCCCCCCTGGACTCGATCCGGGTGCTCGTGCGATCATCCACTTGAGGGAGTATCTCCGCGCGATCTTCCCATACAGTTTATCACGCGCATGGCCTTTCGGGATCGCGAAATGATGAGCGAGTGGCAATCGCAAGTCTTGGTTGAATGGCCTGCGACATCTTGCTTTCCTCGCAAAAACCCCTCTCGAGGACCTAGCCAGTGGCTCACTTGGCACGTTCCTTGCCGTAGGTTTATCATATGTTATCAATCGAGGAGACGCGTTCGAGATGCAAGATGACCACCCCGGTTGGTTGGCCCTCATCGTCGCCTCTAATTATTAGTACACATGGACCGGCTCGACACTATCTCACGCGCCCATCAGTACTAGTGGCGTGCTCTCAGCATGGCTGGATTCACCTCGAACGTGTCCGTCGCGCCGCGCTACACATGTGGGTCTATTCCAGATCGTGCTTCATGGTGATCTCCCAATCCCCATTACAACCAGCTTTTTAACATCGATGGGGTAATGTCAGGACGTTTACCTGAAGTAACGTTGTGGACCCTGTGTGTCCCCTCTCCCTGTTTTGAGTTGATAAGCACTGTACCACATTGGAGCATTATTACGACATGGCCGCGCATATAAATTTGGCCGTACAAGCGCTGCCTGCGGGGACCGCGAGAAAGATTAGAGTAACGAACTCAAATATTGCCGAGATGGATCTTACGCCGGCGCGCAAGCGCAAGGCCGTTCCGCGATCACGCGGAAATTCACGCGGGCAGTGCGGATTGTTACCGTGCGGTTGAGCAGCAGAGCAAGGGAGCGAGCATGTCGGTATCGCATCGCGGCGGCATACAGTCCCATATCCGATAACTTGCGGGGGAGGCGGGAGGGGGGGAGGGAGGGCGAACTGGGCTCGTCGCTTTTCGCTGTCTACTAGGAAGCGCCGACCTAGCGGTGCCATCTAGCCAAATACGGGCAGCGTTTGGGACCCTTTCGGCCCGCAAAGAGACCACGCAATAACGGATTCGAGACTTCTGTGAAAGCGCGAGCACCAGGCCGCTGGCCGACTAGGGCCCCCGACCCCAAACAAAGGGGGGGGAGAAGGGGGCGAGGGGGAAAAAGTCCGAGGTTACAGGGAATAACGATGTCGGGAAACTCCACGTAAAAAAACACGAGTTTTTCGATGGGATCGGAATTGCGAATTTTTGGCCTGGCCCGGGAACCCCGAGCGGCTACTTGTCCTAGTCCCTCACTGGCACTTTGGTGATGCACACAAACACCCCCCCCCTTTCCCCCCTTATACCCGCACCTGCTCCCCCGGTGAGTAAAAGCCACAGCATGACAAAATGACGCGAACAGAGATAATTTTGGCCTTGGCCGTCCCACCGGCAGGACAGGCGTTTCATCTTCATCTGCACTGCACTGTACTATCATCCGCCGTGACCGCCTTCAGCGGGCGTTTGCAATAAAATAAAATAAAAAGTCGGCTTTTTCTAAAAGGAAACCAAAAAAA
>WNFC01009629.1_pt1 | contig 12834 bp, 15 predicted proteins | sample 5400541 | NCBI WGS metagenome assembly WNFC01 (sample SAMN13153342, study PRJNA577476) | soil metagenome | isolation source: 120 cm saprolite under Douglas fir tree site 2 hole 2 replicate 1 | place: USA:California | collected 2015-04-18
AGCCTAATACGACCGACTCGCAGCATCAGCAATCTTCAGCCCCAGTTCTTCATTTCTTCTTTCGAGGTTAGAGATCCTGCTCGTTTTTGAATCAATCCAGCCTCGTACCGCCTCCGCGAATTCTTCAGTGCGTGCGTTGCGCGCAAGCTCTTCGCAATGATCAATCTCGCCTTGCAGGGTTTCGATAAATTCCTCGTTCTGTTCGACCCAATCGCGCCATCGGCCCACGCATCGAGTGCGGATTTCCGCATAGAACTCACCGCGCCTCAACCGGAGGAACTCTTTGGCTTCCTTCCACTCAGTCCAACACTCCTCTCGATCCTCCCGCGTCATGATTCCGGTGCTGAGCGCTGAGCTCACCAGCTGCGTTACCGCATTGAACCCTTCCCAGCCGTTCTTCATCCACGCGAGCGCGTCACCCCGGAGAGCATCGGCCTCGGCGAATTCGGCTGACGATGCGGCGCCATTTGCCTGGAAATAGGCCTCGCGAATCTTGGACATGACCAGCTCGCGCTTTTCGCGCGAGTCCTTGAGCTTCGCTTCGCGTTCTCGGGCTTGTGTCGCCTTCATCTCTTCGCAGGCCGCGGAGAACGCCGCCCAGAGCCGCTCGCGATCCTCCTGGAAGAGTGGCTTCAGTGTCTTGAACATTTCGGCGATCCGCTTCGCGTGCGCCCAGAAGGCGTCACCCCGGCGCCGTACTAGGTTTAAGGGATCGCGGTAGCCACTCTCGACCCGGTTGATCTCGCTCTCGAGGCTGCGGGCATTCACCCGGCACTGCTCGTTCCACGCTTCTTTGTCCCACCGCATGTGCCCACCCCGCCTAAGACTTAGAGTCGGAGTCTAACGGCGCTACTATCAGTAGTCGATACCTGAAAATTGTTCGGCATAATCTCCGCGCTCTTTTGCGCTCCGCATCAAGTGGAGCTAAGGATTAAGAGTAGTCCATGAAAAAACACCACGCCGCTGCGCTCGCGATTTTCTTGGTTGCGAGTAACGCGTTGGCTTTAACCGGCGAACAATACCTGTCACAGGCCACGGTGCCGCTAGACCAAGCACGCAAGCTCGCGCTGAAGACATATCCGGGCAAGATCGTCTCGGAAGAATTGGAACAGGAGTCAGGAGGTAGCGGGCTCCGGTACTCGTTTGTCATTCGCCTCAACAGAGCGAAGCACGAAGTCGGAATCGACGCGAAAACCGGCAAGGTGTTGGAAAACTCGATTGAGGCGGCACACCCGGCTAGATTAAGACACCGACTCGTTATCTTATTGAATCTTGCATAATATAGTGACATGATGTATACTTTGGAATATGGGCAATCCAGCGAGTGTGCGGCCGGACTTCGTGTTCAATCAGTTCGGCGATCTGGAACGCTGCGCGTTTGCGTTCGGGTAACGTCCACTCCGCCGATGGCTGGCGTGACATCTTGGAACCGGTGGTCGCGCGTTACCGGACGCGCGAGATGCGCCACTACTTCCGCGCCGATGCAGCTTTCGCAAACCCCGAGGTTTACGAGTTCCTCGAAGCCGGAGGATACAAGTATGCGATCTGGCTCCCTGCCAATCAGGTTCTTCAGGATCGCATCGTCCATCTGCTGAAACGACCTATCGGTCGCCCACCGCACGAAGTCCGGCGTTTCTACGCCAACTTCAGCTACCGGGCGCAGAGCTGGAAGACATCGCGCCGCGTCGTAGCAAAAGTCGAGTGGCACCCCGGCGAGCTTTATCCCCGCGTCGGCTTCATCGTCACCAACCTGTCCCGCTCCGCCGAGCGGGTCGTCGGCTTCTACAATCAGCGCGGCACCTGCGAGCAATGGATCAAGGAAGGCAAGAACGCGATGAAGTGGCCCCGGCTGTCGTGCTGCTCGTTCGCGGCCAACGCGGCCCGGCTTCAGCTTCATGCGCTAGCCTACAATCTGGCCAACTTTATGCGGACGCTCGCATTGCCGGAGGCGGTCAGCACTGGTCGTTGACAAGCCTGAGGGACGAGCGCGTCAAGATCGGCGCGAGGATCGTCACCCACGCTCGATACATCACCTTCCAGATGGCGGAAGTCGCGGTGCCGAGCCAACTGTTCGCGGAGATTCTGTGGCTGATCGATGGACTGCGATCAGGACCGACCCCGGCCTGATCGCGGGCATGGCGTAATGCATCATAACGACGGGAGGAGTGTGTCTGAATGTCGAGAAAATCGAGCCGAAGCAGCCTCTTGGGCGTGGTCTTGCGCGGACATCCATCCCGGCATGCGTTGGGTTTTCCGAGTACTAGGCTGCGGTTAAGTGCGTGCATTCGCGAGGGTGCTGCTCTAGTCGGGGGAGTTTTACGATGCTGCGAAGGTCTCTTCTGGTCGTCGCCATTTCGCTGTTTTGCCTTCAGACTTTTCAAGCCCACGCAGAGGAATTGGGCGACGTTGTAAAGGGCACATGGAACTGGGCGTGTTGCAAGGACGGTGTCTATTCAGGGCAAATCCAAATTACCGACTATAATCCTGCCGCCCCCATCGATTCGCAGTTAACTGGAACTTTTAATGGTGCCGGTGGTGGCTCGATAGTGGGCCATGTCGATGGCAACAGAATCCATTTTCGCAGAACGTCAAGCGCGTGCGAACCCGGTATTGGCTATCAGGATTGGGTAGGCACCTATGATCCTTCGCCTCGGACGATCTCGGGGACGATTGACGGCTGCAATGTTCGAAGCGATCCAAATATCCAGGGGAACAACAGCTTTACGATGACAAAAACTCCGTAGCAAAGGAGACGGCCGCTTCGCGGCGCGCCAAGAATACGGCTCCTGGCGTTGACGGGATCGTGTCCCGACGAGTGGTGTAGGAGCTGTGGATAAGTAGCCCGCTGCAGTCTCCGGCCACGACTCAGGCGAAGGCGGGCTACTTATCCATTATTATCGCAGCAAGGTTGAAGACAACCTAACCCATGGGCAACAGAAAGTCCTACAAGCGCAAGAGCGAGTTCACGAGCGACCGGGGAATGCACCGGTCTATCAGGGGTATCATGATGCGGTGGTTCACGATCTCCTCGGCGACGAACATCTCCTTGGAGACCGATGGAAACGAGTAGAGGATTACCATTCCTTCCAACGCAGTCACCTGCTGCTCGGTCAAGGACCTCATGTTCTGACCACAACGTTTTCTGAGGGCCACCGGCTCAGTCGAGCACACGCTGGGTAACATCGGAGCGACCAATCACCTGTCAGAGCACATAGCTTCGTTTCCGGAGCGTCGCGGCGGTTAGCCGCGGTGTGGACGATCGAGGCTCCTATCGCGGGCGAACAGCGAAAGCCAAGGATTTTAGGCAGCCACGACGGCCGGGCCGTTGCAACATAACAGTGTTGCCCTATTTGAGCCGTCCTACGGCTCGCATCGTCTACGCTCCCCTTCCCCGCCGCCGGCGTGATGCTCCGAAACGGATAAACCCCGCTCCAACGATCATGCGCGCCAAGCGCGCCGGGCTGATCGAATCCGATGCGCTGCCAGCGGAGAATCGAGCGGTCGAGGACGTGTTCAAGCGCCTCGTAGCTGCCATGCGCTCGCCTCGCAACTACGAGTAATTGGCGATGTGCGGCCGCTACGCGAGCCATGCCGCTGGCATTCGCCCGCGTCTGGGAAGGCTGGCGCGGTCCGCAGGGCCAAATCGAGCGCACGTTCACCTCACGGGCGCTTCCGTAGAGAGGATCCTAGCGGTGCCGTCCTCCCGCCACGTCGTGAACGCGATCTTGGAATTGCGAGCGAGATCAGCACGGCGAATCGCGGCTTTCGCCCTAAGCGGTTGTGTCCTGAATTGCCCGCCCGTGTCCTATTGAGAATCTCCTAATATAGTGACAATTGGCTCTGCAACCAGAAGGCGCGGATGAGTGGCGAGCGGCGGCGCATGCGGCGCAAGGCCCGGCGGGCATGGTAACTCAGTTGGGCGAAGGTCTTGGGACAGAAGTTCCGCAGCTCGTGAGAGCGCGCCTACATCACCGTGGCCGTCGAAAACCAACTCATGGTTCGAAGTATAAAGGGTAATGTAGCTCGCAGCGGGGATTGAACGCCGCTCCGCACATCGGGCAGATCGCTCGGCATTCCAGATACTGGCGGATGGTCAATTCAGTACCGCAAGCACCACACAGGATCGCCTTCTCTTCGAACTCAGAATGCGACCAAGTTTGAGCTGGATGGCCGGTTTCTGCCTGATGGCAGTAAAAACAGGAATAATATGTCTGGCAGCAGTTGAATTTAATGGCCACGATATCGATGGCACTTCGGTAGTGGACGCAGCCCGTGCGCGAGTCTATCTCGACGCCTCGTACCGGAATTCCCGAGATTCTGATCTCCAAGTCCTCGTTGTCCCTTCGGAATTTGTGCCTCGTGTCACTGGTCACGACCGCGGCACAAATGTGCAGGAATACAATCCGTGACTCGATAGCGGCGAGTCAAGTTACAATAAATAAAAATTGAGCAGCGGGGCGAACTACCGTGTGACCCCGTAGCTACATGAAGACGCCCGGATTCACACTCACTCACCGAGCGTTCATTGGATGCGTCGATTCGAATGTTTGAGGCGCTTTAAGCGCTTCCCCTGAGGCTGAGCGACCCACGTCGTTCGAGATGTTCATCTTTCGGTTAAAAAGCAGTGGCAAAATGTTATTGGCGGGTTCTGGTATTTCCTCGCTGCCGAAGAGACTGGGCAATTGCTCAACGCACAAAGAAGGCGCGCACGGCATGCCCGCCGGAGTCTTGGGCAGTGCTTGTCGCTGGTCCATTAAAACGTCCATTAGAAATTTCGTTTGCAATTCGAGGAGATTAAAGTTATGCGAATACTTAACTCGGTTAAGCGTATGTCTTTTACCGACGTGCAAGCTGGTCCCGCCCCTTAACTGGTGCGGCTAGTGGCGAAACCCTCTGCGGCGAGGCGCAATCACGATGGCAGAGAAAGCACAGGAATGGACAGAAGAACGCGCGCCGGTCGCGGGCACCGAACTGGTGCTGGTCAAGGGCGGTGCGGGCAGGCCGTTGGTCGTGTTTCACGACGAGCTTGGTCATCCCGGCTGGCTCAGATGGCATTCGGCACTGGCAGGTGATCGCCTGCTTCTCATCCCCTTGCAGCCGGGCTTTGGCCAGTCGCCACGGCTCGACTGGGTTATGAGCGTGCGTGACCTCGCCGTTTTCTACTCGCGCGTGCTGCGCGAGATGGGACTCGTTCCGGTCGACGTTATTGGGTTCTCGTTTGGCGGCTGGGTAGCAGCCGAGATGGCAGCCAATAACGCTCAGCAGTTTCGGCGCATGGTGCTGGTTGCGCCGGCTGGCATCCGCCCGCCGCGAGGTGAGATTGAGGACGTGTTCATCAACCGCGTGCGTGATTACCTGGACGCCAGCGTGCTAAAGCCGAGCGACACTCCCGAGTACGCCAATTTGTACGGCGGTCCGCAAGCCACCCCGGAGCAGTTTGAGGCCTGGGAGGATGCCCGCGCCGAGGTTGCCCGATTAGCATGGGCGCCCTACCTTGCCAATCTGAGCCTACCGCACCTGCTTGAAGGGGTGAGCGGCTTGCCTACCCTGCTAATCTGGGGAGCGCAAGACAGGATCGTTCCGCCGAGCGCTGGAGAAGTATATAGGAAATCGATCGCGGGTGCGGAACTAGTTGTCTTCGACCAGTGCGGTCATCATCCGGAGATCGAAAAGTCAAGTGAATTTATCACACTGGTGCGACAGTTTGTCGTTTGAAGGGTTCTCAAAGTAGGCCGGGAGGATTCGCCATGCATATGATGTATTTCTCGGAACGCCCTTACCATCCCGTGGATGAGGAAATATTGCTCAGAAACGGCTACTGGGGCGTGCCCAACAAGCACTTTGACCCTGCAGTAGGTGCGCGACTGTACAACGAATACCTCGACGAGGATGTATTAGCCGAAGAGGTGGGCTTCGACGGAATAATGCTCAATGAGCACCACGGCCTCGTACTCTGCATGGGCGCGGTGGTGGATGTCGAAGCGGCGATCCTGGCGCGCATCACGAAAAGGGCAAGGATCATTCTTTTGGGCAACCCGCTGCCGGTGGTCGCCAATCCGCTGCGCCTCTCCGAGGAACTGGCGGAGATCGATATGATCTCGGGTGGCCGCCTGATCCCGGGTTGGGTGCGCGGTGGTGGCACCGAGCAATTCGCCAACAACGCCAATCCTGCCTACAATCGAGAATATTTCAACGAGGCTCATGACTTGATAGTCAAGGCTTGGACTACTCCGGGGCCGTTTCGCTGGGAGGGCAAGCACTTCAACTACAAGTACGTCAATCCTTGGGCGCTACCGCTGCAGAAACCCCATCCGCCAATGTGGATTCCGGGCATTGTCAGTCCCGAGACAGTCCGCTGGTGCGCAGAGCACCGCTACCCCTACGTCGCACTGGCGACCTACCTTGAGCCAACCGTTGAACTCTGGAACATTTACGCGGAGGCTGCCGCCCGCGAAGGCTATCAGGCTGGGCCTGAAAACTTCGGCTATCTGCAGAAGGTCTTTGTCGCTGAGACAGAAAAAAAAGCGCAAGAGCTTGGCCAGCTCGAGTTGTATGGAGGTGGCATGTACAACGCCATCAAGCCCCAGTGGATGTTTCCGCCCGGCTACAACTCTAAGGCCGCCACCAAGCGCTTGGCGCATCAATTCACCGACCCGAGCGGCGAGGGCGGCCTCTTCACTGGTTTTGAGGGCAAGACCATAGAGGAAGCCAAGACAATTACCTACGGAGGTTACTCTCGTGCCCAAGAGACCTACCAACTCATTCGCGGCACACCCAAGACCGTAATTCCGAAAATCCGGAAGATCCTTGAGATTCTCCGCCCTGGGATCTTTGGTTTCTGGCAAAACGACGGACCAATTGGGCACGGGGAGAGAATGAGCAATATTCGCCTCCTCGGTGAAGAGGTTCTCCCGGCCGTTCGGGAGATCGCCAAAGAACTGGGGCTTGAAAGCCCGCTGATTCGCAAACCGGGGTCACGTCCGCTCCCCGCCTCCGGCAAGTGGGAACCGGTGACTGAGAGCCAGCTGCTCTCTACCGTATAAGGCCGTTCTCGTCGGCGCTGAACGAGCTACATACGGACTTTTATTCGTTCGATCAAGCGCAGGCCAGGCGACCAATCGTGCACGTACCGGCAGTCTTGGCGGTACATGCCGTATCAGGAGGCGCAGTTGTTTGTTCTGACCCGAGATGGAAGTCTATGGAAATGAACGTTGTGTACGTTGTGAACGTTGCTCGCGGGAACGACAGGACGTGATTCAAGGGTTTCAGGGCCTTTCCAGCGCTTGATTTTCAGAGGATTGGCCTCTGCATACTCTCCGGTCAACGTACACAACGTACATGACGTTCATGGGAAGTCCGGCTCCGCAGTCGCCGTCGTCGGTTCAGCTTCGCCCGTTCCCGACACGACCCCATACCGCTCGTAAAGCCGCTCGACCTTCGGAAGCTCCTCGGGCGGGATGACATAGCCCGAGCTTGCCCTGACGGGCCTCAGCTGCAACTTGCGGCGGATTACGTTCCCGATCCATTTGGTCGTGATTTTCCGTTCGTACTCGTCTCCATGCCGGTCAGCTAGCCAACTCGTAATGTCCTTTATTGCGAGCGGCCGACCGGAGTCCCTTAAGTCGCGGATGACTTCAAGAATCTGGGCTTCAAGGTCCATCCCACGCTCTGAAATTATTTCGCCGTGATAGCGGCGCGCGAGCGCACGCAACTCCTCCCGGTCCTTCGGGTTACGTACGACCGCGAGGAGCGGCATAAAAATTTGATTCAGACGTGGCTCGATGGTCCGGTCCGGCACCGCCTCGCCGGGCTTCTGACCGCGCAGATTGCGGAAGCGAAAAAGTAGCAGCTTGTTTCTGAGATGCAGCGCTTCCTCCCGATGTTCTGGCGGCAGGCTGATCGGGATGTCATCCCTGAGTGAGCGTGAGGCCGGCCTGAGTTGAGGCTTCTTTGCGGGGCTGCCGAATCCCACCACCCGAAGGCTTTCGACCTCGATCAGCCTGGGCTGAAATCTGCGTGGAAAAGCCCATCGGGATCGTACTTCTCGCGCAGCGTGTTCAGGCGTTGCCAGTTTGGCTTCGAATATGATCGTTGGGCGCGGCCCGGGTGGGCGATGATATCGGATTCGCCGACATAATGGCCGACCGCATATTTGTCCAACGCTGCGATCGTGGCGCGATGCCATTCGGCGTTCGCAGCATCATCTTCGGGCTGCTGCCAGATCGCATAGCAGAGCAGCAGCGCGTCGCCGGTCATCGAGTACGCACAGTCAGGCAAGGGCGAACGCTCCGCGCCGGTTGAAAAGGCGAAAAGCTCAATCGACTTTGACGATGGCGCATGCATGAAATGCTCGCGAGACGCCGCTAGCACTCTCGCTGGCGGCGAGTTCGTCCAGAGTGTGTCAGCGAGGTAGCGATGCTCTCCGGGCATCGAAATGGCGTTCATATCATGCAGAGCTTCGATTGGCGTGGACAAATTCGGTTCCTTAAGCAGACAAACGTGTGCGACCGGGCAGTTATCCAAAATGGCAAGCAGCGAAGCAGCCTCGCGCGCTTCGTCGGCGAATGCGGTCCCGCTTACGACGCAGGCTAAGCTGTTGCTGGAGCCGGACCGCTGAGAGATCGTAGCAGGGCCCGCCATGATAAAAATCGTCAATTCGACCTGCTTCGGCAGTTCGCGCGCGACACCACCAGCCCACGCACCGACTTCATCGGCCAATTCGACGGGGTAATAGTAATTGCTGGTAGTAATCGCTCGTGGCGCAGGGAATACTCTAAGCGTATATTCCGTAACAACACCGAAGAAACCGGGCCCCGCGCCGCGGACAGCCCAGAGCAAGTCCGCGTTCTCCTTCTCACTCGCAGCGACCAGGCGCCCATCGGCGGTCACCACCCGGGCGGCCTCGATACTACAGCAACTCATCCCCCACGCGTTGAAATTCCAGCCGATCCCGCCGTTTAGCAGAAAGCCGCTCATCGGCACTATCCCGCAATGCCCGACCGGAAACGCCAGTCCCTCTGCGGCCAGCCGGCGATTGAAATCGCGGCTGCTCACCGCAGGCTGAATCACTGCGATATGAGCCTCGCGGTCGATCGAGACGTTTTTCAGGCGGCCGAGATCGATCAGCAGACTGTCGTCGCGGAGCGAAAAACCGACCCAATTATGGCCGCCGCCGCGCACTGCGACCTTCATCCCATTACTGCGCGCAAACCTGACCGCCTCGACCACCGCGTTTTCGTTGGCAGCCTGAACGATAATGCGCGGACGCCGTTGCGGCACTAGCTGATTCCATACCATCGAGCGCCGCAGCCTTTCGTAATGGCTGTCCTCGGACGTGGCGATAGCGCCTGTAACGCGACTCCGCAGCTCCTTCAAGTCCACGATAGTATTCCCCCGCCTCGGGGCGGCATTTTTAAGGCGGCTCTCGAGCCGTCCTTTGACGTCATTAGGGCGAGGTCAACTGCTTGGTCATAAAGTAATGCTGATGGCCGGCCGGATGATTTTCGAGCGTGCCGAACACACGATAGCCGAGCTTTTCGTAAAACGGCCGCGCCTGAAAACTGAACGTATCGAGGAATGCGTTGGTGCAATCACGTTCAATTGCATAGGTTTCGGCGCGCTGCATTAGTTCGCGGCCAAAGCCGCGCCCGCGCATCGGCGCGGCCACCCCGAGCGTGCCGATGTGTAGCCATCCGGCCCAGATGTTTCCGAGCAAACCGCCCAGCACTTCGCCTCGCTCGTCCTTTAGGAAAAACGCGACTGGATACCACTCCACTCGTCCGGTGATCGCAATATTGTGATGGTCGACAATCGTCTGCACGATGTTGCGCAGCTCAGCGGTCGCGTACGGATCAAAGACTATCGTGAGCTCGTTCATAAAGGTAAGCCACCCTCCCGTATGGACCCAGTCGATTGTTTTCGCATGTTGGACCACATAGTTTGGTGCCTCTCGCTGACTAGCAAAGGCACTTCTTAAAAATCACCATCTCGTATCGGGCGAGGCGGCCCTGCACTTCCGGCGGACGAATACAACGCGTTAGCGAAAGAGAGCCTGGCACCCTGAGGAACTGCCGGCTTGATGTTCTGATTCATGGATGGCGGTCGATCGCGCGATTGCGGCCTCGGTGGGCTTTCGATGCGCGGATAGCTCAATAAAGCACCGACGGCAGATAAGCACCCGCCGGTTCGTTGTACAGGCCGATCGTCATCAGAGTCATCTGATGCACCAGCCGCAAGCCGTTTTGGAGACACCATCGAAACAGCTCACCGTTGCGCGTCGGTAGTAGAAAGCCCCCTCCGCCAATCTGCGGTGCTGCGGCAATAAGCGCCTTGAGGTCCTGAGTAGTTTCGCCGACCGCGTGCGCGAACATCGCAATGTCAGTCGCGTAGCCGGTGATACATCCAAGGTGCTCGACAACTGTGGCGGTGCCGTGTTTGATCGCGTCGCGCAGCTCACCGGCGCGATCGTGGCCATGGATGCGGCGGCAGAGTTCATTGCAGGCCGCCAGATCCGCCTCAGTCGCCGATCGCACGTCGTAGCCGGCAAATTTCAACTTCGGTGGCGTTCCGTACATTTTCGAGAGCGGCTCGCGGGTGTCGAAGCCCAGCTTGGTGTAGAGGCATAAGGAGCGATTATGATAAGCACTCTGCACCAGCCGAATGCCGGCAAAGCCTCGCTGCATCGACCGCTCCATCACGGCGAGCATCAACTGCCGCCCGATGGCCTGGTTCTGCACCGCGGGGTCGACCGAAATCGGGCCGACGCCCGAGATTGGATTGCGCCCGTCGAGAAAGTTGCTGCCGACAATCTTGCCATCGAGTTCGGCAACTACCGCGTAAAAACCTGGATTTGACAGCAACCCCGTAGTGGCGGCTATGGCGACTTCAACCGAAGGGAAATCCCACGGGAAATTATGTTGACTCGAAATCGACTTGAACGCCTCGAAGTCAATTATTCCGCATGCTGCCGCATCTTCACGCGTCCCTTGTCGCAATGTCAGGTTCATTGCCGTTCATTCCCCCTTTGGGTAGACAAAGGTTAGCTGCCGTTCAGTACTCGGAGGAAATCTCCGGAACTCGTTACCCATCCGAATAACTTTTCGATCAGCAACAACGAAGCGTGGTGATTACTGCCTGGCAGATCGGAGCCGATGGGTTCCGCCGTACGAGTTTTCGCTCCGCTGCCTTTGTTGCTGTCACCAAACCATGCGCGATCCGACGCGAGAAACGCAATCAGTCCCGTGACCTCCTCTGGCCAGTCAAAGCGCTTGAGCACTGACGCTGGGCGGACGTTGTGGGGTTCGGTGGTTTCGGCGAGACCCAAAGAACTTGGAATTCTCGTCGATGATAAGTGTATCGCAAGTGCATGGCAGTCAAAACTATCACGATCGATATTGACGCCTATGAACTGTTAGCTCGGCACAAGCGGCCCGGGCAGTCGTTCTCGGCCGTCATTAAGCGGCATTTCGGGCCGCGCAAGACCGCTGCCACGCTCCTTTGTGCACTACCGGAGTTGACCCTGGAAGAGAAAACCCTCAGACAGATTGAAGCTCAAGTGAAACAGCGGCGCCGACATCCCGCTCGCGACCCGCGACTATGAGCTTCTTGGATACCGATTTCGCCGTCGATCTGCTACGCGAACAGCGCCGGCGGGTGCTCGGGCCGGCGCATCGCAAGCTGCAACAGTTGGGCGACGCGCCCGTCCGTCTCAGCCTCTTTGTCGTGTGTGAACTTGAAGCCGGTGTAGCCCTTGCCAGTTCGCCCGAGGAGCATAAGCGGGTACACCGCTTGTGTCAGGAATGCGAGGTGGTCTATCCGGACGAGCGCTTTGCGCCGATGTACGGCGAGACGCTGGCCGCCCTCAAACGAGAGCGATACACGATTGCGACCACGGACCTCCTGATCGCCACCCAGGCTTTAGTGCCGAAGGACAGTCTGGTTACGCGCAACTTGCGGCATTTCCGGAAAATTTCCGACCTGCAACTAGTGGGCTGTAACATTGAAATCGGTATCGCCGGAAATCCCTCCCCCTGACCAGGGAAGAGGAGAGCCTGCCCTGAGGAGCGGCAGCGACGAATGGGTTAGGTGGGGGTCGACCGCCTTCGTTTCGAGACGATAAGTCACTATCGTTTTCAACGTTACAGACCACTAGAAGACTATTAAGCCGACCCCGTTTTGGGGCACCCGCCTTCGCCGTCGAGTGCACCCCCTCAGTGTTTTTTCAGCACAACAATTGTGGCCGGCGCACCCTGCACAGCCGCGCTTCAACGATTCCCGACAGCAACCGTCGGTCCGAGTGCCGCTCTGATTCTGCCCAAATGCTCACTGTGCAAAATGTCGCCTCGGACAGATTCTCACCGCTGCATTTCCTGGCAGGCTGCGGAAAAAGGCCGTCCGCAGCCTGCTTTCCCTCTCTGTAATCTCCCCCACAGGGGGAGAACTAAACACTAGCGGAGCCAAAAGGCGGAGCGAGCTAACGAGTCCGCGAGGTGCGAATCAAAACACTAGCGGAGCCGAAAGGCGGAGCGAGCTAACGAGTCCGCGAGGTGCGAATCAAAAAGGAAGGAAGCCAGCTTTATCGCAGAGTGCGGAAAGACTTTTCATAGGCAAATAGGTTTTTCCGCACCCTGCTAGAGGGCTCCGCAAGAGCCCCAAATGCCGGGCACAGCGATTGGGAACGGGTGACAATGTCACCCCGTTTCCGGAGTGTGTACATTCCGAAGCTAGCGCCGCTAAAGGCAACGCGATCCGCTGCCCCAAAAATCAGTAGGGCAAGCGTCCCTGCTTGCCTGGATGCGCGAGCGTCTTTGCTCGCGCCTCCTTTTACAACCGCTC
>WNFC01006520.1_pt1 | contig 12833 bp, 15 predicted proteins | sample 5400541 | NCBI WGS metagenome assembly WNFC01 (sample SAMN13153342, study PRJNA577476) | soil metagenome | isolation source: 120 cm saprolite under Douglas fir tree site 2 hole 2 replicate 1 | place: USA:California | collected 2015-04-18
AGCGTCTATCACCACACTTTCCGGTCGGAGGGCGGAGGGGGCCAAACAACACACAGGGCCCACCTCAGCCGCGGGGCCAGGGTGTGGGCCGAGCAAACGACGGGGAAAACCCATTTGCGATATCTAAACACATACCTGTCTAGCGGTGAGAAGTCTGCGGCAAGAATCAACAGAGTCATCTAGTCGAGAAGAAGATGCGAGGGCGACGCGCGGGCGAAGGGAGGCGCACCGGACAGCTGTGAGGTGCCGAGCGACGCTTCCGATGGGTCCGCCGAGCCAACACCAGACACCACCCAAAGAGTCCCAAGAAAAGTGACACACGCCGGGGGAGAGACACCCACTGCGGGGGAGGCTTCCTCGGGCGAGCGGGGGGACCCGGGTCCCATTCCGTTCCGATCAGTCGTGTCCAACTCCCGTCCCCTGTCCCGGCCACCCATTCATCATTTCTACTTCGTCACCTGTGACCGCTCGCGCAGCATGCCCCATTCCACCCACCACTCTTCCGCGGCATCTATCGCATAGTAGCCCCACACCTCTGCGATCTCCGCAAGTTCAGCGTCGGTCGGCCCGCTTCCGGGAGGGCGATCGGGCGCATCGGCAGGGAGCGCAGTCCAGCGGACCAACCCATCGCGGATCCGTGGCGGACTTGTAAATGCCACCTCAGCGTTTTGCTGTTCCAGGGCCCCCACCATCTCCACGCGTTCCTTGCGTAGGTCCTGATAAGCGTATAGAAGCGTTGGAACCTGGTCCGCACTCCGCAGACGCGAGAATAGTGTGCCGAGGATGGCGGCATCCTCCAGGGCGAATGTGCAGCCATAGGTTGTCCCAGGCTAGCATGCAGTCAGATGACCAGATTATAAATCGGGACAAGGGAAGGGGTAAAACTGGTCCATGCACGTACACCTTGCGGATGCGCCGCTTCGCCGATAAGCATGATACTCCCAGATTCGTCTACCCAGTCTTCAGGTGGTGGTATCACAATCCATGATTGACGTGAAACGGGGCCAGCCTTGTCTAGCAAGAAGCGCAACCTACGAAGGATCGGGAATTAAAAATTCTGCTGTGGCGTCGCGGGATCCACGGGCTAACGTACCTTGGATCCATTTGTGCTTCTTTGTATCGTAACGAAGTCAATGAGGTAGTTGCATCCCAACTATCAAGTGCACCCGGCCTTGCAACAGCTGACGACCCACCGCGATCTTCCCACCACACGTGGACAGCGAGTTCCTGGTGCCGTCGCTATGAAAGACCCCGGGCCATTAGCTCATCTCTACCCCCGGACGGTATCCAAACTCACTATCGGATAGCCTGGAAACCCCGGAGAAAGCAATCAGCAAAGGTGAGTCGGGACAACCTCACATCACATGCGGTGATCGTTGTGGAGATTGTGAAAGTGAACGACGCACCAAGTACAATGCGCCCATCTCCAATCCAGGCTGGCCAGCCGACATCCACAAGTTGTTTTAACGGTGGGTATTTTCGGACCTCAGTCATCGGTATGCAACCCGTGTACATTGTTAACCCAACCGGTATCACTTCTGGTTCTTCATCTTCATCTGTCACCACGCGGCGTACGATGCTTCGTTGGCCATCAGCGCCTATGATGACGTCCGCATGGAGAATCTCGCCGGTCGCGAGCCTCACAGTGGGTCGCAACGTGCGCGGACTGGGCCCGGCGATAGAGCTGCTTGTTGTGCCATTTTCGGGCAGATCTTCACGTGCGGGCTCCACCGATTCGACAGTTACGCCAAAATGCACGCGCGCTCCTGCAGACGAAACGAGGCGAAGGAGAATTTCAAGTAGGTCCGCATGCTGACCATCATGGGATTTAGTGTCAAACGGTGGAGCATGCCGGCACATTAGGCTTACGTGCATCATGTAAAACGATGAACCCATCTCCTCGATGAGGCCCGTTTTCCATGCAGACTGGCCAATTGACCTTCCCGTCTTCACTTTCAAGTACATGAAACCCCGACTGGTTAGCTTCATTTCGCTTGTGCGGCCAATACAGGCAAAAATTACCGATGCCCGGGACACTCACTGTCTAAAATAGAAGACGACGGGGTGATCGAAGCCTTTTGTGCTAGCTCCTTCTCGACTCCCCAGTGCGATAAGATTCTAGTTGCGCTGGGGGGTAGTCGTATTCCCCCCGGTCGGTGTTTCAGGCCGCGTGCTTGCTCGAGAACCTGAACGCGATGGCCGGAGGCAGCGAGCGCATACGCAGCGGAAAGCCCGGCGATTCCTGACCAAGAGGCATGTCAGTTCTAAACAGTATAATATAGAAAACATGGAACAAACCGCCGCCAACGATTATAAAATCTAAGTGAAGGCTCGCTTGCCTCGGTTCATGACGAGTAGGTGGTGCGTTGGAGGTGTGGGGAGGATGTTGAAAGGAGGCACTGGACGACGACCGATGCTGACGACGGGGATTAGGGTTGGAGGCTCCACTGAAGTCGCGGGCACGAAATGGGTAATTCATTATATGTTACCGTTGCGAGACTGGGTGCGTAGAAAACAGGCAAACGTGAGAAAGGCAGCTGTAGCATAACTTCCACTATTTATCAATTTGCGGAGAGAAAGACTGCCGTGATAACCATAGGGCATCTTCGGTCCTTGTTCCATCCAAGTGATTGACGCTGGCAGATTGCACTTTCTTTCCGAAGCGTGAAGCCTGGCCAGTGAGAGGCCAGGTCTTGCGACACCGGAAAACGGCGAATCGGGCGGCAGCCAGTCAAGGCAAACATGGCCCAAGGGAGTGACAGGCACATAACAGGTTTAATCGCGGGACAATTCCGGCTTTCAATCGAAGGCCGTAACCCTGGAAAAACAGGGGCACGGCAAATCCTACGGCACCTCCAGAGTAAGCCATTGCAGAAGAGAGGGAAACAGCAACGATACCAAACGAGCGCCAGTAATTCGAATTTCGGTGGATAAGTGACGTCTTCTGATGGCTTGTTCCCCACGCAAAAATCGGCCTTGAGGAGAAAGTAGGGCCTAGAGTGCGGAGAGGTAAATTAAGGGTATGGAGGATTCCGGACTCTCTATACGTGAGTGGCATGGAAGCAAAAACCCGCCACGTTTAAGATCTGTGATCGGCTTGCAAGAAGAGTTGTGCGCCTCAGCTGAGGGTGTTTGGAATGGAGTGGCGGGCATGACTTTGGTGAAGCGCACAGGGCCTCGAGCTTGAGCGCCATCAAAATTTCAAACCCCTCCCCACAGTCCATATCAAGGCCTCGCTTCGCGGTTGGTGTATCCCGACCAACAAACATGGAAGAATCTGCCAGTCGTCGGTTCAAGCCCTCGGATCTTGGCTCCCCTCTTGTTGAGCGTAAGGGTTACGAGATGCTTTTTTTTTGTGGCCGATATCTTAATAAGATATCGACTTAAATTACCATACCTGGGCCAACCGCGATCCGCCCTGACACTGAGGGGCAAGGGTGAAAGTCGAGACGACTCGCTTATTTTACCCTGATCATTTGGCATGCAGTCGTGTCGTCCCGGAATTGAGTTCTTCGCGATCCCGCCAGTGACTGTGGAGGGTGGAAGAGCGAGGATCTGTGGAAAATACCACACGCATACATGCGTCACTGGCAACCCGACGGCCACACGGGGCCAACGTGTTTGATAGACATAGCCACCCCGACAGGCCTGGCCCGAGTCTCCGTTACGGGATCCAGAACGGAAGACGTGCACCGTGGCCCCCCCGACATGTGTTGCATGCAGACACGAGACCATCGCATGTTACCCGATTCATGATGACAAATACAGATGAGTCATGTGACATCATGACCAATGGAAGCAACTGGCTGGCCCAGAGATCATGCCATGTGCCATGATGATGACTCCATCTCTTGAATCTAGGATTCTTGGAGCGCAGGCCATCGAGTTAAAATTTCTTCCTCGACTGGGACACCTCAAACGTTGGCCAACAACTCACTGGAAATTTGCTTGTCCCTTATCTGGGTTATGAGTCTTATGACTTCCGTCACACACCCGGCCCCGTTCTCCATTGCCGTTGTTGGTGCCGGCCTCGGCGGTCTCGTTCTCGCGCTGGTACTCCAGCTACACGGTATCGCAGTGACCGTGTTTGAGCGCGAGCCTACGTCATCTTCTCGAGGACAGGGTGGATCTCTCGATATACACCCCGAATCTGGGCAGTACGCGTTGGAGACTGCCCAGCTGACCGCCCAGTTTCGCAAGGTGGCACGTCCAGAGGGTGAAGAGATGAAAATTGTGGACAAGCATGGCACAGTTGTCTTCGAGGACCTCCCACCACCGGTACCTGAAGATCCCTCGCCGCAGGACGAGCACGGCCCACGACGTGGGGATCGCCCAGAGGTAGACCGCGGGCAACTGCGTCAGTTGCTGCTCGATTCACTTCACCCGGGCACGGTCCGCTGGGAACACAGTCTCGAATTCGCACAGTTCACCGACGACAACGCCAAAGTCTCGCTCACATTCGCACGCCCGTCCCCCTCCCCCCTACCACATTCACCTTCGACATCGTCGTCGGCGCGGACGGCGCGTGGTCTCGCGTGCGCCCGCTCCTGTCTCCCGCCCAGCCGACTTACACCGGCGTGACATTCGTCGACATCCAGCTTGCATTGGGAGACGCCAACGGAGGTGGCAACGACGGCACCGAAAGGCCAGAGTCAGTCGTGCTAGCGGAGTCAGCGACTCTCGTCGGGCACGGGAGCCTCTTCGCGCTCGGCGATAGCCGCGCCATCATCGCGCAGCGTAACAGCGGCGACGTGGTGCGCGTCTACGCGGCGATGCGTGTGCCCCTCGGCGCTCTCGACGCCGCGTCGGCACAGGGCGAGACGCGTGCCGCGGTGCTGGAGCACTTTGACGGGTGGGCACAGCAGCTGCGCGCGCTCGTCGATGCGCGGGGCGCAACGGGCTTCGTCGTGCGCCCGTTGTGGGTGCTGCCGTCCGGGCATAAACGGGACGCTGCACCGAGCGGGCACGCGACGCTGCTTGGCGACGCGGCCCATCTGATGGTGCCTTTTTCCGGCGCTGGCGCGAACCTTGCCATGGCAGACGGTGCGGATCTTGGTCTCGCGCTTGCCTAGGCGAAGACGCCTGCCGAGCTCGCAGAGCGCGTAGGGGAGTACGAGACGGCGATGCGGGAGCGTGCGAGACGGGAATGGAAGATGTCGATGCAGAACATGGACACGTTTTTGAGTGATAGAGCACCAGGAGCGGCAGTGGAGAAAATGAAAGAACTTATGGCTGGTGGCCCCCCCGACACAAATCTTTAGGTGACACGAAGGGAACGTTTCAATATTTAGCACAGCCACATTTATTGCCCACGCGGACGTGACGGATTTCGGTATGTCTCTAAAGGTTTGCCAATGTATGCGTTTCAAGAGGGCACTACGAAAACCAAAACCAAAATATGTATAGCGTAGTGTATTCTACCGGTCTACATATAACTGCTCCTTGATGATCCAGGGCGTATCGTACCACATCCGCTTCTCGAACAACAAGTGCTCCACAATACGCTTCGGCTCAACCGTCGACGCGACCCCACGTCTGGTCAGGGATTGAATCGTTTCGAAGCGTGCGAGCACATTGACATAAAGAGGATTGCCCGTGCGAAGCGGCTGGAAGCCGAAGTGTCCTTCCACGGCACGAATACTCACGATATGCACAGGTGAGGGCTGTGAAACGAGCCGCCACCTGTACGTTGCAGAGTTCCCGACTGGGTGGAGATTACGCAACCTCCTTGAAGCGGACTTCGCGTACTCATGCGTTGTCAACGAGGTGAGAGTTTTTGAGTCGCCTCTAGGAATGGTGTAAGCAGAAAGGTGGAACAGTCAGGGACGAGATGGAAATTCACTCGGCGATGGCGTGGTTTACACGCTTGTAATTTTCGAGAAGGATGCCGCGTAGTGGTGCCACCCAGGCGCTATCTTTCGTGGACGTGGTCTGGAAGATCTGGAAGGAGCCTGCGGATGATATTTCCCGTCCGGGAAACGCGTTTTCTTGGGCAAGTTTGCGCATACTGGATATAGTTAGCACATCCGACTCCTTCAGGAAAGAGGTGGGCCGCGCGCCAGTAAGGGGGATGGCCCAAAGAAGCACGTCATAGTGCGCTAGCAATCCCCCCCAGGAACTAGGGACTAAACAAGTGGGGAAGAGGAGTTGCGCACCTCGAAATGTTTTTTAAGGTGTTTAGGAAGTTGTCGCGGAGCAAAGTGATGTGATCACGGAGAGTGGCGTTCTCGACACGTGCAGGAAAGGATGGAATATGGACGTCTGTCGCAACATAGCAGGTTAGTATTCGGAGTTCCGCGAGACGTAAAGAGACCACCAATGGAAATTTGTTGCGAGTCGCCACGAACTACGAGAAGTAGCCAGACAGCGATACTGTAACGAAGGTCACACACCTAACGTTTCCATAGGCAGCGACCACATGTCGATGTACGACTCGCTTTCATCACGGACAGAGCGATGAAAACGAGCCAGCGCCTCCTCATCATTGTCCTGCGCTTTGGAGGAGTTCGACTTTGGAATCGTGGTCATTCCTCGTTTTATGACTCGCGAAAAAGCTGGCGCGGGACAGGGGGTGGGCCTGAGGTAAGGCAAGGATGCCGACGGAGTAGACAATGACCATATTAGCGACGAGAGCATTGCTCCACGATGCGCTGGAGGCACGGGCAACGTTAATTGCCATGAACGCAAGACTTGAGCGGAATATGGGGCCATTCTTGCCGCCATCTTTGGACGTTACTATCGCCGAACTACTGTCGCCGGGCTACCGTGACTGACGCTTCAAGTGCAGGTGTGCTCGATCGTCTCGCCGTGAACGCGGAATGGGGCGGAGCAGATTCGGCCACGTGACATGTTCACATGACCTCTTTCCCTTCCGAGGATTCGCGTCGCTCGGCCTCTCCAACGCTCTTCGTCGTCACCGTCCACCACTATGCCTGTGAGTCTCTCATCACTTCATAACCAGACCTATCTACATGAAGTCTGATATGCATTGTAACAGCGCCAGTCTCGCTCTTCCCGCCCTACTACCTCTCGTCCAGCCCCGGCGCCTGCCAGCGCACCTTCTCGTGGCGCTGCCACAGCGGCCTATCCCACCCAGCGCTCGCCTCCAGCCCCTGCGCCGCCGGCGCAGACCTCTGCCCCTACGCAAACTCAGGCCTCCAGTGGTCCTGGTATGCTTGCGCAGATGGCTGCCACCGCAGGTTCCGTTGCCGTCGGGTCAACTATCGGCCATGGCATCTCATCGATGCTCTTTGGCGGACGCTCTGAGTCTGCACCCGTAGAACAGCAGCACCAAGCGCCTGCGCAGCAAAATACGTCCTCATTTGCCACTAACTGCGAGTCGCAGGCGAAGGAGTTTTCAAAGTGCATTGAGAAGGCCGACCTGCCCAGCTGCTCGTGGTACCTCGAGCAGCTCAAGGCTGTGAGCTTTCACTTTTGTGATTCATGTGTTGGTCCTCAGTGTAATCTTCGTTTGTAGTGTCAGGCAACTGCCTCCCAATACTAATCCGATTCGTGCTGGGACTACTTTGTATTCGCCAAAACTGGGATGCGCCAACTCGTCTTGGGGTTTGGAGATTCACACTTGTTTTGTGAAATGCCACGACACATGTTCCCCACTCAGTTTTCCCTGTAACCGCTAACACAGTAGCTCAATGAAATACGTATAACATACAACACACATCTCTGCCCACTTTTGAATTTGAGTTTTGGGAATTCATCTCACCGTGCCATTGCCTAATCCTGTCTCGATAACTTCGGGGTTGAGTACTGATATCTGCTCTCTGCTCCATGGGCTTTATTGCCCACTCACCCTCACCACTCCCCTATCCCGAATAAACCGCCGGATTTGCCTCAGCCCCACGTATTTGGCCGACGCAATCAGCTGTGTAGTGATCTGCATGTATCGGGAGGCCTCCGTTTGTCACGCTCAATCAAATTAAGCAGGCTCGCGCGGCAGTCCGGCCACCGCAGTAGTGACCCATAAGACTGAGTCAGGCGTAATGACGCCCACGACGTCGACATGGCGCTGATCGGTGGTCGATCCCCGTTGTCGGGTACGTATCACTATAGCACACTCCGCTTGGACGTTATACTGGTTCGCCATGCATGCATGAAAGTGTTGTAGGGACAGTGACCAATGGCCAATGATGTGGGCCTTGTCAATCATACCACCCGCCGTAGGCCTAGGCCCTCCGGCGCTGGTGCCACAAGTAAAATTGTTTTCACTTTCGAAATTTAGGGCTCCCCCCGACGTTTTCTGCACATCAAGGGTCTCTTCTTTAGAAACGAGAAGAGCTTGAGACGGAGGTACCCGGACAGGGTATGGTTCAGATCGCACACCGCAGTGATTTAATGATACTCTACTTTGGCTTGGAGCATCTTCTTGGCTGCCGTCGCCTCCGGCTTTTTTTGCCTTCTTGGAGGGCGAGTCGTGTCCGGGAGCATCGGACATGTCCTTTGTGTGAATTTGTCATCATGTCCAAGGAATGAATAAAGACAAAATTGCGCATGCCACCCCCCTTGGCCATGTTCCGGTTCATTGATTACTCCCGCGAGCATTGCCCGTGCAACGTGCGTTCGTGGGTCACGAGTTGAATCTCTTCAATACGTGCTCGCAATGTGGGCGCAGGGCCGCAGGCTGGATGCTTCCTTACGGATATACCTTGACCCATACGGAATCATTGAATGTTAATGTGACACCCAACATAGTTAGTGACGGAGAATGATGGAGGGTGACCTACGATTCATTCAAGACGCAAGAGGCCGATGTGCGTCAAGTAACTATACCAAGTAGAAAGACTGGGGCTCTCCGAAAATGGTCATAAGAGTTCGCGGCGATCCGTGCCTGGTCCTGGTACAGGGCGACGGCGTAGTAGCATTTTGTACACCGCTTGGCCTCCCCCGAGTGCCAGCCCCTCTCGAACTGGTGATCCGGAGCGCACGGGGGCCAAGGAGAGGGGCCAGATTTGGCATTTATGGCCCAACGCGGATACGCATGGTGCTTACGAATCAATTCCAGGTTCCGGGGACATGTCTTCCGTGCTGTCCAGCGATCCGACGCACAACAACACCGGGAGGATCCGGGGGTCCCCAGAACTGTCCGCCGCCCGCCGCCCTACAATGGGTAGACAAGGGCCCTTCCAAATAATTTTAGTTTTGGATTTTAGTTTTCTCGAAACATGTGAAGATTGGTATTGGCCCCTGGAAATTTCCGCTACTAGTAGACGAAACACGGATCTCACCGAGTGGAGTCGGGCGGCGAGTTGTGCCTAGCAAGTTTTTTTAGACGCAACAATTAATATGGACGCCAAATAGATTGCCCCGATACAGTCAGTGTTGTGCAGGTGGCACCTCCAAGTGCACACTGATAGTTCCACAAGTAAAAAAATTTGCAGAGTACCATGCCCCATGCCCCGCAATCCGTCGCCATACACGCCCATACTAATCGCACGGTTAGTTTGAATCCCCCTCACGTCTCATTCCCCTAGGATTGACGATACCGCACCACTCCTGCTACTTCCAAGACCTGCGCTCGATCCGGCGGCTGATGACCCGGAGCTTGCGGCCGAAGCGCAGCTTGCGTCCTCAGGCTTCAGTACGATGGCAGCGCACCGTGCGCCCCCCATGTGTGGCAGTGGTGGCAGCGGGTGCTTCTCCAGCTCGCACGGGAGCGGCGGCAGGTCTACGTCGCACTCGACTGTGCGGTGGACCGTCACTTGTAAATCCTGCCGATCGTAGAGGATGCGGGGCGTATTGCCTACACGAAAGCGTCGTCGTGGCGGAGGGTAGGACACGCGGTCGCTGAGGATATGAGAGGTGAGCGTCCAGATCGTGGGAGGAACAGAGGGTCGCACTCACTTGGTGATGTATTGGAAAAGGATGCGGTATGCGCGTGAGGCAGTGATGACCCTGCGTTCCCCACAGATTGCATCAGTTGGAGTTGCGAAAGCAATGAGTATGAATTTCCCACGTGAGGGTAGCTGTTTCAAGTTAGCACATCGGGGATTGCAGACTGGTCACGTCGATGAAGATGCAGGATAGTGGGTACGAACTATGTGGGACTTGGAACATCTGAAACATTGATGAATGTCATCACTACGCCTCTGTAAACAGAAACAGGCTTAATGAAGCGCACCAAGTTCCAGTACTCTAGCAAGGGTAGTTTTAATTAAGTCTACACCGCCTGGCATTCCATCAGAAGATACGTACCGTTCACACCTCGAAAACTCAACGCCTTGGAAACATCTCGTGAGCGTGGTGCAATTTCGTGAATTTCAACTGACGTACGATGGAAGGTAACTCCGTGACTACCCACGCGAGGATCCACCACAATCCCTGGATATAGAGCATGTTCCACAGACGAGTGGAATTTCTCTTGTTGAGCACGCCGGAGAACATGATACAGAGCAAAGTCAAATCTTGAATAAAGTTGATCAAGATGCTCCATCGAAAATCTGATGTGCCGTCAATGGGACAATTCTCCGTAGAGTTGGACCAGTGTGAGTGGCCCTGTGAAAGTCGGCGGGTAAGATACTCATTACTACTTTGCTCTGGATACGATTCTGCGCGAACTTACCCTCGTCGTCGCTTCATGAAGAAAAGGATGGCACAGCATGAGCGAGTGCCCCGACGTCTGATGATGATGACTCGGCACTAACCGTAGAACGAGCCACCCAAGTTAGCAAACCACATCACAGCAGCAAGGGCCATGATCCTCTTATCGCGACCCCATAGCGCGACTCTGCATTGTCTTGATCAGTCGCTATACCATAATGGGTGAGAGCCACAGACCCACGAAGTACGAGAAGAAGGGAAGCAAATACACCAGAAGCCCATGAAGTGGCCTACTGTCGGTCAGCCTGAGGACTGCCCAAAGGGATAAGGACAAACCAGCACTATTCTGAACCAGACCTATTGGTGTACGCCAACGATTAGAGGAAATGCGGAGGATGGTGGATGATGGTGTATACCCACATTACAGTTATAAGGCGTCGTGATATTGAAGCCGACCAGCAAGGTGATGAGAGATGCAAGGGCCAGTATCCGTGCCGAGAGATAGACAACAAACGACCATCGCCAGTGTCGCTGTCCGGTGTATATCTCCCACTCAAAGTCAAGATTGGTGATATACTCCCATCTGTACGCAGAGATAGTGATTCAGAGTGCTGCAGATAAAAATTGGCTAGCATTACACATAGATTCCAGCGAATACATGAACCAGCTTTACAAGGTGGGCTATCGCAGACACGATGAGCGTTCTGGTCTGACATAAATAGTACATGAGCCCCCTGGCTTACCATAAGCAACAGGTTCAAGATTTAGAAACATGAATAGTTAATGCCCATAAGATTGGGGGGCGGAATCCGGACTTGGCCTCAAGGGAAAGTGCCTCTTATAGTACATGGTGGGTCCGAGGTAGACTCGGAACGGACACCGTGACAATGCGATAGGCCAGCGGAGATTGCGTGTGGGGTCCTTAGTGAGTGTCGGACGGAGATTCATCAGTGTTGGACTGGGCAGGGCTTGGCGTTGTACAAGCACTTCAAAGTTACCGATGAGTTCTAGGCATACGTTCGGAAGAAGAATGGGTCGCGTCGGGATTATGGTGGCGTGGCTCGTGGCGCTCGGGAATATCGAGCGTTCTTTGATGCACTCGCGTCATACACTCATCCACAAGTGGCCTTCTCCACGACGACTTGAAAGCTTTTTCCTGCAGACGAATCGATTAGCCGAACACTAGGAACATCGTTACCCGGGCCCGTTGCCCAGTGCCCACTGGCAAGCTGAAGCTGAGAGAGGTTGATAGATGCACGTGAGAGTGAGCAGAACATGGTGAACGGCCCGGGATCCGAAATGAACCACCCACGACGTGGTGACTCGGTCGGCCTAGTCAAGTTATCTATCACACGACCATCACGCGCATCGTGTGAATGGTAAAAATCAAAATTTATTCCTGACCGACGTCAACAGTGAATTCTCAGCAAGCTGTGTAATTGTTGTGTACCCTTATTCTGTCAACATCCAAGGCTTTGTTGCTCGAGGGCACTCTACAATGAAGTTTGCCAGGTATCACTTCTGCGGCCTTGTTTTGCACTCGAGTCTCTCATCGATCTTATCTTTTGTGACTGTAGATATCTTGACAATGCGCAGGTGAAGTTCATGCTCGATGCTTTGGAAGACACTTTGCTAATGTCGTGACACCTGGCCTAAGGCACCCGAGTGGAAACGTGCATATATGTGCGTAATTTTGCAGTGGTCCCCTCACCGCCAACTCATAGATAGGGCTGTGTGTGTTGGGGGTCGTACGATAGCGATTATCGCGGCCTAAAGAAACGAATTACGGCTATAAGACGAGCACAAGGGAGTAGCGCTGGAAGCCACATAAATGTCTCATCGGAGAGCGAACTTGATATATTTCCGAGAGAATCTGGTGCGTCAGCGCACCGCAGCGATGGGGAAGAAATCGTCGATGAAGGTCACGAGGCCGACAACGAGACTAGCATACACAGCGGACGGCACGCACAGCAAACCGTTGTAGACGCTCGGGATGGCGAGATTGAATTCAAGGAGCTGAACCATGGTCATAGCAAAGTAGATACAGTATGTTTTTTTTTCTTACATGCATTCAATATTTTCCCAAGGTCGCGATCTGTTCACCCCTCGATACCACTTCTGCCTCGCAACTACCACCAGTTTCCGGGGATGGGCCCGGTATTGCCTCCGCGCAGACGCCAGAGACCCAACCATCGGCACTACCCCTACACGATCCGCGCCCACGGGATGGTCTGCGTAGACGTACCACTGGACGAAGTGATTATATTTTTTGTCGAATT
>WNFC01025353.1_pt1 | contig 12833 bp, 3 predicted proteins | sample 5400541 | NCBI WGS metagenome assembly WNFC01 (sample SAMN13153342, study PRJNA577476) | soil metagenome | isolation source: 120 cm saprolite under Douglas fir tree site 2 hole 2 replicate 1 | place: USA:California | collected 2015-04-18
GCGCGCCGTCCAGCTGTCCGGCTGATACTCCACGATTTCGACCGTATGGTCGTCGGGGTCCTTGATGTTGAAGTTATAATTGCCCGTCCGGCCCTTTCCGACCTTCTCGGGCACATTGACACCGCGCGACGCCAGATAATCGCGCATGCGACGGGCATCGTCGGTGTAGAGGGAGACATGGTTCAGCTGACCATCATTCTTCGGCGCCTCTGCAAACAATTCCAGATATTGCTGATCGTTGATCTTGATGAAGGCGATTCGCTCGCTGCCGTCGTCGCGCTTGAGCGAGAATGGCTCATCGAAGCCGAGGAGCTCCTTATAGAAGGCGCGAGATTTTCCCAGATCGCTCACGTAGAGCGCCATGTGCGCGACACCCAGGATTCGGGGCCGCTTCACATCCGGTGGCGTGGCGAGCAAGGTCGCCGTCAGAAATCCAACCATCAGTGTCACTGGATTCATTGCTTGGCTCCGATTCAGTTCATTGGGCTCTCTTGGCGCGAGAAACGCGCGACGAAACCGCCCCCCGCCCGTAAGGTCAGGTCGACGGCGTCCGCGCTCGCGACGTCGCGGTGCTCGACATCCAGCGCCCCGCCGTCATCCCCCTTGTCGCGGACGAGCGTCGCCCGGTAGCTGCCTTTCCCAAGGAAAGAAAGGTGGACTTTCAGGTTCCGGGCGCTCGGACCGTTCAGTACTCCCAAAAACCAGCTGCTACCGCTGCGGCGCGCAAAAGCGGCGACTTCGCCGATCGATGAGCCAGGCAGCACGAGCGTTTCGTCCCACACCGTCGGAATGCTCTTGATCACCTCGAGGGCAGGGCTCTCGAGCAGGCTCTTGGGGTTTGCGGCGTAAACCATCACCGGCGAGGTGAACACCACCACGGTCGCGATCTGGTGAGCCCAGGTGGTGTCCTTGCGCCGCTCGCCGAAGATCATCGGGGTGTAGTCGGCCGGGCCGGCCAGAAAGCGAGTAAACGGGACGGTGGTGTTGTACTCGGCCCAGGCAGAGGTCCGACCGTGCTCCAGGCCTCGGATCCCCTCGCGGGTCATCTCGTTAGGCCAGGTCCGCGACTCACCCGTCGGCTTATTGGCACCATGGAAGTTGACCAGAAGCTGGTTTTCCGCGGCATCTTTCAGGACTGCGTTGTAGAGGTCGATCAGCTCCTTGGCCTCGTGATCGAAGAAATCCATCTTGATGCCGGCGACGCCCAGCTTGTGGAGTCGTTGAAAGAGTTGTCGGCGCTTCGGTCGATCCCGCTGCTCGCCGCTGTGGAGCCAGAACCAGAGGCGTACGCCCTGCTCCTTCGAGTACCCGACCAACTCGCGGATCTGTTCGTCGGACCAGCGCCGCCACAAGCCCTCGACGATCTGGTGCTCGAACCCGAGCTCGCCCGCCATTCGCGAGAAGTCCTTGATCACCGCGAACCCTCGCGCGCCGTTGTCCGAGCTCTGGTCTTCTTTAGGAGGACCGTCAAGATATCGCCAGACTGCCCGCCCTGGCCGGAGCCACGGCGTCTTCAACCCCTGGGGAAAAAGCTTCGAATCGGCAGGAGGGCACAGGTCGTGGATGGCATCGGTATTGACGAGGGTATTCAGGTCGGGACCAATGATCACCACACGCCACGGGCTTGTGATCGTCCCTCCTAAGGCAGCCGGCGCGGAGAGCCGCGTCGCGTTCTCAACGCCGTATCGCAACGTATATGGGTAGCTGGCGGGCGGCGAGTGCCCCAGGCGCTCGCGGAAGCCGCCCTTGCCGTCGGCTTGGAGCGTCATCCCGGCGTAGTCGCGGAGCGCGGCCTCCGTGATCGAGGCGTAGCCCAGCCCCTCGGGCAGCCGAACGGTCAGGGGTGGGGCGGCCCATTCGTCGGCGCCGACCTCCATCGCGCCCTGGCAAACGTAAACGCCCTCGTAGTGATCGCGCACCCCCTGGCGCCAAACCGTGCTGCCCTCGGGCAAGCGAAAGCTGCTGGCCGCGTCGGCAACTCGAAGTCCGCGTCCCGGCACCACGAAGCGAAACGCAACCGCATCGTCGAACACCCGCACGTCCACGGTGAACAGAGTCCGGGTCGACGCATGCTTGACCGAGATTCGCGCTCCGTTGCTGTGGTTCACCGCCTCCGAATGGACCCCGCGCCATGGGTATTTCTCGTTGGTCTTGTACGACTCCGCCCTGCCCAGCGTCGCCCCCTGACCCAGGTCGACTCCGGCGACGGCGATCCCAAGAGGTGACGTCTCGATGACCGGCCGTCCCCGGAAGACCACCCGATAAGCGAGGCGGCCTCCTTCCTCCACGGTGACGGTGAAGTGGATCGCCTCGTTCGGACTTTTCACCGCGACCGCGGCCGCATGCGACGCACCGCCGACGGCGAATACAAGCAAGCAGGCCAGCAAAGGTGCCCCAACACCCTTCATGGCCTCACCGCGGCTCGTTGCAAGGGCTGTTCATCGCTTTCGTCAAAGGACCATCGGCCAACCGCGAACGTTATAGTTGGAGACGTCATGGCTACCGAGACAAACCGCGAAGTCATTGAGCGAGTACCGGCAGAGCCTCAGCCCTCCACCCAGGCACAGGATGCCATCCCACCGGCCGATCTGCTCCCGCGGACCGATGACGCCCCGGAGCTTCAGGTCAGCGTCCATGACAGCTCGCGATTTGAATGGCAGGTCGTCCTCCCGATCCCCGGCTCGGGAACCGTCCCATACAGCATCGAAACAGAGTTCGAAATCCCATCCAATGCGCTCTCCGGACATTCGCCGTGGGACCTGGTGCAGGGTTTCACGCGTCTGGACGCAGACATCGCCTCGGTACGCTCGGATGGGTCGGTGAACTCCCTTCGCCAGAAGGCCGTGTCGCTCGCGCGCATGCTCGACCGTGCGCGCACGGGTTTTGCCCGGCACAGCCATGAAGCGATCGGTCAATCCCGTTCTGAGGAGCCCTCCGATACTCACGGATTTCTCATGATCTGGCTCGATGCGGCCCTGAGCGCCGTCTCTTCTTCGCGAGAACAGCTTACGGTTGCCCTCCCCCAGGACTCCGCCGAATTGTCCCGCGAACGCAGCCTGGCGGATGAGTTCATTAGCGTCCGGTTGCTCGAGTTCCTCGCCGAAGCCCAACAAGTCCTTTCGACCGCCAAAGAAGCTGAGCTTCCCGAAGTGAAGGAGCTCAGGGCCTGCCTGGACGTCGCGGAGGAGCGGCTGGCAGCGGCGGTGGAGGCCGAAATTGCCTATCGCCGGCTGCACGGCCTCAGCTTGCCGGACCCCGAAATACCCGAAACGTTGGAGAAGTACGTCGAGCGGGCGGGACGGCTGAAGAAACACTTTCTGGAAGTTCTGGAGTTGGCGCGTGAGGCTTACCCTTTGGACGACCGCGTCCAGCAATGGGTCGCCACGTTTTCCGCCCTGGTCGCGGGGATGCTGGTATTCGGCGCTCAGCTCGTGCTCGGGCAGGTTTCGACCGGCTCCCGACTCAGCTCCGGATTGGCGGTGCTCGTACTGCTGGCCGGCCTTGCCTATGCGGCCCGAGACCGGATGAAAGAGCTTGGCCGCGCCTGGATCACCGGAAAGGTGTACCGATTCCACGCCCAACGGGTTGTCCTTTGTCGGTTGGCGGAATCCAAGAAAAGCTTGATCGTCCGCGCGCGCGAATGGTGCAATGAGACCACGGTGGTTCGGCCGGACCCGCTCAACCCGGAGGGGAACGCCTCGAGGCGCGTTACCGTGGTGCATCACCTGCATCGCGGGCATCTTCTGGCGAACGCCACCGTGGCCACTTCCGGAGCCCAACGCATTCGACACGTGTTTCGCTATGATCTGTCACCGCTGTTCTCGCGACTGCACGACCCCGTCAAGCGCGTGCCGGTGGTGGACCCCGCGACAAGGCACGCGCGGTTCGTCGATGCCCCCCGCCGCTACCAGCTTCCGATTGAGGTGCGGGTATCGATGCATCACATCCAGCGCGAGGTACGGGCGAATCTGGTGGTGGACAAGCTCGGAATCAGGCGGCTCGAGATAAAGAGCTGAGGACGCTCTTCAAGCAGGCGCGGCCTCAAGCGGCTGCGATTGCTGACAACATCGCACCCGGGAATATTTTTTCGTGCAGTCATGTTCGCACACTGAGAGCTGGGCGTTCCGCTCACCCCCCTCGGGTTCTCTGAACTAAGTCAGACATCCCGAAACTCCGCAAAACTTAGCCTCTACAGACCTTTGAGGAGGCCAACATGTTTGCACGCAATGTTCATATGCAGCTCAAGCCCAATACCAGCGCGCAGTTTACCCAGACGCTCGAGAAGGAAGTGATTCCCTTGCTTCGAAAGCAGCAGGGATTCAGGGACGAGATCGCTTTCCTGGGCCCAAACGAGAACGAGGCCTATTCGATCAGTTTCTGGGATACGCGAGAGAAAGCCGACGCGTACAACCGCGCTGGTTACCAAGAAGTGTTGAAGACCTTGTCAAAAGTGGTTGAGGGAACTCCGCAACTTCAGACCTACGAAGTTTGCAATTCAACCATTCAGCAGATCGCCGCCCGGGCATAAGCAGCTCGGTTGACTGATTCGTTTAAGGGGCGGCGAGAGCCGCCTCTGTTTTTTTTGGCGCGCCGGATAACGTCGCTTTTTACGACGTATCCCAAGCGAATTTTCTAATTGTTTGTCGATCTCTGATTGGTACCATTACTGCATTCCGTGGCCCCCACCGGCGAGTTTCTGAACATCGAAGGGCTCGAAGAGCGGGCCAAGGCGCTGGCGGCCGCGTTCATGCTGGCGCCAAAGCCGCGCTCGGCCAGTCGCGCGTATCTGAAGGCACTCAAGGACGACGAGCGCGTTTTGCGCGGGGCCTATCGGACTCTGGCCGACGACGTCCACAACGGGGAGACGATTACCCCCGCGACCGAATGGCTGCTCGATAACTTCCACGTCGCCGAAGCCGAGTTCAAACGCGTTCGGCACGACCTGCCACCTTCGTATCATCGACATCTCCCGCGGTTGGCACCGCGCGAGCTGACCGGGACGACGCGAATCTATGCCCTGTCGCGGGAGTTGATTCGCCACAGCGATGGCCGCCTGGATCCGGAGCGCCTGGTCCGATTCATCATGGCATTCCAGACTGTGGCGCCGCTCACCATCGGCGAGCTCTGGGCGTGGCCGAGCATGCTCAAGCTGGGTTTGATCGAGAACTTCCGCGGCCTCGCCGAGGGGATCCTCGAAGGACGTGACGAGCGGGTTTCGGCGGAGAGCCACCTGGCCCCGCTGGACCGGGGGGAAATTCCCCTCATGCCGCTTCCCCGCGTCCTCCACTCCGCCTTGGTCGTTCATCTGCTCCAGCGCGTCCGCGACTACGGGCCGAAGGCAATCGCGCTTCGCGCCCGGCTCGACGAGCGGCTGGCGATCCAGGGGATCACCATCGAGGATGCGATCCGGACCGAGCACCAGCGCCAGGCAACCCTGCAGGCCTCGGTGGCGAATACGATCACCAGCTTAAGGCTCTGCGCGACGCACGACTGGAGCCACTACTTCGAGAGCGTGAGCCTGGTTGAGCAGGTCCTCCAGCGCGACCCCGCCGGGGTCTACGGCCGGATGGACTTCGCCAGCCGCGACCGCTATCGGCAATCCGTCGAGGAGCTGGCCGACGCGACCGGCGAGGCTCAGGTCCGGGTGGCGCTGCGGGCGGTGGCGAGCGCACGGGACGCCGAGACATCCCCTGGAGTCGAGCTCGCGGGTCACGTGGGCTACCACTTGATCGGGGGTGGCCGGAAAGGCTTCGAAACCGACGTGGCTTGGCAGCCTCCCCTGAATCAGAGACTGCGCCGATTCGCCTTCGCGCACGCCACGATCGCCTACCTGGGAACCATCGCTGTCCTCACCGCGCTGTGGATCGCCTTGGCCCTGGAGTACGCGGGTCCAGACCTGGCTCCGGGAATGAGGGGCTGGTTGGTGCTCCTGAATCTCCTGCCGGCGAGCCAGGCGGCCATCTTCCTCGTCCAGAAGCTGGGGGCATGGTTCGTCACCCCGCGAAGGCTGCCGAGGATCGATCTTTCGGGTGGGATCCCCGCCAGCGCGCGCACGATGGTCGTCGTTCCCACGCTTCTCCAGAGCGTCGAAGGGGTGGTTCGCCTTCTCGAACATCTGGAAGTGCAAGCCCTGGGGAACATGGACGCCTCCCTCCATTTCGCCATCCTCGGCGACTTCATCGATGCCTCCACGGAGAAGATGCCCGATGATGACCTGATTCTCGAGGCCGCGAAGGCGGGCATCTCCGCGCTCAACGCCAAGCACGGCAACGGACGGCAGAACAAGTTCTTCCTCTTCCACCGGGAGAGGAAGTGGAATCCGCAGGAAGGCCTATGGATGGGCTGGGAGCGGAAGCGCGGCAAGCTGGAAGAGCTCAACCGGCTCTTGCGAGGCGCCCCCGACACCAGCTTCCGTGTCCAGGTCGGAGATCTCTCCATCCTTCCTCAGATCCGATATGTGATTACCCTCGACAGCGACACCCGCCTCCCGCGCGACGTGGGCAGGAAACTGGTCGAGATCATCAGCCATCCGCTCAACAAGCCCGTCTTCGACCCGAAGCTGCGCCGGGTCACCCAGGGCTACGGAATCCTCCAGCCGCGCGTGAGCGTCACGATGGCGAGCGCGGCGAACTCGCTCTTCTCGAGGGCCACCGCGGTCTCGGATACCTACCAGGACTTCTTCAGCGAGGGAGTCTTCACCGGCAAGGGCCTTTACGACGTCGACGCGTTCATGGCGGCGCTCGAGGGGCGCGTTCCGGAGAACGCCCTCCTCTCGCATGATCTGTTCGAAGGCCTCCACGGACGAGTCGCCCTGGTCACCGACGTGGAGGTCGTCGATGACTACCCGGCCAGCGTCCTGGCGCATGCCCGGCGGCAGCACCGATGGGTGCGGGGCGACTGGCAGATTCTCTTCTGGCTCTTTCCCGTCGTGCCCATCCGCGGAGGCGTGGAACGCAATCGATTGCCGCTGATCGCCCGCTGGAAAATATTCGACAATCTCCGCCGCAGCCTCCTCGCGCCATCGCTCTTCGCGCTTCTCGTGGCCGGCTGGACTTTCCTGCCCGGACGACCGGCGGTCTGGACGCTCGCCGCCGTTGCGGCCCTCGCGCTTCCGCTGGTCTCGTTCTTCCTGATGCTCCTCAGCGGTCCGAAGGCGGAGCAGCCGGTGAAAGTCTTCCTGCGAGCCGCGATCGAAGAGCTGGGGACGGCCCTCACCCAGGCGGTGATCGACATCGCCCTCCTCGCCTACCGCGCGTTCGAGATGTTGCACGCCATCCTCCTCACCCTGGTGCGGCTGGTGATCACCCAGCGGAGCCTGCTCGAGTGGGAGACCGCGGCCGCCGGCGCGGCGCGCTCCAGCGGCCTGATCGGAAAGACCGGGATCCGACTCTTCTTCGTCGAGATGGCATCCAGTCCGGCGACGGCCGGCGTTCTCTTCCTTTTCCTCTGGGCCTTTCTGCCGGCGCGGCTCGCGTTGGCGGCCCCCTTCCTGACGCTTTGGGCCGCGACGCCGCTCCTCGCCTGGTGGTTGAGCAAGCCGGTGGTGGCTGAGCGCCTCGTGCTCGGCCCCACGGAGCGCGCGCTCCTCGAACGCACCGCGCGCAATACGTGGAGGTATTTCGAAACCTTCATGGGAGACGAAGACCACGGACTGCCTCCAGACAACTTCCAGGAATCGCCAGGACCTGTGGTGGCGCACCGCACCTCGCCCACCAACATCGGCCTGGGCCTGCTCTCGATTCTGGCGGCGCGGGACCTCGGCATCATCGAGACCGCAGAGCTCGTTGAGAGGGTCGACCGGACGCTTTCCACGACGGAGGGCCTCGAGCGATACGAGGGACATCTCCTGAATTGGTACGATACGCGTTCCCTCGCACCGCTCGCCCCCAGATATGTCTCCACCGTCGACAGCGGCAATCTCGCCGGCGCGCTGATTGCGCTCGCGCACGGCCTCGACGAGATGGCCAGGCGCCCCGAGAACGCGGACAGCGCCGCGCGGCTCGAAGGGCTCGCCCGCCGCTCGCTCGCCTTCGTGGAGGGCATCAGCTTCGGGTTTCTCTACAACCGGCGGCGCCACCTGTTTGCCATTGGCTACCGCCTTCCGGACGCGGACGGACCCGGCCTGCTCGACTCCTCGTACTACGATCTGCTCGCCTCCGAGGCGCGCCTGGCCAGCTTTATCGCCATCGCCAAAGGCGATGTGCCACAAGATCACTGGTTCCACCTCGGGCGTCTGGTGGTGAGCGTGGAAGGCGTCCCGACGCTCTTGTCATGGAGCGCCTCGATGTTCGAGTACCTGATGCCGCTGCTGCTGATGCGCACGTACCCGGGGACGCTTCTCGATGCGACGTGCCGGATGGCGGTGAAAAGGCAGATCGCCTACGGCCGGGAGCGGGGCGTCCCCTGGGGCATCTCCGAGTCGGCCTTCAATCTCACCGACCGGCAAGGCAATTATCAGTACAAGGCGTTCGGCGTGCCCGGCCTCGGGTTCAAGCGCGGACTGGGCAATGAGCTGGTGATTGCCCCTTATGCCACCGCGCTCGCCACCCTCGTCGACCCACAGAATGCAGCGAAGAACCTGGCGCGCCTGACGCGCGAAGGGGTGGAAGGGCAGTACGGCTACTACGAAGCCGTCGACTACACGCCACGAGGACGGTACGACACCGCTTCCGCCGCCGACGCGCCAACCCTGGAGGAAGGCCGCGCGGTGCTGAAGGCCTATCTCGCCCACCATCAGGGCATGACCATGGTCGCGCTGGCGAACGCGCTGGTCGGGGACGTGATGGTCGCACGGTTCCATGCCGATCCGCGCGTCCAGGCGACCGAGCTGCTCCTCCAAGAGAGGATCCCTCGCAGTGCCCCGATTCTACGGCCTCTGCCAGCCGAGGAAACCCGGGTGGCGCCGGTGGTCCCGGGAGCGGTCGCCCGCGTGCTGCGCTCCCCGAACACTCCGTTTCCGCGCGCCGCTTTTCTTTCCAACGGCGCTTACGTGGCAGTCGTCACCCACGCGGGAGGTGGCGCGAGCCTCTTCCGGGACATCGCGGTGACCCGCTGGAGGGAAGACCGCACCTGCGACGCCGGCAGCCAGTTCCTCTACCTGCGCGACGTTCGGACCGGCTCCGTCTGGTCCGCCACCTACCAGCCGATCTGCAGCGAGCTCGACAATTTTGTGGTGACCTTTCTGCCGGAGAAAGCCGTTTTCCGTGGGCGCCACGACGACATCGAGATGCAGCTCGAAGTCACCGTCTCCCCCGAAGACGACGTCGAAGTTCGCCGGTTGTCGATCACCAACCGGAGCGACCGACCCCGGGAGATCGAGGTGACGAGCTACGCAGAGATCGTTCTCGGCCCGCGAACCGAGGACTTCGCTCATCCCGCTTTCGGAAAGCTCTTCATCGAGACCGAGTACCGGGACGAGAGCACTGCGCTTTTGTGCACCCGTCGGCCCCGTTCGGCGGGAGAGAAGACTCCGTGGGCGTTTCATGTCCTTTCGGTCGAGGGCCGGGTGCAGAGCCAGGTGGAGTGGGAGACCGACCGGACGAGCTTTCTCGGCCGCGGTCGCGGACCCGACAACCCTGCGGCGCTCGACGGCCGCGCTCTTTCCGGCACCACCGGCGCGGTGATCGATCCGTGCGTCAGCCTGCGGCGCCGAATCCGGTTCGAACCGGGCGGATTCGCGAGGATGTCCTTCGCCACCGGCGTGGCGGCCAACCGGCAGGCCGCGCTCGCGCTCACCCAGAAGTACCACGACCCCGCCTCCTCGGCGCGCACCTTCGCTCTGGCGCATACCCACTCCCAGATCTCCCACCGCCACCTGGGCATCTCCCCGGAGGAAGCGCAGCTCTATGAGCGGCTCGCCTCGAGGGTCCTTTTCGAGGATGCCTCACTGCGTGCGGCGCCCTCGCTCCTCGCGAAAAACACCCTCGGGCAGCCGGGGCTCTGGGGCCACAGCATCTCGGGCGACCTCCCGATTCTCCTCGTCCGCGTCGTCGAGCAGGCCGACATTCCACTGGTGAAACAGGCGCTGCAGGCCCAGGAGTTCTGGCGCCTGAAAGGCTTGTCCGCGGACGTCGTGGTCTTGAACGAGCACCCGGCCTCGTACCGCGACGAGATGCACCAGGCGCTCGCCTCGCTGGTGGAGAATGGGCCCTGGGGCGCATGGAAGGGGCGGCCCGGCGGCGTCTTCCTCCTGCGCGGCGACCAGCTTGGCGAGGCCGAACGAGCCCTCCTCTGCGCGGCCGCGCGCGCGGTCCTCTCCGGGGATCGCGGCGGGCTCGCTGCGCAGCTCGACTTTCCGTTTCCGGAACCCGAGTGGCCGCCGGAGATGACCAGGCCGCCGTCCCGGCCCACCCCGTACCTGAATCTACAGGCCGAGGTGCCTGCGCTCACGATGGCGAACGGGCTGGGCGGCTTCTCCCAGGACGGCAAGGAGTACGTGGTGGTTCTGGAGGGCGACCGCGAGACGCCTCTGCCCTGGGCCAACGTGATCGCGAACCCGACGTTCGGAACAGTCGTCACCGCGTCTGGGTCGTCCTTCACCTGGTCCGAGAACAGCCGCGAAAATCGATTGACCCCTTTCGCCAACGACCCGGTGAGCGACCCCACCGGAGAGGTGATCTTCCTGCGCGACGACGAGAGCGGCGCCTGCTGGTCGCCGACACCCGGCGGCGTTCGGCGCACCTCGGGCGACGGGCGCTGGGTGGTGAGGCACGGGGCTGGGGTGACGCGCTTCGCTCACGCGGCGTATGGCATTGCGCACGAGCTCAAGGTCTTCGTCGCGCCGGACGACCCGGTCAAGCTCTCCGTCCTCACGCTGACCAATCGCTCGCAGAGCCCGCGCCGGATCGGCGTGTTCGGATACAACGAGTGGCTGATCGGGTCTCCGAAGCTCGGTGAGCACCTTCACGTGGTCACCGAAATGGACGACCTGACGCAGACCATCCTCGCAACGAACGCCTGGAACCAGGAGGCGCCCGGCCGGGTTGCTTTCGCGCATGTGAGCGAGCCGCTCTGGTCGGCGACTTCGGATCGCCTCGAGTTCATCGGGCGCAACGGCGAAATCCGCCGCCCGGTCGCGCTTCGGCGCGAGCGGCTGACCGGACGCTTCGGCGCCGGGCTCGACCCGTGCGCGGCCCTCCACGTTCAGCTCACGCTCGCCCCGGGCGAGACCCGGCGGATCGTCTTCCTGCTCGGCGAAGGTCGCGATCTCGATCACGTGAGGAGTCTCGTCGCCCGCCATGGAAGCCGAGAGGCCGCGGTGGCCGACCTCCAGGAAGTGGAGCGGCGGTGGGAGGAGATGCTCAGCGCCGTCACCGTGAGCACGCCGGACGATTCATTCGACCTTCTTCTCAACCGCTGGCTGCTCTACCAGGACGTGTCATGCCGAGTCTTCACCCGGTCCGGTTACTCCCAGCCGGGAGGGGCCTATGGGTTCCGCGACCAGCTTCAGGATGTGATGGCCCTGACCTACGCGCGGCCCGACCTTTTCCGCGAGCACCTGCTTCGCGCCGCCGCGCGCCAGTTCCTGGAAGGAGACGTCCAGCACTGGTGGCACGTTCCGAGCGGGAAGGGAACGCGGACGCGCTGCTCGGACGATTTGCTCTGGCTGCCCTACGCCGCCGCCCACTACGTCGAAGCGACCGGCGACCGCGGCCTTCTCGACGAGGTGGTCCCGTTCATTCAGGGACCGCTGCTCGGACCGGACGAGGCGGAGGCGTACAACCTTCCCGTCCCCTCAGGCCAATCCGCCTCCCTCTTCGAGCACTGCGTCCGCGCCATCGACCGCTCGCTCACCGCGGGCACCCATGGCCTGCCGCTCATCGGCAGCGGCGACTGGAACGATGGGATGAACCGGGTCGGGCCGAAAGGAAAAGGCGAGAGCGTTTGGCTTGGATGGTTCCTGCACGCGGTCCTTGAGCAATTCGCCCCGCTTTGCGAAGGCCGCGGCGATGCAGCGAGAGGCGCTCGCTATCGCGGCGAGCAGGAGAGGCTCCGCCACATGCTGGACATGTCGTGGGACGGCGAGTGGTACCGCCGCGCCTACTTCGAGAACGGTTCCCCGTTGGGATCGGCCCAGAACGAGGACGGCAGGATCGATTCGATTGCCCAGTCGTGGGCGGTGCTCTCCGGAGCGGCGCGGCCTGGACGCGCCGAGCAGGCGATGGATTCGGTAAGGTCGCACCTCATCCGGCGCGGCCCCGGCGTCGCCGCGCTGCTGGCGCCCCCGTTTGACCATGGGGTCGAAGAACCCGGGTACATCAAGGGCTATCCCCCGGGGATTCGCGAGAACGGTGGCCAGTACACCCACGCGGCGAGCTGGGTGGTGATGGCGGTGGCGCGCCTGGGCGCCGGAGACGAGGCGGTCGAGCTGTTCCACATGATCAACCCGATCAATCACGCCCGGACGCTCGCGGACATGGACCGGTACAAGGCGGAGCCGTACATCCTGGCCGGCGACGTCTATACGCACCCCTCTCATCTGGGGAGGGGCGGATGGACCTGGTACACCGGTGCGGCAGGCTGGATGTATCGCACCGGGCTGGAGCAGATCCTCGGACTGACCCGACACGGCGCGACCTTCCGCCTCGACCCATCGATCCCGGCTTCCTGGCCGCGTTACACCATCGCCTGGCGCTTCGGTCGCTCCCGCTACGAGATCGAGGTCGAGAACCCGGAGCATCGCTGTCGCGGGATCCGCCAGGCCTGGCTTGACGGAGTCGCGGTCGATTCGGGTGCGATCGCCCTGATCGACGACGGCGGCGTTCACCGGATCCGGGCGGTGATCGGCAGGCCTAAAGACAAGCTCGAGCCGGAGGCGAGCTTCGCCGCCGCCG
>WNFC01006521.1_pt1 | contig 12832 bp, 15 predicted proteins | sample 5400541 | NCBI WGS metagenome assembly WNFC01 (sample SAMN13153342, study PRJNA577476) | soil metagenome | isolation source: 120 cm saprolite under Douglas fir tree site 2 hole 2 replicate 1 | place: USA:California | collected 2015-04-18
CGGCAAGGCAGTAATGTCTTGCCGCATGGCACACGCCCTGATTGTTCACGCTAGAAGAGCTTACAACACATCTCATAAATGGCGGCACGGCCCTGTTTGATTTGTCGCAGGCGGGGAACCGGCAAAGGACTGGATCTACGCATTACTCTGAACCTTTGGCTCTGTGGTGAACGGGCTCTTTGCGACTACTGCGGCGCCCTCGATCCCGGGAGTTGCGAAAGACAAGAATCCTGCCTACCGCGGGCGTTCAACGCTACCCGACCGGGGACGTGATCGTCAGCGAGCGAGACTTAGCGGAGCAGCTTCGCAAGCGCCCAGATGCGGTCGTCACTGCGCTGAACTTGTTCAATGGATGTTGAGATTCCCCGGCTGACTAGCGTTTCTCACCACACCCGGCACTGGTTCTCGCTCACCATGGGCTGCCCGGCCTTGCAGCCCCAAGCCTTCTGGAATTCTGGCATGTTCTGTACCACTCCATTCACGCGGTAACGTCCGGGCGAATGCGGATCCACTGTGACCAGCATGCGCGAGAACTCGGGACGCCGTTTCTCGCACCATACCCGCCCGAAACCCAGGAATAGACGCTGTTCCGGAGTGTAGCCGTCAATCTTTTCCGCGGTTTTGCCTGATTGGTCTTGTTCGATCATCCCCAGCAAAGCCATTAGCGCAATGCGGGCTCCGCCATTGTCGGCAGTGTTTTCCCCAAGCGTGAGCCTGCCGTTCAGCTTGAGATCATCGATTGCCACAAAATTACCGTATTCATTGGCAACGCAACTGGCGCGAGTTTCAAACTCCTTGCCATCCTGTTCCGTCCACCAATCGCGCAAGTTGCCCTGAGGATCGTATTTACGGCCCTGATCGTCGAAGCCGTGCGTGAGTTCGTGGCCGATGACCACGCCAATTCCACCGAAGTTGACACCATCGTCCATGGATTTATCGAAAAAGGGTGGCTGCAGAATCCCCGCGGGAAAAACAATTTCATTGCGGGAGCCGTTGTAATAAGCGTTCACAGTGGGCGGAGTCATGCCCCATTCCTTGCGATCAAGCGGCTTGCTGATCTTGGCGATCTGGCGCCGCGATTCGAATTCGTTGGCGCGAAGAAAATTGCCCATCAAGTCTCCAGGTTGAATCGACAGTTTGCCGTAGTCGCGCCACACGTCGGGATAGCCGATCTTGTTTCGGATCGCCATCAGCTTAACCTTGGCCTGTTTCTTGGTTTCCTCGGTCATCCAGGGTAGAGTGTGGATGTCCTGGTCTAGCGATTCCTCGAGCGCGTCCACCATTTTCAGCATGCGCTGCTTGCCATCCGGTCCGAATGTCTCCTCCACATACTTCTGCCCCAGCGCTTCGCCTAATGCGTTGTCGGTTGCATCCACGCACCGTTTCCAGCGTGCCTGAATCTCGGCTTGTCCGGTAAGGGCCTGCTGGAACTTGAAATTGGAATCGACGTATGGTTTAGAGAGCCACGGTGCCGCAGAGTTCAACACATGCCATTGTACGTAGACCCTTAGCGCATCCAGAGGCTCGGACTCGATGACGTTGTTCACCTGCTTGAAGAAGTCAGGATTGGCTACATTCATCTCCGAGAAGCTTGGCGAGTCAACGTCAGTGAAGTACCGGGCAAGATAGAAATTGGGAGCGAGCGCAAGCGCGGCATCGCGGGTCATCTTGTGATCACGATTCTTCGGATCGCGGCGCAGCGTACGGTCCATGGAAGCCTTGGCTAAAGCAGTTTCGATCCGCAACACAGTTTGGGCCGAGTTCGCCGCCTGCTGCGCCGACTGCCCGGACATCGTAAACAGGGCCGTTGCGTACTCCACCAGGTGCTTGCGCATCTCGACCATCTTGGCATCTTCGTCCTTGATGTAGTAGTTCCGATCCGGCAGCGTGAGGCCACCCTGGTCGATATAGGCGATCACCATGTCCGCATTGTGCAGGTCAGGAGACGAATAGAAGTTGAACAAAGGATTCGGCCCGATCAGGTGCACGCGGGCGATGGCATCGATTAGCGCACTTTTGTCCTTTGTGGCGGCGATGCGATCCAGTTCGGGCTTGAGCGGGTCGAGACCTTTGGCATCAACTGCCTTCTCGTCCACGCATGCGCCGTAGTAGTCGCCAATCTTTTGGTCAATCGCGCTGCGGCCGGGTCCGCCAGCGGCAGCCTTCTCCAGAATGTTCCGTAAGGTGATAAGGTTCCGCTCGTAAAGTTCCGTGAAACTGATCCACTCGGACTGGTCCGCAGGGATCTCCGTCTTTTTTAGCCAGTTCCCGCACGCGTACTGGTAGAAATCCACACACGGATCAGCCGTCTTGTCGATGTTGTCGATGCTGAAACCAACGGCGGGCTGCCCGGCAGAAGAAGTCTGTCCGAGGGAAACGATGGTGAACAGCAAGGGGAGAGCGAGCACCATCACGCTTTGGCGCATGGGGGAACCTCCTTGAAATGGACTGGCGATTCTAAGCCGCACAAGCTTAGACGAGCAAGAGGTGAGGAGGTTAGGATCTTCGCCCCAGAACCAATCAGACTGGACGCGTTACCGCGCGAACTGCAGCAGGGCAAAGATATATGCCCACAATACGCTCATGAAATGCCAATAGCGTGCGGCAATTTCGATCACGATGCGCCTTTGCTCAATGGGATGATGCAGCAGAGCAATGATGCCGGCATACAACAGAACTATGATGCCTCCCGCCAAGTGGAGTGCATGCGAACCAGTGAGAATATAGACGAAAGAACTAGACGCGCTCGTGGCCAGGCCGAATCCGTTCGCGCCCAGGGCCTCCCAAGCCATCCACTGTCCGCCGAGAAAAAGCAGCCCGAGCGCAACCGTGATCGCGAGCCAGGGAACTCCGCGTTCTCGGCCCCAAGCGATTCCCGGAATGTTGCGTACCGGCGCCAGAGCCATTTCGCGAGCCGCCGCCCGGCGGGCCATTTCTATCGTGAGACTGCTTAGCAACAGCACGAATGTGTTGACTAGCAGCAGGCGCACAGGAAGGGTCACTCGCACCCACTCCCGGACATACGTATGAGTGCGACTGTCGAACACCTGTGCGACGTGGCGGAGTAAATAGATTGCTGTGAAGGTCACGAAAAGCATGGAGATGGGAGCGAGAGCGAACAACAGGCCCAGTCTGGCGCGATTCAGACGCCGGCTGTAGTCAGGAGAACCGTCACCGGGCCCGTTGTCGCCGCCTCCTCCATACGCCGGAGGATGCACACCACCGCCCTGTCCGGACCTGGGCCGGTCAATAGCTATCGGTGGCGAAACCACGGGCATAATTCACACGCGGCCAGAGCTATTTTTTCGCTGTCTTGCCAAATTGGCGCACATAGCGAATCACCTGACTGATCTCCTCATCGCTCAATTGATCTCCAAACGGCGGCATATTCGTCTGGCCATCGTGCACGATCTTCTGGAGTTCGGCATCAGACCGCTTCTGCACATCGTTAGAGCCAAGATTGGCAGCTTGCAGTTGTTTACCGAGCGGGGTCTTTCCGGCCCCGTCAGCGCCGTGGCACAAAATACATTTAGATTTGAAAGTCCCTGCGCCTGGGGATGGCTTTTCTTTGTCTTCTGCCATCGCCACGCAGCTAGCGAGAAACACGATCAGCAGTGTCAAAAATAGTTTCACGGACTGAAATTTGTCTTGCACTAGTTTTGTCTCCCGTAAGTTTGTGCAGTCATACCGCTTAAGGGTCAATCTTTTCGATGATACTTGAAGCCTCTGCGATTCTGAGATGCGGTCAGTCCGGTACAATGCACCGACAATGCAAAGAAAAATTTCCGGCACCGGACACCTTCCCAGGTCTCTTCCCGTGAAAAGGAACTACTGTTTCGCCTGTGGCAAAGACAACGCCGACGGCATGCGGCTGAAATTTGTTTTTGATCGCGACCGCAAACATTTTGTCTGCAGGTTCCGCTTAGGTAAGCGCTACACCGGGCCGCCGGGATACTGCCATGGCGGCATCATTGCCACCATCCTCGATGATGCAATGAGCAAACTCAGCAAACTTCGCGATGTGGTGGCAGCGACATCGCGAATGACGGTTGAATATCTCAGACCCGTGCCGTTGCACAAGCCCCTGCGCGTCGAATCCCGAGAACTCGGCAAGCGCGGACGGCGGCTGACACGCGTGGCAGAAATTGTGGATGAGAAGGGAACTGTCCTGGCCCGCAGCCGGGGAGTGTTTGTGACTATTAATCCGGAGCGGGTTTTCAGACGCAAGCCTTAGCGGGCTGCGCACGAACGCAGAAAATTCGACCCGTTCCAATCCCTCAAATAGGCGCTTGCAAATGATGTCGGCCCGGAGCAGAATGCCACGGGCGCCTCGCCATGCCTCAGCCTGCGGATGACTCTCGGAGTTTAGGTTCATTCGCTCCAGCGTTAGTCTTGCTGGCTATCGGCGTTCTCATCAACTACATTGACCGCGGCAATATCTCGATCGCGGGCCCGCTGCTGAAGCGGGAGCTAGGCTTGTCAGCCTCCCAGCTGGGCATTCTTTTCGCAGCCTTCTTTTCCACCTACACCGCGATGCAATTTGTTGTTGGCCCGCTAGTCGACCGACTTGACGCCAATCGCATCCTCGCCGCCGGATTCCTGCTTTGGTCGCTCGCCACGGCGGCGACCGGCGTTGTACGCGGGTTCGTTTTGTTGCTGGCCATGCGGTTAATTCTTGGCATCGGGGAATCTGTTGCCTTTCCTGCGACCATCAAGATCATGGCTCGGCATCTGCCTGAGCATCATCGCGGTTTCGCGAGTGGAGTTCTGTTATCGGCAACGAAATGGGGCAATGCCATTGGAACTCTTGTCGCGGGGCTGTTTATGGCCAAGTTCGGGTGGCGCCCTGTATTTATATGGGTTGGACTTATCAGTCTTCTCTGGCTGCCAGCATGGTCGAAGTGGATGCCCCGCGACGGTCACAGATTGTCCGGCTCCGCCAGCGAAGGCCCTGGTTTTATCGCGATCTTGAAGCAGCGGTCATTCTGGGGCGCTTCGGCAGGCCATTTTTGTCACAACTACCTGCTTTACTTCATGGTCACCTGGCTTCCGTCCTATCTCGTGCTCGAGCGTCATTTGTCGATGAAAGCCATGTCCGGAATTGCCGGCCTGTACTATTCCGTGGATGCCATGGCGGCCATCGCGAGCGGCTGGCTCCAGGACTTCGCGATCCGCAGAGGATATACGCCCACTTTGGTAAGAAAATCAGCCATGGCAATCGGATTTTCCATCGCCGCGATCGCACTGATGGGCTGCGCTGTCGCTGATCCAAGCAGGTATGTACCCTGGTTATTAGCTGCAGGTGTTGGCTGCGGAATGACCGGTGCCGGTGTCCTTTGCTTTTCTCCGACACTCGCGGGGCCGCAAGCAACGGGAACATGGTATGGCATACAGAATGGCTTCGCGAACTTTGCTGGCGTGTTTGGGCCAGCTCTTACCGGATTCGTCCTGCAACGGACCGGCAATTTTCTCGCTCCCTTCGCAATCACGGCTGCCGTGTGCATTGCCGGTGTTTTCTCATGGGTTTTCATTGTGGGACGGGTCGAACAAGTATCCTGGACACAGAAACGCGAACCTGCCATTGCGGCTGCCAGCGTCCGAGCCTAGAACCTGCACAAATAACAACATTCGTCCGGGTTCGATCGGTGATGCAAAGGCCTTCTTGCGGCAGAAAGTTTGTAACTTCACTTCGTTTTGTTTCATCTTTTGATATTGTGGAAGATTTGCACGAAAGCCGGGCCTTGGAACTGCAATACAATTTTAGCCAAGAAAAAGGCGCCTCTCAAACAGCAACCGATAGACCAACTCGAAATATTGCGGGGCTCCAATTCCCGTCAATTGCAACGCTCGTAATAGCCAGAGAGGAGAATCTCAATGCCATACGTTAATGTCGGTAAGGAAAATTCCGGCAACATCGATCTGTACTATGAGGACCACGGCTCAGGTAAACCCGTTGTCCTTATCCACGGATATCCGCTGAGTGGCGCTTCCTGGGAGAAGCAGGTGCCAGTTCTGTTGGACGCAGGTCACCGCGTCATCACCTACGACCGCAGAGGGTTCGGTAAGTCCAGCCAGCCCACAACCGGCTATAACTACGACACCTTCGCCGAGGACCTGCACCAGCTCGTGACCCATCTCAAGCTTCGCGATTTCGCTCTGGTCGGTTTCTCCATGGGGGGTGGCGAAGTGGCGCGCTACTTGGGGAAATACGGATCGAAGGGAGTCAGCAAGGCGGTAATCATCTCCGGAGTGCCGCCGTTCCTGCTGAAAACGTCCGACAATCCGGAAGGCGTGGACGGCAGCGTCTTCGAGGGGATCCAGAAGGCAGTGGCCGCCGACCGTTACGCGTTCTTCACCGAGTTTTTCAAGAACTTCTACAACACCGATCAACTACTGGGTAAGCGCATCAGCGAAGAGACTGTTCAGGCGAGTTGGAACCTCGCAGCCGGAGCCTCGGCTACGGCGAGTCTCGCTTGCGTGCCCACCTGGCATGAGGACTTCCGCAAAGACCTCACCCGTATCGACGTGCCCACTCTGGTCTTTCACGGCGATGCGGACCGCATTCTGCCCATCGCCGCGTCCGGACATCGGACTGCCAAGCTGATCAAGGGAGCCCGCCTTGTAGTGGTGAAAGATGGACCGCATTGCGTAACCTGGACCCATGCGGACCAAGTCAACCTTGAGTTGGTGGACTTCCTTGGGGCGGGGCTTGCCAAGCGTGCAGTCTCGGCTCCTGAGAACGAAGCAGTAGCATAACGGGATTTCGCGCATCACCTATCCGGGTGCCGCTCAAACCGGCACCCCAATCTTAATCTTGTGGGCCTCTCATCGCCGCCATCCCGATGGCATCCCGAATCGTTCACCAAAAGGAAGGAAGAGGGACCTTACACTGCGCAAGCGCCAGCATCAGCGCAAACAGGATCGCCCAGGTCCTAAGCGTCTCCCAAGTTGTAGAATAGAGGTCAGCAGGGGCGCGCCTATCGCGCCTATCCTTCACGGATCTGAAAAGAGTTCAACTATGTCCCAAAACAACGGTAGTCCCACCAGCCTTCGCCTAAAAACCGGCCTCGCCGAAATGCTCAAAGGCGGCGTAATAATGGACGTGACGACGGCCGAACAAGCCGTCATCGCTGAGAAATCCGGCGCGGTGGCGGTCATGGCGCTCGAGCGTGTCCCCTCGCAGATTCGCGCCGAGGGCGGAGTCGCCCGCATGGCCGCGCCGAAAAAAATCCGCGAAATCATGGCCGCGGTCTCTATTCCGGTCATGGCAAAATGCCGCATCGGGCACTTCGCCGAGGCGCAAATTCTCGAAGAGCTGGGCGTGGACTACATTGACGAATCCGAAGTCCTGACTCCCGCCGACGAAGCCCATCACGTCGATAAGCACGCCTTCAAAGTTCCGTTCGTCTGCGGCGCGCGCAATCTCGGAGAAGCTCTCCGCCGCATCGCCGAAGGCGCAGCCATGATCCGCACCAAAGGCGAGGCCGGCACCGGAGACGTTGTCCATGCCGTCAAGCACATCCGCCAAATCGTTCAGGAGATGAAAATTCTCACCGTGCTCAGCGAAGAAGAACTCTACGCCAAAGCCAAAGACCTGCAGGCGCCGTATGAGTTGGTGAAGTTGGTCGCGAAAGCAGGGAAGCTCCCTGTCCCCAACTTCTGCGCCGGAGGCATCGCCACCCCCGCCGATGCATCGCTAGTCATGCAGCTAGGTGCCGAGGCCGTCTTCGTCGGATCCGGAATCTTCATGAACGATTCCACCACCTTCGCCCCCCCCGACGAAGCCGAGCGCCGCGCCCGCGCCATCGTAAAGGCCGCCACCCACTTCAACGACCCTAAAGTATTACTTGAAGTCAGCGAAGACGCCGGCAGCGCGATGAAAGGCCTCGCCGTATCTGGGATTGATGAGGCGCAGATGCTGCAGACCAGGGGTTGGTAGGACGGGAAATGGGCAGCGAGAAGCTCAAGGTCTTCCATACCCAAGCCGACAACTTGATGGCAATCTACGCGGTGAGATCGCGGAGGTTGTGACGGCCTGGATTCTGATGAGGCAGTTTATGGCCTCCGGTACACGTCTTAAGTACGGGCAACGTGGCTGAGGATTTTAACAACCCAGACCTGACGTACGTTTATTTACCTAAAGACAAGCTCGAAGATGAGCTCGTTGCAGGGTTGTCTGAGTTAGCGGAGAAGAAGGCGGGACGTCTTAACTTCTACTTCGCCGCAGAAAAACTCCGAACATTTCAGCGGGATGCGTCAGATTTTTCGGCCTACATTGAGAAGAACGGATTTCGGCAGAAGCGCAACCACGACATCAGCCACAAAGAACTTCCGGAAAAATGGGAAGATCACAGAGCGCCATTACACATTCCATATCGCCAAATTGTGCGAGCGGTCGCTCACGCTCTGCGACTAATCAAACGGATTGATTGACATGTTCTGGGCCCTTCGGCCCCATATTTATGGCGGGAAGTTCGGAAGCGTCGAAACCAGCCGATCCTCGTATTACCGTCTTTCCGGCGAGGATCGCATTCGGCGCGAAGAGGAGCGCGAAGGGATAAAAGTGTGGACGGAGATGCCCACAACCATCAACGGGCTACCCACAAAGCTACTTGCGTCCCAAAAGTGGGGAGTAGTTATGCTGGAAGACCGTTCTGTGGCCCTTGATCAATATCCATTGCAACAGCTAAATGGGATTCAGGCCTCCCGCCCGATTTATGAGCAGCGCACGATCAACGCGAAGTACAGGTGCGGAAATGCTGCTCAGGACAGGTTGTCCTTCGAGCCGGTGGAGCGGCAGCACCAGGTTCGACGACGGCAAGATGACGGAGCTCGCGAACATTAACATCAACTTGAACGACGAGATAAGAAAGAGTATGGGAGTTGTCAACGTCGGGGACGTAAAGGATTTCAGGCTCAACGTCCAAATATTGACAGGTTTTGAAGCGCCCACTGCTTCGAGCTCCGCAGTCAAGTCAGCTGCTCCAGCCTAACTTGCACGTTTGGGGCGGGTGGCCCGGCCTAACGATTCTTGAGGGTGCCCCGTTCAAGCTCCGCTTGGGCGGGGATTTTCTTTTGGTAATCGAAAATCAGAATCCCACCCTAACGTCGCAAAGTGCGCGCCGTTAGGATGGGGGCACCCGCTTTCAATGTAAGAAAGCCTCGCGTTAAGCCGCTTCAAGGACCGACAACATGTTTCCCTCCGGGTCCTTGAACCAAGCGATGGTTGGTCCATTGCCGCGAGAAATCCAGCTCGCATTCCTCGAAGGGCGGGGCGAAGGTGAGATCAACTCCGCTTCTTGGCTTCCCGCTCGCGCGCAAGCACCATTTCATCGAAAGCATGAAGCAGTTGCTCCCGACGGGAATAAGGCCCAGGCTTGTAGGCGCGCGACTGAATCCCGGCCTGTGAGAGTTCGCAAATCTTCCAATCTTCTTTGTTGGTGAGGTCCCAAAAATCAATCGCGTCGTTCGCCTCGAAATCAGGCTTGCTCATCTCTGCCGGATGAAAGTGCCACTCCGCAATGATCTCTGTCCGGTCCACGGCACGCGGCCAGAGCGTCGCCGTCATCATGTAATCAGGATGCAGGCTCAGCAGAAAATTCGGAAATATCGCGTAGTAGCACACTTTTTGCCGGTCCTCTTCATTTAATCCGGGCAAATAATCACGGCGGCGTTTGCCGTCCAAGCTCATGGTTTCTGCGCCGCCCCTGAATCCCATGGCCCCGCCAATATAAGTTGCTTGCGGACGCTCATTGTCCGCACCCAAATAATTCGTCAGCCGGTTCAGCGCCGGATGCAGCACCGGGCAGTGCAGGCACTCGTTATAGTTCAGCATGACCAGCTTCCAATTTGCCTTCACGTCGTAAACGATGCGCTTGTGCAGACGCAGCTCTTCCATCCGCCAAGCCACAAACTTTTCCGGAAGGTCCGCCAACTGTGTCTCGAGTGGCTGGGCCTGCGGATCCAAATTGATAAAAATATTTCCGTCCCACAACGCAGCTTGCGTTTTGTTCAGCGGATAATCTTCCCGGCAGAAGCCATAGCCTTCATCCATGTGTGGCGCACCGATCAGCCGCCCATCTAGCGCATAGGTCCAGCCGTGATATCCACACTGTATGCGTCCGGAAAATTTTCCTTCCGGACTGGTGACCATGCGCGTGCCCCGGTGACGGCAAACATTGTAAAAAACGCGCACGTTTTGGTCAGCATCCCGAGTAATGATGATGCTTTCGCCGGCAACTTCACGCAGAAAGTAATCGCCAGGATTCGGAATCTGGTCGGCGCGTCCAGCACATACCCACGACTGGCAATAGAAACGCTCTAATTCATCGCGAAAGACCTCGGGATCGGTGTAGTAGCGCGCGGGCAACGTCTTCGCAACGGATTCAACATGCGTGCTCATCTCGGACTCCCGGTGTCTGATTCCGATTATGGCACGAGCCCGCAGTTTGGAAAACAATCGGCGATGTAGCCCCGACGCCCTCGACTGGGGTCGAGCTGAACGTGTAGCAGGCTGACCCACCTTTTCCAAAACTAATTTTCCGTGAGGCTGCCCCACGCTTTGCCGGGTGCCCCAGGTCTCGCCTCCGTTGCGAGACCTGGGAACGGATCCTCTTTTTCTGATCGACAAATCTGGAAGGGAATTCTCGTTACTCCCATCTCTCGCAACAACGGCGAGACCTGGGGCACCCGGCAGGGAACGGGATCGGGCAAGGCCAAAACACCCGCCCCTTCGACAAGCTCACAGGCTCTGTCCCTGCGAACGGCGCAGGGACAAGGACGGGGCGCCCGGCTCGTTGACTTCTATTTCTTCGCATCCCTGGGATTTCCGACTATATTTACACATTGCGTGATTTAGCAGGAGGGCACTATGGGTCGGGAACGCGTGCTGAAGGTTGTGTTAGTGGTGGTGGGATTGTTGTTTTCGGCTGCAGTTTATCCCTTGATCATGTTTCTATCGCGAGAGCCCGCGCTGGCGATGATGCTCAGCCTCTATGTCACCCTGGGAATATTCCTGTTGCTGGCGGCGCGTGAGCCGTTGGCGCATCGCAGCTTGATCGCTTTCACCGCATGGTCGAGTTTTGCTCACGCGACGGTCATGGCGGTGCAGGAATACCTGCATAAAATCGAACCCGGAGAATTGCTGGGAGTGGCTGCCCTTGTCATCGTCGGTGTAGCCCTGATCGTGCTGGCTCCGGCGAGGCAACCAGTCGAGCGGGGATCGGCAGCCGGTGCGTAGGGTGGGCGGGTTTTATCCCTTTCTCCGCGCCGCTTCGCCTTCGCTCATGCCAAAATCCCCACCCTAACGTCGCAAAGAACGCGGCGTTAGGATGGGGCACCCTCTTTCAACGCTCAGTTTCAATGAGCTTGGACGGGGCACCCTCAAGTTTGGATATAATCTTGGCGCTTAGTGCCACGAAAGGCTTCTCAGATGGCTAACTTGAATAAAATGTCATTGACTGCTGCAACTTTCCTCCTAATCACCTGCTCGGTCCAATTGGCAGCCGCGGCCGAACCTCCGGCTGATCTGTGTTCGCTGCTGCCGGCGGCTGTACTGACCAAGACGTTGGGCTCAACCTACGCCGCCCCAAAAGAGAGCGTCGCTCCCCGGCCATTCCCAAACACCGCGCAGGGGACGGATTGTTCCTACGAATCTCCGCATGAGAGGTTTTTGCTCAGAGCCTACGTTGACCCCTCGCCGTCGGCCGCAGCGGATCTATTCGCGAGATTGAAAACCTTTTTCGGAAAGGGATCGACGGCGGTGACCGGCGTCGGAGACGAGGCTTATTTGGACAAGGATCGTGGGCTCCATGCCCGCAAGGGCAAAGTTCGTTTCTTTATCGGCGGGGCAGGAACTAACAAGCAGTTGACGGATCTTGCCAACGGGATTGTCGGACAACTCTAGCGGAATGATGCTCTGATGCGGGCGGCAGCGATTGGGCCCGATACACCTGGGCCGCCGGACGGGTGATGGCATCCTTCGACTTCGCTCAGGACAGGCTCTGTCCCCACATGGAAAACGCGTTCCGCGCAGTCCAGTGCGATTCAAGCCAGGTGCCCCAACCCACAATAGCTAGCCGCTTGCCATTACTTTTACAAAACATCCGACAACATGGAGAAGACCGCTTTACTCGGGTAATCCGATACGATGCACCAGTTGCCGAAACCGCGGATCGTGACGCAGCGGCTCGAATCTACGTCCCGGCACCTTGAGATACGTAAGTTGAGGGTCGCGCTCCTCGTAAGCCTTTTCCAGCCAGGTGAAAGCCTCATTGAACTCACCCAAGGCTCCATAAAGAATCGCGATTGAACCAGATGGCACAAGTCCACGCTCGTGTAGCTTTTTAAATTTGGCGAGTATCCTTCGTGCCTCCTCCGGTTTCCCCGCTGTGGCGTAAGCGAAACCAAGGTCCAGCTCAAGGTCCATGTCGTCACTTCCGGAGAGTTGGAGCGCCTGTTGAAACTCTTTGATGGCCTCCTCCTGCTTTCCCTTATTCAGGTATGCCCAACCCAGGGTCTGGTGAGCTGGCGCAAAATGAGGATCCAATTCCAACGTTTTCCGCACTTGCTCCAGCGCCTCGTCGTAACGGCCGGCTACGAGCAACCTGCCGGCCAGGGCATTGTTGACTGGCAAAGATAGTGGGTCGAGGTCCCGCGCCCGCCTGGCCTCAGAAATCCCGTCCTCAAATCGTCCTACGTACATAAGATAACCGGCGTACCAATGGTGAGCCCGGGCGTCACCCGGGTTGAGTTCCAGGGCGCGCCTGTATTCCCGCTCGGCTGTCGCCCAATCCCACTCATGAGTCTCGGCGATGAATGCGAGGGATGCGTG